>JAAUYG010082484.1_pt1 | contig 14503 bp, 13 predicted proteins | sample 7278091 | NCBI WGS metagenome assembly JAAUYG01 (sample SAMN14350201, study PRJNA611818) | marine sediment metagenome | isolation source: surface marine sediment (0.6m) | place: French Polynesia: Moorea | collected 2018-08
GAAAAAAGTCTGGGCATATGGCCCAGGGGAAGCCACAATTAAAATTTGAAAGAAATCCATGCAATAACTTCAGAGATAGTCGATACCACAGACTGACGACGGACGGACGACGGACAAAAGTCCCATACTATAAGTTCTGCTGACAGAGTCAAGCAGAGCTAAAAATTCGTATAATGTACAGAGGAACCATTTTATTACGCTGCAATGTCAGGCGGGTGCCTCGATGGTTATTCTTTTATGTCTTTCTGGCTATCGTATGGTGGTCCAAAGGGGCCATCACCCCCCCCCCCCCAACTCTGTCGTACAGTCCTGTTGTCGTTTTCTACAACACGATTGTACGCCGGTATGCCGAATAAGTGTCTTGTCGAATAATTGACCCAAAAACACGATATGATAATGCAATATAAAAGGGAGCACGTCGTACAATCTGGTGCGACGGCCGCTTTGAGCCGCCATAGCATCTGCATCGTACTGAGTTAAGTCTGCCTTAACAAATACAGCAACAGCACAATATGACGAGACGACAAAATGCCACCAAAGACAAACAATAAGACTAAAGGACAATACACCATCCAACTCATTCGTATTAGACTATGGTAATTTCACGGTAATAACTTTACCAGCCTATAGTCAATCCGCATACTGTATTACCTTACTAACTTGCCAGAGCCTAGGGAAGACATGAAAGGAATGACATACACAGAAGACCACACAAAGCATGGCGCTTTAGCACAAAGTTAGTTACCCTCCTTCCTTCATTGACTTTTGCACCGTGATGCTTTTCCACAAAGTCAGGGACACCATAATGTAGGCCCAGCTCATAACAATTGAGGGAATCAAGAAAACAACAATTCCCATGCACAGCAAATAGTAAAAAACTGCATCAGACATGCTCAGCTCCCTTAACCTGCACCCCTGCATTTGACTCCCTATCTGCAATAAATTAAAGAAAAATAAATTACAAAAATTTGCTCAATGCCTCTTTGCTTCTTAAACAAGACGCACAGATGCATTGAAATATGGCAAGAACAAAACACGGAAGAGTGATTGTGTTAGTTTTGCTTGTGTAATCCAGCCAGGGGTGCTAGACAATCAAATTTGACAAATGTAAAGACCTTTGTGAATGTTTTCAGTACAGGTAAATACTAACATGATGCAAGATGGAATATCTTAAAACCAAATAACGATAGATCAAAATGGGCTTTTTATGGGACAGTTGTTACATCAAATGAGGCTTTTTCAATCGTGTACTGTTGCATGTCAGCTTGGGACTACTAAATGGGACTTTGAAATGTTAACATGGGTTCCCTCATCTAAAAGCCCTTGCGGCATCTTATCCTCACGTTTGGGTAGGCATCCTAGCTAGCAGCCCCACTCGGGTGGCCATGGGGTCTTATTTTGTACTGCTACCCTGTTTTCTATAGTTCCTCCAGATTCCACCTATGGGACACCACATCCCGCTTAGAGGATATCTAATGGCCCAATTTCCTTTGCTGACTGTTTTTCTATTGTTGGAATGGGATGACACTATACCTATGACAGTTATTGGTGATGGGCACTTGCAATTCACATTGCCGGTTCTTGGGCCGTCTGTTTTAGCTGGCTAATGATCCTAACTTCATAACCTCTCACCTAAACCAATGTTTGGTGTTCTGGACCAATCTCAGGGTTCATTGGGTTGATTCTACGGTTGGGTCTCACAGTATGGATCGGGCTTTTAGTGTTTTCCTGCAGTTTACGTGTTGACAGAGGTGTCAGCCTCACCTCGGTCGCTAGTTATTGACTTGCGTTTGTTCTCAGCTGTTGACTTCTGTGAGTTACAATAGCATCCATTTTATCGTAAACGGGTGACCCTAGAGAAACATGTCGTTTTTTGTTGATTTTGTGCCAGGCTCTCTACCCTGAGCAACACCGTCTATACTGATGTCCTAGTTTGGATCATTGCTTAGTAACCCTCACAACACTATGATTGGATGCGTGTCTTTAATCCTTGTGTGTCTAAATGTGTGTCAACCCTGTTTTACTGATATGAGCTGTTTCGGATACCTACCTTAGACACTATTAGAGACCGACACATTACATGTTTTTTGTCCCCCATTAACTCAGGGACTATTGGCGTCGGCGATCTGCTCTGATGCAACTAATCAACAATATGACTCGGAAAGGTGCAAACCATGGTGCACATCTCTAATGCAAACTGTCCTAAACTTGGAAGTTAATTTCTAACAAAAAACAGGTATCAAACTCTTTGGAATGACAGCCGAGTTATCATAGACACCCAGAAGAGTACTACCTATAGTAAATTCACTTAAAACCATTCATAATACCTTTATACTGAACTGGTGTGATTGCGACTGCTTTCACATCCTAGGAAAGGGGCTACTGGTAGTACTGGGTCCTGGAGCAGCTTGACCACTATAATCTCCACTGCCATTCAATCCTCTTGCATCTTCCCCATTGCCATAGCTGTCCTAGCTAGCTTTAAGTGCCTTCCTCGCAGAGTGGTCTCGCTTGATTTCTTCTGAATTCATCAGTTCAACCAGGGCAGATCGTATGATAAACCTTCATCCATCTGCTTTCCAGTTCTGCTTGCTAGCCGGAGATGAGGAGAGGAATCTGGTTGTCTGTAGCATCCCTATTTCCAATTTTCACCTCTGGCATAGGGTCCATGGGCTGGGGCATATTAGGTTCTGTCAGGTAGCCTCCCCCTACCAAATCCGTAAAACCCCTCAGCAGGGTAGTGCAGATATGTGGGAGGCACCATGGTGGCATATGTTTCCTCCTTCATCACCAGAAGCAATGTTGAAGCGGACAAGATGGACTTATCCTGACTCCTGAATAGGCTGCACACAAACGAGCAAGTTCCACTTTCAGAAAATAGAATGGCTCAGCCTTATATTGTATGAGGATTCTGATCAGTACATGGAAGCAGTCCAGTTTGGTGCTGGCAAGCCACCAATTTGACTCAGTCATCTCCATGAGGGCCCTTGGTCTACTCCAGTGGTCTCACCCTCTGGGCATCTGTCCTGACTCGAGACATGGTAGCTTGTGACAATTGATGGCTCTCATCTGAGTGGATCCTTGGTCCTCTAAACTTTCATGGATGGGTCAAAATTTGGGACTACACTGGGGTCGATCCAATTGCCACTTTAAGTGCCTTGTCATTAGCTCACCAACATTCTCCCATAGAAGGTTGGAACTAATGGAGCTGGGTGACCCGACTCGGCATGGCCTCGTTATCCCAGCCAGTGTCATGGCTCTTGACCGAGCCTGAATCACAGTCTGAGGGTGCCAAAAGTGCAGCTCACGGGCCTGAATCACAGTCTGTGGGCGCCAAGATGGGGATCAGCTAACTCCTTGTCGTTGTAGAGGAGCATGTTGTTGGTACTCGAGCATGTTCCTGGTACTTGATGGACGTAAGCATTTGCCCTCCTCCACGTCCATATTCTTCTGGTGGATATTTGACACTATAAGTTCCAGAACAAATGACAGAAGATCAAAGGAAAGCTATAATATTTATTATTAAAATAACTCTCATTTGCATAATAAACAAGAATTTGGTGAACAATACAACAATCAAATCAGCATGGAGAAGTTTTACTTAATAATACCAAAACACAAGTACACAGATATACTCACTCATTGTGTATTGTAATACATCCAAAGCGGTGCATTATCATAATTGGAATCCTGAGTTTTAGTGTATCCTGAGATTAGCTCTCGATACCGATATTTAGCAAAAGTGACAGTTAATTGTCCTTGAATGAGAGTTCTTGTAACTTCATAGACCACACACAGGTTTGACCCTTCATTTACAGACCACGCTCAACCATGCACTGACAGACAGACATACCCAGAATCACTACTGAGTGATTCACACTGACTGGAAGGCGTTACATCCTCTCTCGGTTGTTTCTCATTCCTCAAGTTAGGAAACAAGTTTAGAACTGCCTCTAAATACACAGCTCAACCGCTGTAGACAATCACTTCACAATTCCTGCACAAACCAACCAGTTCTTCACTTGACACTGTCACAACTCTTCACTAAAAAGCGTGTCTCCTGAATAGCTACTCGAACTCAGTCCTTTCTCAACAGTTATTTTCTGCTGATTTACTAGTCACAACATAAGTCAAAACAGGCATTAGTTCAATCTCTATCACTGGCACACGTCACTTCCAGATACAATATACCATGTACAGAGTGTCAGCTGTATTATACGGCATAATACAATCATTTTCATAGTATTCTTTCACTGTCAACGTCTTTAGCCCTTGAGTCTTTAACATCAATTGATAGACTGAACCAAGAACGTCCTATCACCCCAATTTACACTACATTATACTAAAATGAGGCGTTTCCTAGAAATTAGGTCAATGTATCACAGCAACACGTCAGTGCGTTCATAGAGCTAGGCACGTTTCCACGATTTTAAATGGTAAACAAGCCTCTCGGCTCTTAATGGTTACACAATAGGATTTTACCTAAACAGGGATTATATACATGTCAGAGCCCACCAGGTGACAAAATACATGCATATAACAATATTATCTTCATATCAAGTGCTTACCAGTGAATGAATGGAGGTGGCCAACAAAGCAGCAGATCCCCTGTGTATGTGTCGTCAGTTAGTGTCATCTACCTTCACGGGTGGTTTGGGCTTAGCCTGGATCTGGAGTGTCACCCGCTGAAATGGTTTCTTCCCTAGTTGCTTGGTGCACTTGGAAGGATTGAGCCCTAACCTGGTCAGGAAGTGATGTGGCGCAATGCTGTGCTGCTCCACTACTTTGAGGACTCAGACATCTGTCCTACCCTTCTTTGGTCGACTGTGTCGAGCATGGTAGTTTCTATTTCAAGTTCTAATGTTCTTGTTCCATATTTACTACATCGTACTTGGGGCAGTTTCCAGGGTTACTCCAAATACCTTGGTGATCTGTTGTTCTATTTTTCCACCATTACTGTTAAGAGTGCAGGCAGTTGGACTATCATCTACAGTGTGGCCTGGAGCCACGGCCACCAACTCATCAGAATTGGACTCAGTGTAAAATGGGCATTAGTATATCACTCGTATTTCCATCTCCGGTACATTTTCTTCTGCCATTCTTTCAGCTTTTATCTCATTTTCTGACTCACAGCTATACACTAAGTGTTGGCTTTATTAGCTTGCAATGAGCTCTTGGAAAGAACACATCCACCTCGTGAAAGGTTTCTCCAGGTACTGCATCCTCCTGCAGGGTGTTGCAAGAGTTATAAAACAAGCCCGACCATGCACATACAAATGTTTTGCCTAACTATCTATTTCACATGATGTAATATCTATATACATTATGATTGTCTAGTAACTACATTCATATTGTCGGTTTAATTTCTGATGTAGTTTTTCAAAACATTAGGATAAGCTTACAATTGCAGTTTCACTCAAGTAATGCTAACTACATGTATACATCAACCTGTGATTTTCAGTCATGCTTTTTAGATAAACTTTTAATTCAAGCTTGTTTTCGAAATTTGAGTTTCTTTCTCAGATTCCATGTTGCCTGCCGCAGCTGGAGCAGGAAATACTATACCACAGCAATCAGTCTCTTCCCTGCGCTATGCGGTAACTCTCAACTACAATACTTAAAGATAAGCATCTCTTGCCTTTCATCTAAAACACTCATGGTATCTGCACATATTGTTCATACCTATTTACACATACTGTTGTATTTTGACCTTATAGTGTTTTCTACAAGTGTTACTCCAGGTTAATGGTGTTCCCATCTTGTAATATATGACTCACCCTGCGTGGCAGTCCACAAGCAAATCAGCCCAGTAGTTGCCGAGTTAGGAATATTTAACGATAGGGTAAAGCTAGTGCCAGTCAAATCTTTCAGAGCCTTCCGTGGTATTAAGGTAGAGTAGTTAGAGCTTGTGTTGGTCTGTATGTGTTACGAACACATTTGTTGTATTGTGGTGCACACGCACATGTAATTTGTTGTATGTAACTTTGTTGTATCTAACTGCTTCTCAGGTGTTGGTGATTGGCCAGGAGGAGTCTTCAGCTCCACCTCTTGGATGGGTGCTTGATCATGTTGATGTCTTGATGTCTGAGGGTATTCCAACATTGGCTACCCCTCCATTAAAGGTGCAATCCCCTTAGGCTCTTGTGTAGGTGACCCCGGGCCAGAGAGTGTGCAGCAAGCTTGATCTCCCGATCTCTTTCCTACTCGTCTCCCCTTCCAGAGGTAGAACATGATGCTTCGTTCCCATGTGCCTAAGACAGGCAACAACAGGTAGCCGTGCTCAGTGAGTGATAACCACCAAATGCACCTAGAACATCACAATAGCCAGGAACGCCACATTAGAAGAGCTCGTTTTGGGGGGCTTGTCCAGGATCTAAGTGTTTGTGTTCCCGTGAGTTGCCATAATTTGTGTCGCAGCGCTGCACGCTGTGATAAGTAAGAATTCTTGTTGACGATATGCTTCAGACCAGAGGTCAGCAAACAAGGGACCATTCTCCTATAGATGTAAGTGGTGGCACTCTCCGGGGCATTACGGCTGAAGGAGACACAGTCTCCAAAACTGTATATTCAGGCAGCACCCTCAAAAATGCAGCCGCAATACTCAGTACTAACACCAGCACAAATGCTTCACGGAGCATGTGTGTTGAGAAGGACAGTCCAGCACCCTGTCAAGGGGGTGGCTCTCCTACCCTTGGCATTAGTGTTCATGAGAATGAGTGAAAGGGGGCTGAAGGCGTGAACATCTCCAAGGGTGTGAACGTGAACCACCTTGGTGCTGTCACACCTGCTGGGGATAGCACTGGGGTAAAAAATAGGAAGCCTCCAGGAAACTGGAAGCTGTATTGGCATTGAAGGGGCTGTAGGTGGTACCTACCTTACTTTCTTCAGCGGTCCACCACGTGTACCCCACTGGCCAACCGCTAGTCTATGGGGATCTGGGTAATAGTACGATAGGTGTGAATCCATATTTGCATCAAGATGCACCCAATCTGTTCGGGTTGCCTGCCCCAGTTCATCCTGGAACAGAGCAGGCCAGGGCACCCTGCATTGACCAACAGCTGCGGTGTACACAAGAAGCACTACCACGACTAGAGTTGACAAGAGCAGGCCAGACATTATTCTATGAGACCAATGTTTGGCTAACTATGAAGCCAGATTCAGGCATAAAGGTTTGGTTTCGCCGATCTTGAATGCTATGACTGGGGCCTGCATCCTGCATGGTGCTGGTCATGGTTGTGTGGCTCAGCCAGGGGCAGAAGGCATCCATGATCCACTCACAGTGGGAGAACCTGCCATTCCCTGGCCACGCCACCAGGAACACACGCACAAGCTGTCTGCCTATGCCAAGCAGCAGCCTGTAGGGGACCACTGTGTTGGTAAGGGCGCTCCCTGTGCTGGGGCACAGTCTGTTCCCCACTACAACGAGACCTCAGATGATGTTAGCTATCACCTGGGTTTTGGCGCACTACTTTGCTGTGGCATGCGCCAACCCAGCCATGCCCATCCCATCATGGCTAAGGGAGTTGTAGGGCAGTTGTCTCACCACGACTGGTTTGAGGCACCTGCAGGACCTGGGCCTACTCTCCTGCAGCCATGGGAAGATTATGGCCTGCAGCAGCCACCGGTCGCTGATTGGGGACATGCCAGACCATATCCCCAGGTACACCTGGCACAGATGCCAGACTTCCAAGGAGATGGCAAACTTGACATATTTAGGGAACAAGTGGATGAATTGTCCCAGTTTATCCACTGGGATGAGCACGAGACATGTCATCAGGCTTGAGCTCACTTGAGGGGCACTGCACTGGCTTACGTCAGGTGCGCACCCTTCCCACCGTGCACGTGTGCCCTCCCCACCATGCTCATGAAGCATTTTCAACCCAGAGACCTAAAGGCCACCTACAAGGCTCAGTTTAGGTCTTGCCGTAGATGCCAGACAGAGGACATCTACATGTATGTAGAGGCTCTTCAGCGTTTGGCTGATCTAGTGTGGCCTTTCATAGACTGCCACGCTAAGGAGGAAACGGTCGTCGACCAATTCCTCCTCGGTATGGGTAACCACCTGTTCAGTGTGCAAGTGGTTGCCCATGGGCACAGACGTGTGGAAGATACACTCCTAGTAGCTCGGTCGCTGGAAACTGTCCAAGAAGAAGAAAGGTTTCATTCTCAATGACACCAACCCAGCAATCAAGTACTCTCCGTAACAGACGAGCGCGACCAGTCACCCAACACCAAACAGTTTGTGAAGGACGTGTTGGCACACCTAGGCCGAGATGAAAGGTTTGGCAAAGCTGTGTGGAGGAACCAGCCACCCACCCCTGATCCAAAGCGAGTTAGGAGCACTGATCAGAAGAAAATCCAACCTCCTGCTAATTCTTCCAAGCTGCATCATCCAGGGACAGGTGACAGGGTCGATCTCCTTCTGCAGAGGGACATTCCCACAGTTGAGATGGACCACCGTAGTGTTATCATTGCAAAAGGTATGAGCATTTCACCAGGGTGTGTCCATCCCAACGATTCTACAAGGTACGGCCCAATGGGTTACATATCTAGGTGAGGGATCCATCATGGGATTCCTCAGCTGAGAGAGCAAAACCTGAAGGGAAACCTTCCATCAACGCTTTAAACTAGGTGAGAATCGCTCCAAGAGTCCTTGGAGTGACCCTGCTGAGGGAGAAGTCTCTCCTACACAGGGCTTGACACTGAGGCATCTGTAACCACGATGGGGCTGGCATTGTATCAAAAGGTACAGGGGGCCCACGTCTTAAAGTTGCAGACACATGGCTTACCACGACTTGATGGTGGTAATCCTGCCCCTACTTTAGGCTGTGCCGAGGTGGAGGCTGGGATTGGTGCTGGCGTGTACAAGACTCCCGTGGTGGTCAGTACCGGGAAGGAAACTTCATCATTGCGGCTGATCACCTGACTGTCCACGATTGCAACTTGTCACTCAGGCAGAAACTCTTCAGTGTATACCCAAGTGGGTGAGAGTTAGTCCTGCTAGCAATACGTGTAGAACTATGACAGATAATATGACAGACCAACTTGGCAAAAACTGATTCATAAAGGTGCCATTCATGCAAAGAATAAACAGCAGCCAAAGACAAACGCCGAACATGCAAAGCTCACGCTGACTATTTAGCCATCATGCCCCCCCCCCCTCCCACTGGTGTTCCACATGTGTCACAAAATTATTTAGTGTATACCTTGTATGGTAGGTATGGGTTTGATAGAGACTGCTGTATGAGTGAGAACTAGGCTTAGTATTGCCGTGCATGATGAGAAAATATATGGTCAGTATTGAGATCACTGTACACAGACTGCAGGGAGCATCCTGTGTGTGTGAGTTATAAGCGTGCGTGCAGCCAGACAAGACTCAGTTTAGATGCAGACTTGTTTTTGTGTATTGGCCAGCCGTGTATGAAGCAGTATGTTTTATGCTAAAGAATTTAAAGTAGTTCTGATATGATCAATTGTATTCCTACCCACATTTTTAAGTAGAGAGAATGGCAAGCCATTTCAGTACTGGTGTACTGAAATGGCCTGACAATCTGTCTACTTAAAAATGTGGGTAGGAATACAAATGATCATATCAGAACTACTATAAATTCTTTAGCATAAAACACACTGCTTCATACACGGCTGGCCAATACACAAAAACAAGTCTGCATCTATACTCAGTCTTGTCTGGCTGCATACACGCTTATAACTCACATGCACAGGATGCTCCCTGCAGTCTGTGTACAGTGACCTCAATACCGACCATATATATTTTCTCATCATAGCACGGCAATACTTAGCCTATTTCTCATTCATACAGCACTCTCTATCACCCCATACCTACTATGCAAGGTATACACTAAATAATGTTGTGACAGGCCCGGGGTGGGGGGTAGCGACTAGTGAGGCTTTGGTTTCCGCACACTTTTTGTTTGAAGTGCCCTTCTGTACAAGCATAATGTCAATCTTGGTCTTCCAGAAACTGCAAAAAGTTTGCCTGATCCCATGTAACAATACCTTACCTAGATTCCTATATACACATATAAGTAGTAGTAGTAGTAGTAATAATAATAATAATAATAGTAGTAGTAGTAGTAGTAGTAGTAGTAGTAGTAGTAGTAGTAGTAGTAGTAATAGCAGTAGTAGTAGTAATTAGATTGGTTAAAACATGTCATACATTTGGCTAGGTCAAAGCTTGTGCCAAACCATTGGTTTCAACTCTTACCATTGATCACTACACTGATACACACTTCCCCATTGTTCCCCGTCACCTCCACAGTACATCTCGCAAGTGAAGTCAACGTCATTTCCGGAGAGGAAACCACGACAGTCTTTGTCATGTATACAGCACACACAAGACGCGTTGTGGCTATACCTATTTACAGTTTTTAGCATCTCTCAGATATTGTTCATGGCATGTGCCCCTGGCCAAAGAAGGAAAAATATATTAAAATAGTTTGTTGGTATCATATTCATCCATATAATACAAAGTAATCCCCGGTGATTCACTCTTGATTCCAATTCCGATTATAGTAGTATTACGAGTATAGCATGTGTCTTTAGAATATATTTGTCGTAATGAGTAAAAGTATATATACCGCTCTATCCACTTTGTGAAATTAAGAAACTTGTTAAACTTGTTTTGAAGTGACTTGTAAGCCTGGTTCCATAAGCTATGTTCTTATCTTAATCTTTATGTATTCATGCCCTGGAACATGTCACTATAATAAATAAACAAACAACAACAAAACCACTACTTCTGCTGCTGCTACTACTACTACTACTACTACTACTACTACTACTACTACTACTACTACTACTACTACTACTACTCCTGCTGCTGCTGCTGCTGCTGCTGCAAAACAAGAACGAACTGCTGCTACTGATACTACTACATGACAAGTAAAAACGTTTTTATATTTTGGCATTTATATAAGTATGATTGTATAGACAGAAATTCTTATTGTATTGTGGTCGTACTATCTTGTATAGATTCAGGGCTACTCATCCAATCCACAATGACACTGCTACTTCCTGTCACACATCTCCCCAGGATTGACACATTTGTCCCCATCTCAGTGTAAACTGGGAGTCCTCACAGCGTTTTGGTCCAGTCTCATAGGCCTAAAAATGCACTTGGGGTTATGTACCAAGTATCTAATTATACGGCTCATAATGATCATCATTTCATAAATAACTGATAGATACCATATACGGCATGCAGCACCAGTAGTCTAAGGACACAGGCACAGTCCTACCTGCAGTGGCACTTTACCACCCCCCCCCCCCCGTGACACACACACGCATCTACGTACCCTGGTACATGTTGACAATACAGCAGAACAGCATACAATATGAACGATAGAAAATCTAGCCATCTGGACTGCTGACCGAGGTGTTCAGTAAGATTTCAGTCTCATTGGTAGAATAAACTAATGGATCTATTAACTTTACGATGTTATTAGTGAAGGGTTTTATATTCGTCATTAAATAGTTTATCGATTTAGCCAGTATCACATCGGTGATGATAATATCACAGTTTAACGGCACATTGACACCAAATGGGTCATACAGTGCCAAAACAGGTGTAAACTTCCATCGGTCCATCGGTTTCCATTTCATTTGAGCATGTATTGGCGTGGCATAATCTCTGTGCCGAGTTGGAGTTCTGCATACATAAAACATATTAGGTGCACGTACAGTGTCGTTAACCATCCAAAGCAAAATTGTATTCATTTGCAATCTTGATCGCAGTCATTATTTTACTAATTTGGAGATGCACCCTCCCCACCCCTAAAGCGTCTATCGGAGAATTTGTGTTATTACTAGCCTGACATGGCCTTGGTGTATAGGATTAAAATACCCTAGCGACCGGTGGCAGTTGATGGAATTTCATGTCACAACAGTTGTGATAATACAGCAAGAGCACGAAGTAACCTTCTATATATTGATTTCAGTTACCAGTACTATATAAAACTTTTTGTTGTTTCATTTAGGTTACTTATATCTATATTGATTTGGCATATCTTATTTGCATTTAATGTAATCCATGCTAATAGTTGGAAATTAAAGCTTCTTCACCTGCTTCTTCCTCTTCTTCGTCTTCTTCTTCTTCTTCTTCTTCTTCGCAGCAGTAGTAGTAGTAGCAGTAGTAGTGGTAGTAGTAGTAGCAGCAGTAGTAGTAGCAGTATTAGTAGCAGCAGCAGCAGCAGTAGTAGTAGTAGGACGAGGAGGAGGAGGAGGAGGAGGAGAAGGAGGAGGAAGGGAGGAGGAGGAGGAGGTAGTGGTGGTGGTATTTAGTAGTATTGGATGCGTAAATTACGGTGGCTGATACTTGCCTTGTATTATTTTTTTTTTTCTGGAATTAGCAACGCGTTGCGAATACAAGGGGTGCTAACATTTACAACGCGTTTTAAATATTAGCAACGCGTTTGAAACATTTAAAACGCGTTTAAAGATTAGCAACGCCTTTGAAACATTTGAAACGTGTTTTGAAATTCGCCTCGTGTTTGAAACTGTAGCAACGTGTTTTGAATATTTGCAACTAAACAAGTTTTAAATATTAGCAACGCGTTTGAAACATTTAAAACGTGTTTATTCAATATTCAAAACACCTTGTATTTGCAACGCGTTACTAATTCGAGAAAAAAATAATATGAGGCAAGTATCAACCACCGTAGTAAATCAATAATACGAAGCATTTTAATTTTGTATGCAAACACCTGATGTTATTGAGACTGCAAAAAAAACTACTAACAGCTGATACCCCTATCATAGATGCTTAATAAACAATAAAAGTTAAAACCATATTAGTATACGTTAAATCGATAACTAATTTATTGATACAAACACATTCCACTAACAAATATGAGACATCGAATGCATCGAGGGATGTCGGCTTATTCTGCTAATGTAGCTTCTAATTAGTATTCACAAACTGTGCCACGGAAGCATCTTATTTCCCTTTTCTGTCTGTCGAGATGACTAGATTCAATATCCTGCATTTTGTGTGCTATGCTGTCACACTGACTATATATACCAAGGTATGTATATCTGTATGTCAGAAACATGTAACTGTTGGTAGGTTGCTCTTGCGGTTTGCTTTCTGCTACTTATTTTGTGTTTGATGTACATGTTATCTATATTTCATTGGTGTAAATGACTGTCATGAAATTGAAATTTTTAGGCCGATGAGACTGGACCAAGAAGATGTGAGGACTCCCAGTTACACTGTGATGGGGACAAGTGTATCAATCCTGGGGAGATGTGTGACGGGACACAACAGTGTGATGATGGATTGGATGAGCAACCAGGAATCTGTACAAGATAGTATGATTTATTGTGTTCATCACAATACAAGCAGGTGTAGCAGTAGCTTGAATGCATAATCTTGGAATCAAGTATCAAGAGTTCTTCGTCCATTTTTTTCAAGGTCTGTCAGAGTTTGAAGTCTTATATTTCACCACGAAGCCTTAGGCCATCGGTTTTTATTGAAAGTCCAAAGGAAACTATGGAAACTATCCAGTCCAACAGCATCATATTTGACCGTGTTTGACTTTGAAATGGCAAAGTCAAAATCACTGAGATTTTAAAGGCATATATCTTGAAAGGAGCCGAATTATACCATATGTTGCTGTAGGAATCAATAGGAAACCATATACAGGGAGTTCCATGCCACCATGGCATTTGATGTTCAGTGGTAAGGGATCTGTACGTAGTCTGTAGTACTGATTATAAATCTGAATTTCATATAAGGGAATTTGTGGGTGGGCGCGGGTTTCCCGTGTCAGCCAGCCATTCTTGTATTATTATAGTAGCCGGAGTTAGCATGCGGAATGAAGCATTGAGGACAGTACTTTATATTATCTACTATGTGTATGGTTTTGGTTTTGCATTCAAGTACAAACAACAGAGAAATTTTGTTATCATTGCTTATCTTATCTGTATATATGGTTTGTTGCTAGTGGAGCATGCCATGCACAGTGTCGGAGAAATGCTGAAAAACCCGTAGATCGGTGGAGTGACGTCACCTGCAGTGTCTGCTGTAGATGCACGATAAAGACGGAGATGGTTTCCTCACCGAAAATGACGTAGACTTAACCTACGAGATGTTCTGTGGAGACGAAGGGGATGGACAGGAAAGTGAGTCTCAGTATAGTGGCCAACAGAAACGATTGATACCAACGGGTTGGCATAGGGTTAGGCTAAAAAGGCCATTTTTTTAGGATATGTTCTAACCAATCATAATCAAGAGCAGCAGCAGCTGCAGTACCACCACCACTACTGCTATTACTACTACTACTGCTGCTGCTGCTATTACTACTACTACTACTACTACTATTACTACTACTACTACTACTACTACTACAGCTACGTCTACTACTACAGCTACGTCTACTACTACTACTACTACTACTACTACTACTACTACTACTACTACTACTATTACTACTACTACTACCACTACTACAACATCTACTACTACTACAACGTCTACTACTAC
>JAAUYG010136713.1_pt1 | contig 14502 bp, 11 predicted proteins | sample 7278091 | NCBI WGS metagenome assembly JAAUYG01 (sample SAMN14350201, study PRJNA611818) | marine sediment metagenome | isolation source: surface marine sediment (0.6m) | place: French Polynesia: Moorea | collected 2018-08
CTGTGCCAAGCTACGCTTGGTCGCCTTTCATTTGGGACTCCCCCCCTATGGTGGCTCAAAGGTGCCATGCAGATTTCTGTCATTGGACACCCTTTGCAGGTCCCCATTTCATACCTTACAGGGGCACTTCATGACCGGTGGTTGGCCGGTACATTCGTTTCCAGATGGCTAGGGGTCCGTGGACTGGAGCCCACGTGCTACTTCACTTTTAGCACATGTTACATGATATTAAGTCCTATTTTACACAAGAAAAGCCCATTTCAACATGGCATTGCTTCTGATGTTTTTCCCTTTTCATGCCTCTAGAGCATATAGCAATGGCCTGGGACCTTGCTAGCCCAAACAAACAAGTGGATTATGTAAACAGAGCACAGGCCTTTGCTACTGGCTGAAAAGCTGCCTTGGGGTCATCATGCAAATACACAGATTTATTACATGACGGTTCCAATGGTAAAGTATAGGAAGCTTTATTCAGGTATATAATGAGTGTTACTGCACTTGTTCAATGATATCTTTCTATGGACCAACAGCTGCTCTATTGTGACTTGCAAGGCCATCAGAATAAATGCAGCTGTTTGTCCATACAAAAATGTTTGAACTTGTGCGATAACCCTTAACTATCAGACGTAAGTGTCATATGGTAATTAATGAATAAGACCAAGAAAAAGGGGTTCTTAAATACAGATGTGATTCCAGAAGGTTGGTTGATTTGAAAATGTAGAAGAGCTTCTGATGAAATTGACACTGCATAGCATGGAGGCAGCACTTAGATCCAGTTATATTATTTTCTGTAGATCATAATAATTTGTAGTCTGCACAGCTTCAAAATATAGTAAAGCTGCTACTGGTGTAAGTTGAAAGTACTGTTTTAGCCGCAAAAGTCATCTTGGAACAGTTGATTCTGTTCCAGGTTGCTTGTCTATTCGGGTTAATGTATGAATCGGCTTGTATTGGGTGGAAGTTGTCATCTGGTATATATGGTTGAGATTGTAAAGTCATTGGAGTTAATTAGATTTTATATGTGGATGGCTAAGCATGTGCAAGTATAAGTGTGCTTTTGTGTCAATAGCTTCAAGTAGGAGCCATCATTGTGAATATTGGCCTAACTGTATATATAAGAAATGTATTGCTTGTTCTAAATGCAATGAGCTTGTGTATGAGTATTGGTCTCATTTCATTCATTACATGTAAGTAGGTGACTGAAAATCTTGCTTCCTGTCTCTAAGTGTAACGCCATTGTCAGAATTCATTGAGGTGAGAAGCATTCCTCACCTGCAGAATTCATTGAGAGGTGAGACATGAGCGTTCCTCACCTGCAGAATTCATTGAGGGGTGAGAGATGAGCATTCCTCACCTGCAGAATTCATTGAGGAGCAAGAGATGAGCATTCCTCACCTGCAGAATTCATTGAGGGGTGAGAGACGAGCATTCCTCACCTGCAGAAATGAACGCTGCTTATTGTATGTGTAACTTGGTTGAAAGGAAATATGTTTTGAATGGTAACAGATTAAAGGATATGAGTTCATTATGGAGTGTTGCTAAATTGTGGGTTTGCATCCAGAATGTTGATATTACAGTTTGGTGGTCACTGTTGATCTTTGGAGGTCATTTTAGTTGATAATGCACTGAAGAAGCATTTTATAGTTAACTGTACATGTAGTCCAGCTACATATATTTACAGATATTTAATACACCTGTAGTTCTAAACTTGCAAAAAAATATTAAAATATTTTGTCAGATAATTAAAATTTGCACATTACATGTACATGTTCTAATTTGGATAATGGCTGTTCCTGTCCTAAGCGCTTGTTCAGTTCATGTTTTAAGCACTGGCGTTGCATACTATTCCCGGGATACTATTAAGATTTTTAATGACAATGTAATACAGTTCTGAAATGAGTGCATATCTTATTACCAGGGAAATGTACTTCCTTAGTTTCCGTAAAATCTTCAATACCAAGACAACAAAGTCACTTGTAAGGACTATCTTTGCTTTATATTTTATACCAGTTGGCAGCACCAGCTCTGTTGGACATTTTGATCTCTTCAGTAGTGTTGAATGTTTATGCAGTAAGCAACGTTTAAATGTTTGCATCACCATTCTGTACATTTTCATGCCCAGTTAAGCGTGCATGCACTTTTGTGGAAGCTGTGTGTAACAGATGTGCCTCTCTAAATCTCTGTTATTTCATCATCGCCTCCTTGGCCCATCTTAATGTAACTGGTTTCCATTTGAAGGGGCTTTCTGTCAGCTGTGCACTTGCAGGTCTTTGGGCCACTGAAGGGATGGTGTGTTTGAATAAAGTAAATGTTTTATCTGCAATACCACAGGGTCCTACATTCTCCTTTGTACTGTGGTTTCCCATCAACTGCCTGTTATTCTGCTACAGCCGAGGCAAGGCAGGGCAATTAGTATCCCACACTTGGATATCCATTCATCTATGTTGTTTTGTTGATTACTTCTGTCAAGAAAGTAAGAAAAGAACAATAAATATTGAAGTGAATTTAATTGTGGTTTTCATTGTATTTTCCACAGGTTATCAAAAAGGCCAACAAGTAAAATTTATTACCTAATCAGTTTCAAACTGTAAGGCTACTATTAGCTACACTAACCTGTAACTAGCACCTGTAAGAGCATTATAACTACCCCAGTCAAATGTGAACCCTCTGAAAGAGGCCTCCAATGAGGGACCTGAAGGAGCATCTAATGATAAAAGTGATTGAGGTTCAGGCACTAACAAGCCTCTGCACAGTGCCCCCAACCCCACCCACCACTGCCGGTTGGTCAGGTGAAACCAAGCGTGAACAAGTGATCGAGAAACACTGGCACATTCCTTGACCGTTTTTGCTCACGAACTATATCGATTATGGATGCACCTACTTATTCATGGCCTAAGCTAAGGAAAAGTTTATCGCAGAGTTTGAATTTTCCTTGTATTTCCTTCTGTCTTCTATCTTGACCTGCATGGGGATATATCTAGTTGGGAATTATTCTCCCCCTACTTGTCCTGTTTTACTGAGCGATCTTTGACAATTTATGACCGTGAACGCTCGCCTGATACTTTTTGTGGCAGTGGCCCTCGGGCTGTTTGGACTGGCTTTTGACATCCTCCCTAAACAGGTGACTGGCAGCAGCAAAACTGGGTCTGAAATTCCTCTCGGGGCAAGAAATACTATCACCACTGCACTGCTCCCATGTGTAGCAAGTCCATGCCTAATAGCAATCCCGATTTTACCAGTGTTCCATTGTTTGTCCCACTATCATGATATGAATATTCATTACCTAATTTGGTTTCAAACCATAATTCTGTCGTTAGCTCTGCCATCATAAGCCCTAGCACCTTCAAAGAGCCCATTATGACCACCCCCAGTCAAACACAAACGATCTATAAAAGGCCTGAGCGAAGGCATGAAATGACCAACTTTGGCCTTATCGATGCAGCACTGAGGCCGGCCAAGTGTGACGACGCCCATAAAGGGCCCACGTCGGCCGCGTCGCGTCCTTTTCAGTTTTGCTCTGGAACAGAACGGACCTGTTTACCTGTAGTGGACATTTAGCGGCAACTTAGTCTTGTGACGGATTTCCTCAATCAGATTTTCTTGTGCACTCTTCTTGGCCCACCTGGGATTTATTAGTTGGGAAGTATTTGCTACGTCCTTTATGTCTCCCTGTCCTGAGAGCAATTAATGTGAAAATTCTTCTGTCGGTACTGATGGCCCTTGTAGGGTTGCTTGGATTGGCCTTTGACGTTTTTGCTGTCCTCCAGCGTACTGAAAGCAATGCCCAATCCGAACCGCCTACCAAGGGGGGTAGTCCTAACTACCATTGTACCACCACGGGGTGTAGCCGTAAAATCCCCAATACCAATCCTCGTGACCTTTGTTTTCATTGCCTTACGCCTTATCATGATATGACTGTAATGAATGTCTCGACGATGCATTTAGGCAGAGTTCCTAAGGCACAATAGTGGCTTGTGAACTGGAAAATTTCCTTTGTGCATTGCGGTGGCAATATCCCTGAATCTCAGACCTCTGACACTCCACTAACATCGGTTAAGGTCACTGGGGATCCTCCCCATTCTGGATTGTCGACCATCCAGGTGACATCCGGCTTGGATCTGCCCTCTACCCAGGAGGGATCTGGGTCTGGGCCTCCACAGCTCTCGATCACCAGGTTATTGAGGTAGAAATGCCCCCTGCTGTTGACATCCTTTTTCAAGATGTGCTTCAGGAGGGAGGGCTTTCTTTATCTTAAGAACCTTGGGATACAGCTCTAGCCACTTCAGTTCTTACTTCTGTAGAAATCTGGCCTGTTGATGTTGTTAATGATTGGGCCATTATGAGTCAGTCTTTATCATCAAGCGCATTTACTCCTCTTGTTGCCTCACATTATACTACTCAGGAGCAACAATTTGCGCTCTGACCACCAGTGTCTGTTTTACTGCAGACCGGGTTTTGGCTCCCACAGCCCTTTCAAAGAGCACCCTTCTCTTTGAGCCACTCTGGGTTGTAACGTTTGTCTCTTGGAGATACTTTTTCTCAGGATGTAGTGGACTGCCACTCTGATCTCTCCAGTCATATGACTAAAGCTCATCCTGGATGATCTCGGCAAGACCGACCTTCTGGTTCGGGATACATCTAACCCCGTTCCTTTTGGGAGGTTGAAGCTGAGACCCCTACTCAGTCGGGGAGTGGGGCCCTCGCACTTGATAAGGAGATGTAAGGTGAATTAACTGCTGCCTTTTCGGAGCCTTCTTCGGCCAAGGTTATCAGTTCTTCGTCGCCTTTAAGGTACCAACTGACATTTATACGGCCCTCTTTAAGACTCCCAAGGTAGAGGAGGTTGGTTAAGGCGCCAGGTAATGTCCATCCTTTACCCATTAACTCTGATCTATGGAAGGCAGTGGAAACGTTCTACGGGTCCTCAATGGTGACTTGGCATCTCGGATTGCACGCCACCTTGCTGTCTAAGAAAGTCCACAACAAGTGTATTGAGGGCCCTGTCCTGGAAGCTGTTTGTAAAAAGCTTCACGGTGTGATTGGAGAGCCTCCTCAGACTTCGGCTTGTGGTGCGTTGGTGGCCATTGTGGATCAATGCGGCTTGGTTGTTGCATCAGCTTTTCGGGATTGCAGGGATATTTGGTCCTCGCTCCTGGTTACCCCCTTCATCGGTTCCTCTTTGTTTGATGGGCAGTTTATGTCCTCTGTAGAGGCAGCCATGCGTAGTCAGGAGCAGTTGAGCCAGGCCAGAGGCCTTGCGTTGGTTGGCTCAAGGGCTGCTCAGGGAGCTCTGGCTGCTAAGGCAGCTCAGCAATCTCAGAAAAGACAAGCCCCTCCCCCCTCCTCCTCCACCTCCAGCTGCTTTAGCGGCTCCTCAGGCTGAGGGTGGTTCTGGTGCCAAAAGGCACCATGGTAAAAACAGGGGCGGTCTAACACTGGCGGGAACCAGGCTCACAGGTGCAAAGGGGAGGGGGTCTCTAACCAGAGGCCTCCCTCCAACCGCCGTTGAGGGTTCATCACCATCAGCTCCTCCTATCCTACCCATCTTTGGGGGGGGGGGGGGGATGGGTCAGCCTATCAGGACCTGCCAGGGTTACTGTTGGATCAAACTCTTGGTATGGCGATGATAGGCAACTTCCCTGTAGGTGGCAGGCTTTGTCTTTTTCTGCCGGCATGGCAATGGCTGACGTCGGACCAGTTTGTCCTGGAGGTGATTTGACAGGATTATTCAATCCCTTTTGTGAGTCTCCCTCCTTTGTCAAGGATCCCTGTTGAGACGTCTTTGCCACACTTGCCTCTGAAGAGAGAGGTGCTGTGGGAGGAAGTAGCATCCCTCCTTACCAAGGGGGTTGTGGAGACTGTCGAGTTGTCACAGGACGGGAGGGGGGGGGTACTGCTATTACTTTCTGGATACCAAGCGCACTTTTGGGTTCCGCCCCATCCTCAACCTTCGTGGACTCAACACGCATCTTCGTGTTTCGCACGGAGACCCTCAGTTCTATTATTCAGGATTTTACTTCTTGCTTGGTGGATGGTGTCACTGGATCTCAAGGATGCCTACCTGCATGTGCCGATACATCTGTCTCATTGGCATTTCCTTCGGTTTGCTCTCATGAATGCAGCGGGAGAACTCATTGCTTACCATTGGAAGGTTCTTCCACTTGGCTTAGCCACTGCCCCCAGGGTCTTTACCAAGATCCTGGCTCCTGTAGCGGCTCATTGGTATATGCAGGGATGTCTCATATACCCTTACGTAAACGAAATTTTCCATGCTCAGGGCTCCATCCTCCAGGCATGTCACACTCGCAACGTCAGTCTCTGCTGTCGCTTCATGCTGGGGTTCATTGTCAACCTCGTGAAGTCGGCCCTCGTTCCCTCTCAGGTGATGCTCCATCTAGGGGCTATGATCAACACGGCCGGGGGATCTTATTCCCCTCTCTGCCAGGCTCGAGACGATCAGGCACACAGCTCAGGAACTGGTGTGTCTTACTCAGGTGTCAGCTGGATACCTTCGTCATGGGACAGGCCTTCTGGCATCTTGCCATTCCTTAGTTCTGCTGTGCATGTTTCATCTCCAGCCTCTGCCGATCCTTCTTAGGGATCATTTCGACATGAGGTTCTGGAAACTTTTGGGAGATCTCTCCGGAGGTGTGGCGTTTCGAGAGAGGCTGCTGCAACCATATTGCAGCTCATAGACCATCAATGCGCGATCTGTATCACGTCAAGTGGAGGTCCTTTTCTCGCTGGTGTGCTGGAAGGGGTAAGGATCCCCTTCACCCATCTATCAGGACAGTTTTGTCCTACTTACAGCACTTGAAGTGTATGGATCTTAAACACAGTACTATCCTTAGCCTTGTTTCTGCCCTTAGTTGGTGTACGAACAAGGTGGATGGTGTCCCCGTCGGAAAATACCCTTTGGTGGCTAAGTGGAATTTTGGTAACAGATCGCTCCATCCACCACAGCATTCTTTGGTTCCTCCTTGGGATCTGTCGGTGATTCTGGTGGCTTTCACTGAAAAGCCATATGAGCCTTTGCATTTTGCTCCACCCAAACCGCTGATGCTTAAGGTTCTCTTCCTTATTGCTGCTGCCTCCAACCGCAGCATCTCTGAGCTTCATGCATTATGCATTGATCCTCCTTTTCTGTTAGAGAACCCTTTGTCTTTTCTTTTGGCCCCGAACCCAGCGTTCTGGCCTAAGACAGCCACGGAGGTTGCGCTTACCTTGGACATTGAACTAAGAGCTTTCTACCCAGAGCCTATTCGCCCTCTGGAGCGTTGGTTCCAACTTGTGTGTCCTGTCCGTGCGCTGTGAATTTATCTGCGTCATGTCACATGTTCTCGGGGTATGGACGTCTGCATGACGTTGTTCATGCCATCCTCATTCTATTTGGGGCATGGCTACTTCCTGGGCTGAAATTGTCAGAGTGTCAGCTTCAGAAATCTGTTGTATGGCTATCTGGTTGTTCTCGTGTACGTTTGCCAAACACTATAGTTTGGACTTTGCTAGGAAGCCATTTGGCTCTCTACAGCACTTCAGGTTTCTGAGACTGCTGTGGTTGTTGATGCTGGCAATGATCGGGTTGAGGGGTGGAGGTCACTACATCCTCTTCCTCTTCCAATTAAAGCTGATACTGTTGAGCAGATGGGCATCTCTCACTCGGCTGTTGTGGGTTCCATATCTTGGGTTGACGTGGGTCCTTCTGCTTTGCTCTCCTCTCCCCAGGATTGCACAGACTTGCAGTCATACAACTATATATTGCAGTTCGGCCTGCAAGAGCTCAGTAAATTCGACCTCCTTGTGTGAGATACACCCAGGCCTCATTTCTGGGAGGTGGGGAGAGAGCTTCCAGCAGTCAGGAGCTGGGGCTCTTGCACTGGACCCAGATATGCAGGCCGGGATGCAGGCAGAACTGAGCACTTGGGTAGCATGTGACCTTACTGTCTAAATATCTCTACAGCAAGTGTTGCTAGGAACCTGCCCTAGAAGTTGTTACTTGTAAGCTCCATGGTGCAATCAGAGTCTCAACAGACCTCGACCTGAGGCGCTTCGGTGGCCATTGGGCTCAGTATAGCTTGGCTGTCAATACATTAGCTTTTCAGGACTGTAGGGACCCTAGGTCCTCACTTCTGGATATCTCTTCGACATATCTTTCTTTAGAGGACAGTTCATGTCCTAAGTGGAGGCAGCCACATGTAGCCAGGAGCAGTTGAGCTTAGTCAGATGCCTGGTGTTGACTGGCTCTAAGTCTGCTTCGGGAGCTTCTGCTTCCAAAGGCAGATAACAGTCTCTGGAAGGGGTTGGTGGATGGTGTCATTGGATCTCAAGGAGGCCTATCTGCATGTGGTGATGCACCCGCCACATTGACAGTACCTTCGGTTTGCTTTCAGGAATGTGGAAGGGGATAGACCTTATTAATGGAAGGTCCTTCCTTTTGACCTACCCCCCCCCCCTCCCCCCCCGAGTCACTTAATTAATGGATGATCCTTCCTTTTGACCTGCCCCCCGCGGGTCTTTAACAAGCTCCTGGCTCCTCTAGCAGCTCCTCTGCATCTGCACGGATAACTCTTGTATCTTTACATAGATGACATCTTCCATGGCCAGGCCTCATTGTACCAGGTGGCTCACATTCATGATCTCAGTCTCCGATATCATTTCACTCAGGGGATTGTTATCAACCTCACCAAGTCAGCCCTTGTTCCTTCTCAGATTATGCTCCGCTTGGCAGTAATGATCAACATGGCCAGGGGTTGGGGTCTTTCCATCCCCGTCCAGACTAGAGACCATTGTGCATACAGCTTTAAAACTGCCCCTCATCCTCACCCAGGTGTCAGCCTAAATTAGTGCCTTTGTCAGATGACAGGCTTGATGGTGTCTTATCACTCACTAATTCGGCTTGAGGTGCTTCGGTGGCCATTGCATGTTTCGTCTCCATCCTTGTTGATTCTCCTGAGAAACCACTTCGACATGTGGGTCAATCAACGAATCAAGCTGATCCCTCTGTTGCCTCCAGTTATCCAGTCCTCTCTGGAATTTTGTTCTCAGCAACATATAGTCTCCCATGGCATCCCTCTCCACCCCCTCGCCCCCACCCATGTCCTGACCAGTGACTCATCCAATTGTGGATGGGGGGGGGGATGGGTGCGGTCCCTTGTAAGTAAGGGGCGTTTGGTCGCGAGATCATGTTAGTCTCATCAACTATTTCAAGCTGGGGACTGTTTTCCTCACCTTCAAGAAGTTCCTGAGGTAGCTGTGTGGAACACATGTCCTGGTTCAGATATACAGCACCATGGTGATGCATTATCTGAACAGGATGGTGGAGATCGGGTCTAGGGGCTTGGATTCCTTGCTTCGAGAGATCATTCTGTGCTGCCAAACATCCAGGACTTCAGACCATATTTCAGGCTAAGACAACGTGGAGGTGGATCATCTCTCTCATCTTTGAGTAGAGAATCCTTGCTGGCTGGAGCAATCCACCAAATAGTCTCTAGATCCTGGGGTAATGGCTCTCCTCTTCGATTTGTGGGGCACACCTAGAGTAGGGTCTTTAGAGTGGACCCTCTCACCTTGCCGCAAAACTCGCTGCAGGCAGATTTGATTCGAAGCCTGCTGCACATGTATCCCATCATCCCTGCTCCTACTGATCCCTCACTCTTCACAAGGTGATTCAATCTGTCCTGCACAGAGTGACGGTCCTTTTCCCGTTTGTGTGCTGGACAGCATAAAGATCCCCTTCAACTGTCTATCATGACTATTTTGTTCTGCCTTCAGCACCTGTGGGGAATAGACCTCAAGCATGCTACATTCCTCAGTCACATTTCTGCCCTTAGTTCTTGTACAAACACGGTAGATGGTGTCCCAGTTGGTAACCACCCTCTTGTGGCTCATAGGATCCTCGGCAACAGATTGCTTAATCCATCACAGTGTTCCTTGGTTTCTCCTTCAGATCTATCAGTGGTCCTGGTGGCTTTCACTGAAAAAGCCCTATGAACCTTTATATTTAGCTCCAAACAAGCTGCTGACATTAAAGGTTCTCTTGCCGCTGCTTCCACCCATCAAGTTTTGGTGCTTCATGCTTTATGTTTTGATCCTTCTTTTCTTTGTGAGAACCCATTTTGTCCTATCTCTTGCACCGAACCCTGCATTCCAGCCAAAAATGGCCATGGAGGTTGTGCTTTTGTTGGACTTCGAGCTGTATGCTTTTTTCCCAGAACCTACTAGCCCTCTGGAGCAGTGGTTCCACCTTAGGTATCCTGTGCATACACTGCAAATTTATCTTCAGCGCACCGCACCGCTTTGAAAAGGGCACATTGCCCCCTGTGTATTGCCTCCGTAAGACTCCGCATGAAGTGATTCGTGCAATTCCTCACTAAATTCGAGGTGTAGCAGCCTCCTGGGCCAAAACAGCCAGAGTGTCGGCTTGGAAACTTGTTGTGTGACTACCTGGGCATCCTTGTGCACATTTGCCAACCATTATTGTTTGAACCTTTCTAAGAAGCCTTTTGGTTCCCACGTGTTCAATGTGGTTACACAAGATGTGGTTACATGAGGATGACCTGGACAAAGCCAATACTGAACCATTCCTCTCCTCCATCCCTTCCTTTCTGGCTTTTGCCATTATTTTTTGAGTTGGGGTTCAAGTTCTCATGGCTACAGCCAGGTTTTTTATTTTTTTTTTGTTTGAGAAATGAGGTGTTAGAGGGGTGGGTGGGCTTTCCCCTTGAGATGCATTACACCCTGTAGGTTTGTACTGGTACATTTGGAGCCAACGAAAACCACAAAAAAATATGTTGGTTGCCTTCCCTGCTGTGTCTGCACCATGTTTTTCACTTTGGTCCCTCCTCCAGGGGATGTCGATGGTCGACGGTTTGCTACTGGGCCTGGCAAAAGGGAGAGTTGGTGTCACTCTGCTCTCCTGTCCAATCAGCCTGGGACTCTCCTTTGATACACCTTTTCCTCATTCGCCTCTGGTCTCATTTTTGCCAGTTCCTGTTCTGCACTTTCTTTCTGTATGTGCCAACTATGGGGACGGCACTTACGTCCTCCAGGTCCCAGGGACAGCAATTGTACACACTGTCTGCTGTGCCTTCTTTCCTCTGGACTCTTTTTTTTCTCCAGGTGACGGAGGATGCAGCTTCTTTGGCGTGGATTGATGCCCCCTATCCAGTAAGTACTGCATGGGACTTGGCAGCATTACAGTTTGAAACCGATTATATATATAATGAATTTGATAAATTTGCACCATGATGTTTCAAAATGCAATCAACCCTAGGCTAGTAGCTATAAGGCCCTACTCTCCATCCTGATGGTTTTCACCTTGGGATAGGGTCTTCCTTTAATCGTGCCAATCCTTCAGGTGCTTCAAGGATCTGAGGAATGTGATAGCATGGCTGGCTTATGGCAACTGTCCTTGTTCATGTTTGGTTTCACCTGACTGGCCACCAAAAGAGACTCCTGGAGAGCTCTGTAGAGGTTCGTTGTTGCCAAAATCTCAATCAATTTTCTCCTTAGGTGCCTCTTGAGGCCCCTGACTGGAGCTAGCCTCTTCAGAGGTATCGCGTTTGACTGGGTTAATCACAATGCTCTCTTATAGGTTCTAGTTGGAGATTAGCGAAGCTAATATGGCAGTGTTATGGTTTGAAACCTCATGGTAAGAATATAAATTTGTGCAATTTAATCAATTTTGATTCTATTATTATTGGCATACAAATACTGGTAAACACTAAAGTTCCATTGCATGGCCACCTTGATTTTATAGTATTAAATCTGGATTCTGGAAAGAATGTGAGACTTCCCTGCCTATACCAATACCAGTACTCTTTGTTCTCATCCAAACACTGGGCATTTTACTTCACTAAATCTTGAGACAGTTTCAACCAGTGATGGTGGGAAAAACCAGGAGACTCAAGTTGACACTATTAAAGAACAATTAAGTCTAGTACTGCTTCTCATGATGATCAAATGTTACAGACACTCAAATCTATCCAGATATTACATATATTCTATTAAAAGTGATCAAGGAAAAAGGTTTGGGTAAAAAAAAACAACTTTTCAATTCACCTGTGATCAGATGAAAGAACAGGACACAGCAACACTTACTACACTTGGTATACCATTTTTAATAGAATACATGAGTATATCTATACACTATGGCAGAAACAGAATTAGATTAGCTTGAAGGACTTCCTTGACTCCATCACATGATTGTGGGCCCGCTATCACCAGTAACACTTGCTTTGGAGGCTGCAACAAATGCAGTGGCTCATCACAGGGATTAAGCCGCACCAAGACTGATGGCATACAGGCTTTCAGGCCCTTCCAAATTCCATTATGTACCCATTTAGGTCATAATCTGCATGGTTGGAATCTTGTATGGACTCACCTTGATGAGCTACAAGCCCAGCTTGATTGATACAAATCTAGTCAAAATTTCTGAGACTACTAAACTGTGTGAAAATATACATTTATTTATTTATTTATTGCCAGTACATACAATTAAAATAAAAAACAATCAAAGCAAGTAAAGGTTACACACAAAACATACTCACTCTACCGATAAAACTGACATTCCTCACCAATCTCTTAAAAACTAAAGGATTACCTGCATTCTTCTTTATAGAGTTTTGGTACTGCCAAAAAGTGAGTGGTCTTTATTGTGAGGTCTTATTTCTGAAATGGTTGCAAAGTGAGGTTCCACTGTAGACAGAAAAGATAAAAAATAACAAGAAAGACCGCCGGTACAGCATAAAACCCCAACTAACCACAAAATACTAACCCTGTTTAACACAGGATTCTTTTTCAAATTTCACCCTATAACTGGAACACTGCACGTCTTTCAATTTGGCCTTTCAAGGTCAAATCTGAGGGTGCAGTTGGATTCCTTATACATGTACATGTATACATATGATTTTATATTAGTATGTGCCTCTTCCTATTGGTATCCATAACTAATATATATTGTATTTAACTATTAGTGTTTAATAAAAATGCATGTTCGAACTCTGCTCCTTTACAAGATATGTCTTCAAAATCTGCTTAATAAAATTTGAATTTGAACTTTCAAGGTCACTCAAATCTAGTAGCACATTTAGGCTTATATACCCATATAAGACTTTCTATTAGTGTTTATTAGTAGACACATATCTCTATCTCACACAGTTTAGCTGTTATAGCCACTTGAAGATTTCACCCTTACAACCATGTATCTCTTAAATTATCATTGGGCCAAAATTTTAGACTATCCACTCCCATCCTTTCATAGTTCTTTACATATCCTGGGGTGATTTTTTTTCAAAATTGAATTACATGTACACGTATCTCTTTCTTGGTCTAGAGAAGTTTTCCATATACCTAGAATAAAGTAGCTATTCCTTTTTAACATATTTGTTCACAGACAGACCAAAACACACACAAATGGACACTTAAGATTATCTTACTAAAACCTGCTCAGCAAAGCTGGGGCAATGTTTAGAAAGGGTGTCTTTGCTTTGCCCTAAGGAATAACAGATCATTATATGATAGTAGCCCAAAATTTGATGGTGTTTAATTACAATGCCAATATCCTATTACCTTTTCTTTCTTCTGTCCTTCCCTCTTTCTTTCCTTCCTCCCTCCCTCCTTCTCTCTCTCTCTCTCTCTCTCTCTCTCTCTCTCTCTCTCTTTCTTTCTTTATTAATTTCTTTCTTTACCAGGTTTGTAAGAAATACAAGATGTACAAAAACCCCACTTCAGAATATCCATGCCGATTTGGAACTTTGGCGCGAACCCGTTGTTGATAGGTTCTCCTTCATTCGCTAGATGTCGTCCCGAAATGTTTTGGATACGATCAAATAATTTGCAGGGAGATCCTATGTCCGGATCACACAGACCTATGTGAAGAGTGGGACCTACACGGTTAAAAAAATAGACTCTTCCGCGATGAAAAAGCTTTCTTTATTATTTATTAAGCGCTAAAATTGTTACAAAAATACCGTCTAATAATTATTTTCCAGACTATAGTGTTTCAATACCCCAGTATTACTACTTTTGAAACTGTTTGCTTTCTCCCTATAAAAGACATGCACGCACGGAAATGAGTCATATTTCCCACAATGCCCTGCGATCAACGACTTCAGTCAACCGCGCGCCACTATTCAAGCGGGTGATGTGGTTGTGTGTTAGGGGTGTTTTCATTTCTTTTATGGATAAACTTGAGGATTAGCGTCACATTGTGTTGAAATTAGGAGGAACCCAATTGTATCGGAGCCAGCTATTTAAATATTAAGATGACAGCCGGTGACGGAGCGTCTGGGGACAGCCCGAAAGCTCATTACGGGAGTAGGTTTCAAATCTAAAGCACTGGACCATGCTGACACTGTGTTAAACATGTGAAAGTAAACTGGTAAAAGTAAAGAATACAAGTGAACCCGCCCCACAGACGACCCGCCCTCAAATTTTTAAGACCACCCGCCCCAAAGTTTCCTGCTTTCTGAGAAAGTTTATGGAAGCGTTTCTGGTACACTA
>JAAUYG010077483.1_pt1 | contig 14498 bp, 9 predicted proteins | sample 7278091 | NCBI WGS metagenome assembly JAAUYG01 (sample SAMN14350201, study PRJNA611818) | marine sediment metagenome | isolation source: surface marine sediment (0.6m) | place: French Polynesia: Moorea | collected 2018-08
TGAATCTGGTGCGTACTTTCAGAGGAGATGTCGTTTGAAATTTTTACTCCCATATGGTCCTATGTTAACGAAAAAAAGTCGTAAAAACTCAAAACTTTAAAATTTTGAAAAACACAAAAAAATGGTCTGGAGATATGTTGGATAGGTACCTGTCAGTAAAATTTGGTGTCAATCCACTTGGCGGTTTCCGAGAAAACGATGTCTACGGACGGACTGACGCCTGCGTGACGACAGTAGCTCTGCTGTGCAGTAGCACAAAGCAGAGCTAAAAACGAGCTTTTTATTCGTAACTGGTGTGACGACGATGGTGCTCATAATGTTTAACTTACCTGTATCGGGTGTAACTGTGCATGATCCACTGTACGGGGGGAGGTTAACACGGAATTCCCACTCTGCGGTTCCATTTCCAGACCCAGGAGTGTTGGCGTATACCACTACTTTGTGCCATGTACCGCCAGTAAGTTCATGAGGTCCTATCAGTAGATTCTTGTCAGTCGTTCCTTAAATGCGTGTATAAGGTTTAAACAACACGATAGAGAATAGTAACAGTACATGGCATTTGATACGTAACTGGCTGCTTTTACCAGTTGCAGTTTAAGTTACAGTACAGTTGGACTCCCCGTATATAACTCTGTTTGACTGTATCAAATAGCAACCACATGTTTATCGCTCACCGTTTAGCTCTTATAGGGCTCCACATAGGTCCAAATAATTTATGCTATGTAATAAGTCGCTTTTTATTTTTTCCCTATGTACCCATGTCATTTGTTATAAGGCCATGACGTCACTTTCTACAGTTTTTATAAAAGGCCACGCCAGACTTCTACAACTTTTAAAGTGGCCGTGTCGCACTTCCTTTTACCCATGTGGAGTCCTTCTTATAGGCACTTGGAAATCCCCCCCATCTCTTTATCACTGGGCAGTAATTTCTGACCCGCCATACACATCCTTACCCGGGGTGATATTTTTTTTCAAAATCGAAACACTTCATCACTGGGTTAAAGGGAAATGAGGGCGATTGATAAAAATGTTTGAGATATTTTGTTAACAGACAGACGCAGACACACGCGGGAGTATCACAAGAAACCCCCGTAGCGCAGTGTTAGCGGGGTTTAGTCATTACTACAGTATGGTAATATTTTGTTAAAGGGGCTGCTATTTTTACCGACACTTGCTGATATGCATGGTGCATCAGAAACAGTTTCTCTCCTTCACGACATTTCAACCACTGCAGCAGTAGTAAACTGAAGGAATCCTAAACAAGTGGCCCAGGGGACATGTTCACTTGACCCAAATTTATCTCAACAGGTATTTAGTACAGTTGCAGGCTTTTTGCGCCACGATCAACGGTTTCTGTGTTACAGTGAAACTTCTAAAAAGATCAGGCTACTCTTTGACTTAAGACTTAGTCTTAACCAATCACACCATGCTCATTGGTCAGGTGTCTGACGTAAGTAAAAATGTGACTTCAGCTTTTGGGAGAAGTCAGGCCATGGTCATGATGGTGATATAGGCCATACCCGTCAAGGCACATTTGTAAGTCACTTCAGTCCACCTACCCGTAAGGGCAATATTATCCAGGTCTATCGATGTATCGTTGGCCTCGCTGAACAGTTCCCAGGAATAAGAGAGCGAGCCAAACTTGGTGACGCAGTTCTTGTGGCATTGGGCACCAATGACTATACGAGACGACAGCCTCTGCTTTTCGCCACAATTTTCTTTGCACCTGTACCAGAGAAACACAAATCGGAGAATTACGGTAGTAGCGAAGTGAACGACACCAAGCTATGCATGCTATGTGTAGATGCAGATCAGAAGCGGAACCAGCAGTCGTCTGTGTGAAATCCCTCAACTCTTTTAAAATATGAGTTCCACTGGAAGAGAGAAATGTCTGGTTTGCTCCTTATTAAATGACTTATGTGGTTAAAAGTTATTCAAAGACGTGATTATTTCATGGGCGTTTTAAAGTACATATGTATATGTGGCAGTTCCCTTAAATTTTGTTGTGGGTCAACAATATATTGTAATAATAAACACGTAAGTAACATAAACACGTACTTCTGCGTGGAGCTTGCTGATTGCAGTTGAGAGAAACCCCACCCCAAATGACAGTAATTGACGACTTCATGCTTTACATGGTATTTTAGGGTTTCAGTGTACACACTCGTCAGTTTGTCACGAATAAAGATCTATAATCAATCCAATGAAGCACACAAAGAGGTAATTTTTGTCTATACAATGTGTTAAGAAACACAATATGAAGTGCAGGAATTATACAGCCATATAAACGTATCAAGTTTGAAACTTAACCTTAATGACTGCATTGTCTCATAAAGCCTTGTTTACTTCTACCCTGAAGTTTGTATATGCGTTAGTACACTGGCAAATAATGCAGGCAGGGCGTGTGCCAACTATTTGCCATATGTCTCCAACTTACACAATTTGCATCACGGGTGGGTCTGCAAGACCAACGAAGAAATTCTGTTCACTGTACCCCCAGCGGCTGTCCTTTTCGACCTCCACCCGCAACACGTAGGCTGTTAGAATAGTCATCCCTTCTGTGTTCAGGGTAAATGTCCCAGAAGTGTAGGGAATAATACCAGGTCCGTCACCAAAACACCCTCCATGTCCCGGCATTGGGTCATTCGGTGAATCAGATTGTGCTGATGGTGAGCCTCTTGAAACCCGTTCCCCTACCATAGGGAAGCTTTCTGCTTCTAATCGACAGAACCAAGTGTATTGTAGACTCTCTGCATCATCGGGATAGTCTGGGTCATGTGTTACGTTCGTGGCGTTTATAACCACAGTCTTGTTCCAAGCAGACCCATGCACTTCTCCATGAACTATACCTACGACTAAAGGTGTTTTGATCACCTCCAACTGAAAGGTTTGTATCGTCTCCATGCCATCTACTAATAGAACCGGGTGCAAGGTGAACAATGCAGCCGTGTACTTGATGTCATAGGATCCGTAGTCCAGCGTTAGACGCTCAATCGTGAACTCGTTCGTGTCGTAGGCTGATAATTCTGCCGTAACTTGCGGGTCGTCTCTCTTGAAGACTTCCCATGTCAGATTGACCATAGAAGTCTTGGTGCAGTTTAATGTCACATTGCTTAGCAACTCCAGTGATTTTGATCGCATGATCGTAAACGACGAGCCATAATGCGATGGGAAAGACATTATCGGTTTTTCGCAGGGCCAATCATTGACAATGGTAACATCTTCCAGTGTGTGGTTGCTTACGTGATTAAACGCAAACACGGTAACAACATATTCACCTATGTCATCATAGGTGTGCTCGACGGAAATGTTTGGTTGTCCAAATGGAATTTCGCGAAGTTGTACATTATTTTCAATCGAATAGGCCTCACACGATTGCACACCATACAGAAGTATTGTGTCATCGCCTAGATCCCACTGGAAACAAGAGTATGTGCCAAATCGTTTGATCTGTAGATCCAAAACAGTTACATTCGACCACAAGAGAGGTCCGTTTGTTACCAACGACCTTAATATCACCTCGTCAAAAATGATCTCAACCACAGTCTCAGTTTCTTTCCACGATACCAGATTGCTGCAGTTCACCTTTGTGGTAGAATTTCCAATCGCAGACTTCAAGAAAGTGTGTCGGGTTGCGTGAGGGTTTTCTCGTGTAAGCAAAGGTAAATATTGGTATTCCTCCTTTAGCAGATCAAACATCCAGATACAATGGAGGTCAGTTAGCGAATCTTGTCCGTCGCCAGTCTCCAAGAAAAAAAATACGTCACCAGGAGGCCAAAGGACGCTTTTGTTAGCATTAACACTCACGTTCACCACCCTATTTTGAATTACCATGGTTTGCGTTGTGTTCGTCAGTTCGTTTGCACGATTCCATGCCGTTACGTTTAGAGAATAGTTACCAGGTGCAGTAAAAGTGTGCAAGATGTCGAGAGGTTCAGAAGCAGCAAACAATTGCGGATGCGGAATTGTTTCGAGTTGGCCATCCCCATAGTCAACCTTGATATATACATGTGATCCAGTGGAAAGTTCAATCTGAATCCGCATTTCTGTAGCGGTGACTCCATACGTTAGCAGAGGAATGACGCTCAACATGGCCAGCTCCTCTTGCACCTGAATGGACGCAGATGTGTTCACTTGACTCACTAAATTGTAGCAGAGCACAGAGACATGTCTTGGATCTCCGATATCATTTCTTTGGTACGTGAAAAATTTCTCATCTGTCTCGTTCACCATTAACGCAGTCGAGTAGTATATGACGGGGTCTCCTGCTCCGAAGTCCCACATGCAGAACACTTCACTTGGTAATATGTCCCCTTCTGGTATCCCACGTAACGCAAATTGAGCATGGCCGTCTGGTACCACAACCAAATTATCAAAAGGGCCTTCCAGCAATAACTCTGTGACAGGGCTTTGTATTATGATTGGAGATACCAAAACCGCTTGTGCATTAAAATGTTCGTTGTAGGCATACACGCGAAGGCTGTAGTTTTCAGGTGTTTGATACACGTAAGAAAATTCAAAGACCTCGTTGGATGCAATTCTGTTGGGATCTGTGTATGCAAGGTCTACAGAGCCATCACCGGGGCTAACTGTATATGCAATGTGGCTTCCCGAATCCATTGAAATTGAAAACAGGCAACTAGTATTGATAGCGCAGGCTCTCGCCCTTGCTGAAACATTTAAATTGCTAATATTCGTTCTTAGCCAGATTTCCTCGCTTAATGAAATGCTGCTGAAATGATTACGGCACTGTGCCGACAAAGAGGCACTTGCAGCATCTGTTAGGTATGTGTGCTCAAAAAGACCCGCAGTTTCAGAGGCTATTCTAAAGACGCTTGTGTCATTGCCATCACCAAATGAAATGTCACACCATAGAGTAAGTGGGAAAGTCGCTAATGGGGTAGTTAATTGTATCCATATTTGTGTGTCCATGGGTGATGCGCTTGGAATATACGCCACGTCAAGCTGTGCCACTGTTGGTAAGTCTGGCTCAATGGTGACATTCAGCCATCGCTCTAGAACACCCACCGCATTACCAATACGTAGAAGAATACTGTAGTTTCCATACACAGTGTATGTCCAAGGAAGTTCTGCTTGGTGTGACAGGAAACTGGTAACATGGCCAACTTCTAACCAGTTCCACTCGACGTCAGGAGTCTCGGATTGAACATTGGCAGAATAGGTCAAGTTGAAGGTGACGTCAGTTCCTCTCTCCCAGGACACAGTGAGGGAGAGCTGATCTCCTGCCTGGGCAAGACCTGGCACTATTTCCGCTTGGAGTCCCTCCACTGGTAGACCTGGAACCAAGCCAGAAACTTATGCAAAGGCAACAAAGACGCACAAGGCAGGACTTATTTATATACACCAAATCACATATATAGATACGATTTTTTGTTACAAAATGTATAACACTCATAAGCAATACACAATGTAAGGCACTGCATAAAAATGGATGAATAATTAAAGGATATTCAAAATCAATGCAAACTTCAATTCTAGCTCTGCTTATCCCTGGTTGCCTTCGTCCTTGGCACACCATCCTTTAATTCATTTTTAAAATATTGATAAGTACCTAAATAAGTACCTTCTCTACCTAAATTGTAGAGAAAGCTCAAAGTCTACTAGATCTCTCATTTTTACTCTACGTATTTATAATTTTCGACTTTGATCTGTAACACAAAGGTATATGGAAAGGGAAAGTTCCAAATAATTTCTACTCCAAGCAAGAGGTCTATGGACCTTTATGTTTTGTTTCACGACAGTAATATGCATAGTAATTGAAAAATGCACAAATATTCCATCATACTACCTCAAATGCCCTTGAACACAACGACGTTAATGCTACCCCATATACTTGTATGTTCTGCCGAGACTCCTGAGTGTCAAATTTAATCTGTCCGACTCTGTGAAAAGCAGTTTTTGATTTCCATTTTGATCTAAGTTGTCAAAGGTACAGAACTTATGTGTAGGTAGCATCATCAAGTCCCAAATTTCAGTTTACTTTGCTTTACGACCATTCATGTTCGCCTTATGGGCTACTTTGGGACATGTGCATCAAATAACTCAACATAACCTTCATGACTGCAAGGTACAAATATCCCATATATGTACTACTACATGCAATATCCCCAAGGTCACAATTCCAGTCTGTTTGACTCCATGGCCAGCCGTTTTGAAACTATGGGTTATCTTGAGACAAGTGCGCCAAATGATTAGAAAAGGACCCTGAACACTGCATGTCAATGGCACACCAACTATGTGTTACTAGTGTCACTGAGACCCAAATTCCAGTCCACTTTACTCTACATCCCACCCATTCTTGGGGGTTATAGGCCATTTCGAACAGTGCCATAAAGGACCCAAAATGGCCTTGAATACTACAGGGTCACGCGTACAATTTAACTGTGTTAGTAGTGTCTCCAGGAGTCACATTTCACTCCAGTTTTCTCTATGATCAGGCCTTTTGAAGATACAAGGTTGTCGAAAATTGCAAATGCACCATATGATCCCGAGTGTGACTTTGAACACTTAACTGACAAAAGTAGCTTGTATGCAGCACAAAATGTATACAATTGGGGAACAAAGTTTTGCCCGTTTTCTTCCTATGACCAGCTATTTTCGAGATACAAGATTGAAAATTGGAAATGCACCGAAATGCCCCAGAATTATCTGCAAAACTTTACTGCTGTATATACTAAATACTTACCGCTGATACCCATTTACTTTGCCCATTTCACTATATGACTAGCATTTCTAAAAATATTACGCATTTTAAAATTTCCACTCACTACCAGGTTAAAATTTTGAAAATCGGACAACAAATTATCAAAATTTCACAAATTGAAATTTCAGAATTCTTTTAGCAACTTTGGTGGAGACTTTCATATGAATATACATGAATTTGGGGAATGTATATAGCGTGTATGTGATGCCATTTTAAACTGTTACACTCAAATGATCCCTCATATGTTAAGGAAAGCGGAAAATAAAAAGAAAATCCAAAAATTTAAAAATAAATTTTTGTGTGAACAAATTTGGTACGCAATAAAACAATAAATCATAAAAATGGAAAAACAAACAGCAAAAATAATCTGGTGATACAGTAGAGAGGTATCTTTGCATGGATAGACCTTGGTTTCCAAGAGAGGGGTGGGGGGTTATGAGTAATGGCCGCTTGCACCATGCCATGACAGTAGCTCTTCTATTCATGAGTACAATTCAGAATTAAAACAGTATTTACTGTATTTAACATTTAAATAGATAATATTAGAAACAAGTTTATTAAACAAATAACCTAATATGGAAAAGTTTAAGACCGTACCTTCACAGTTGATAAAGTTGGACGCCGGAATACAGCTCTGATGACGAAAAGACTCAACTGGGAGTTGGAATGTAGATCCTGGTCCAGGCTCCACAATCAGACAGGCGTAATGATATCGACTGCATGAGTCTCTAGAAAGTAGTACTTCTCCTCCTCCAGTGAAAGTTTCTGTATTATTGGCTGGAAGGCCCTGCTGTAGCTGCTCCATTGGTATATTAGAACATCCGTATTGTTTGATGTCTTCTGGGACAGTTGTAAGGTCTTCAGAAGAACTGAAGGCCACTGTGACGTTAAAATTCTGATCTGCCCCTTCAACCTGTACGATGTCGATTAGCGGGCTGAGATTTTCCACAGTGAAGCTGAATGCCAATGTCTGGTTGTAGCCACGTATGATAGATGTCTCGGGTGGAAAACCCAGCAGAACCACAGATATGTTGAGGGCTGCAAGATAAAAAAGAAAAACACGGCTCGAAAATGAAGTGAAAACACTCATCATGTGATATGTAAAACGGGAAGAAACGACACATTAATGAGTAGCTACAATACAGTTTCTCGAATTACAATCTTGTACCTGGATTGCAGATTTTGGAGTTTGACACATCGATGCAAAATATATTGTCATCCGTATTTCCCTCCATATAGGACGCGTGTTCATGATCCAGCAACAGGAGACACAGATACACCATCTCATCGCACTGATCCTTGTCCAGATTGATCGACGTCCGTATCATCAAGGTCTTTGATTCAGCCACTTCCAGTCCTGCTTGGGAATCGGTTAAGTCCAAGCTGCCCATCGCCAAATCTGGTGATAGCATGGCTTCCGTCCCGTTTGACACAGTGACATTGCTGGTTAGATAGTAAACTCTGAAGTTCCTAGCGAGGCCACTGGTAAGCTGAGCAACAGGATATGCTCCAGAAAAGTGCGATATGCTTGCCGAGAAGGGATAGGAAGCCGTGTAGCCCCTTATGATGGAACCAGAACCGTCGTAGCTTCCTCCAGATACTGCAATGTCTACCACTGGAAATGCAAAGAGGAGTCCAAAATTACAGCACGTAGGTTATCCCTTGTAAGTTATGCCATACGATCATGAGATCTATATTTCATCGTGGTGGTTTGTAGATAACCATACATTTGTAAGTGTAATGTCAACATTTATTAGCCTCTCCTCTATGGATAGATATGAAACAGATACAACCCCTGTGTATTTACTAATTAGTATACATCTATGCGATATATAACGTAAAAAAATGCTCAGGTGTGCTGGCATATGGAACTGCTGCTTGTTGCAAGAACACATTTACCAAAAGCCTACCTGGCTTGCATAGAAGTAGGGAAGACACATTCTGGCAATGGAGGTTGTCGGTGGAATTCAGCTCTATGTAGCTAGAATTAAATCCCTCCGTGAGATGAATACAAAGATACTGGACACTACTGCAATGTTCTGGTGGCACAAGTAAATTCAGAGTGGCAACAAAAGTCAAATTTGCAGAATTGGTCGTGTTTATTCCGGATTGAAGAATCTCTTCTGATATTACAGAGGGCAGCGGCATAAATTCACAATTCTCCCATGATCCCTGACAACCTAGACCTGGTGTCGAGGTTTTCGACAGTACAAAGCTGATATTGAAATTTTTATTCAGCGAGCTGACACCAGGAAAGCTGGACCCTTCTTGGAGTTCCACGCTAATAAAAACATCAGCCGATGTAGCCACTGCACGCACTATTACGTTGTCTGTTGGGGTAATGGACTGGATGGTCGGTAACAGGTCCGCTTCTGTGAAAGCAATGTAACATACATATAGTATACGAGGCTTAAGATGGTGGTTAATATTTTGCCATGTTACTTCTAAGAAACGCATTCATGATACCTAGCCTACAGCACAGTTCGCAAAACGCCCCTGCGGTGCGCATACAACACTACAGAATTCGCATACAGCGTACCCTAACACAAGCATCCTTAATAAGAGTAGCTACTGATAATCAAAGCACCCTTTGGCATGTTTAAAATTCTGCCTAGCTGGAACCTTTCTGTTATGGTATGGTGCATGCTACGCATAAGACAATTAGGATTGTATTGTGTCAGTTGTGTCAAAATTGTGTCAAACTTGCATTGCGTTAGTAATGCATGGAGGGCAGCATCTACTACAGAAATATAGAAGTTCAAAAATACATGAATATGAGAGGAATGAAAAGCGATTGTGAAAAAACAAATGACATGTCCCTAAAGGGATGGCGGTTCGTACCTGGGAGACAACCGCCTTCCAGTTCAGCGTGGTATTTAGCGCACTGACATGTAAAGTTGAACTTTCTGCTTCCTGGAAGAACCTCTGTACATTCTGCATTTTCTGTAAAGCAGTCTCCATTCCAACCACAGGGCGCGTGTAAGTCTTGTGGAACTGAAATTTTCATTGACCTTTTAACATAAATCGGTGCTTTAGTTCTGCTGTCACAAAAGGTTCAGCCAGTTCAAAATGCACAGGGATACTGCCCAAACTACAGCCGTTACATGGCTTCAGCATTTCGCTATAACTAAAACATGTAGTAGTAGCATGACTGGCTGGGTTAATTTGGTGAATGGCTGGCTTTTATGTTACATGCATATACGGAAATAGTGCTCTGTGCTGCTTCAAACACACTTCACATTTTATTGTAGTTCTCGGTGTGCCATATGCAGGTAAATATGTCAGTTTTAAAAATTTTCGGTTTCTTGTGTTCCTACCGATTTCAGTATACACCTGAACTTCACAGAGTTGCAAAGCCGTCGTATCAACCTTTTGGACAGACACGTATCGAGCAACCATAGGCTCCGTGCACTCTAATGCAACTCTCTCCCCTGCTACCACGACTCCAGCGTAGTGTTGGCACAATGTGTAGCCGGCTGTGTCTAGCCCAGTCTCCGTGAGTGGGTATGTTCTTCCAACGAGAACATCAAAATCTCGGAGATATCCATCTGAAATACACAAATTATATTAGACCCCTTTAATTTGAGAAGCGCCCCCCCCCCCCCGAGAATATAAATTTGCCTACAACTACTAGTGACTAGTAGTAGTACTGAAGTAGAATTGTTATATTTTAAAAAATTACTGCATTTTTGTAAGTTCTGTTACCCATATAATACAATTACTGGTATACCAATCAAAACAAGTACAAATTAGATGTAATACATAATTATTAAATTAGTGTCACTGCGACTTAAAGTTGAATTAAGTACAGAAATTGGAAAACTAAATTCGTTGTGAGTATACATAAATACGCTAGATCACGCACCTAGTAAATCGCCCCTGTTGACCAAAGCCACCTCCGTGATGCGATATTCCCTTTCAAGGTCAACCAACCACCAAGAGCCACCGGACTGTCCATCAATTGTGACAGCACAGGAACCTTCTGCCGCGTCTGGCTCTACATTGCCATCTGTTGCTCTATCTGCTGTGTTTTGTGACTGTGTGGAAGACTGCCAGGCAGACTTACCGAGGGCCACATTCACTAGAAAGATGCGAGAAATAGATCATTATGTAATATGCATACAGTGAAACCTGAAAATTAGGGACACCCAAGGGGCTGTGAAAAACTGTCCTCAATAATGTGTGGCCTTATTTCTCAGGTCCATCTCTGTGTACTGAATAGGCCTAGGGACTGGAGTAGCTGTCCTTAATTTTCAGGTTGTCCCTATTTCTCAGGTGGTCGCAGGTGGTTTCACTGTATATGTATGTATCGATATTACCAGTCATAGACTCAGGCAGCGTGCATGTATATGCTACTACTTTTTTCAGCTCAAATGAATAAACTTACATTGCATATGCTGTCAGTATAGTAATAGCTTGCATATTTCTGATCGTTCAGACCCTCAAATAAAGTCTACAGGTGTATTGAAAGTATTTATCCGGATGCAACTATATGGACTATGAAGGACACTGGAATGTCAAAGTACATTTAGAGAGTAACAAATATGCAATAATGTGTCAATAGTGGGGCATGGGGTATAGATTTTCAACATTTGTGTATAATAGTACCTATAGTTAAACTAAGATCGGGCCTGATCCTCATTGCAGCCTGAACCAAGTGGCGTGTCGAGTTAGAAGATCCTACATTCTCCGTTCCCCAGTGAATTCCAAGGGCTGGATCAACTGAGGTGTAATTTCCTGTGAGCTTGGTCCTCATGCACTCTTCTAACGTCTGAGTGCCAAACCACCAACCACCGGCCAGGTTACTGGCACACTCTTCTGCGTTATCCAGATCCTTTGCATGGAATGCCGCTCCTGAATACAGCCCTCCGTCACCAGCACTCCCTCCTAGGAAATCCCGAAGCTCTATTTGGAAACCTTGCGCGGAATCACGTATCCATACTGTCTTATACTCTGCATACGTGTAGACACCATCTGAATTCCAGAGGTCTATTCGCAAATTATAGGAACGTTGTGCAGAGATGGTGTACAGCACTTGGTTCCCAAGCCAATAGCTCCCCAGCTGGACCGACCCGAATCCATCTGTGTAATCAGAATGTGGACGGTCAAAGTTGGAGTCCTCGCTTGCGAAGACAATTGGCGTCCACTCTTGAAGGCACTGAAGTGTTAATGCGTCGGTTTGACCGAGAGGAGTGAACGTCGGATTATCATTGTTGTAGCAATCGAGAATCGCTGCAATAAACGATAAGCAAATATTCACTTTTTCGTCTGATTTTTCTTCCTAAGAAAAAGTCATGTCTCCCCGTGCGCGTCGCCTAATCTTTAATTCAACTGTATTGGTAATTTTGTTAAACCCTACAGCTTTCAGAATCAATAACCTAACTTGGAAGTAAGGGGGCAAGTGGCAAAATACGTTCAACAGCTTTAAAAGGCACTTAATGTGCTTCTCAAACATTTAAATAATGATGGCTTTCACCATAAGATAAAACATTGAATAGATTTGTTCAGTAGCTTTAAACGACATCAATGTGTTGTTCAAACATTTAAATAGTGATGCTTTTTACCATAAGATAAAACATCGAATAGATAAACAGCGGATAAGCGTCCAAGGTAGACTGATCAACCTACCGGTCTCCGTGCACCCCCACAACTCCAGTTTAACACTTGGATAAGTGATCTTTGTCAGGACCTCGAACCTTAGGCCAAGAATAGCTGAGGCTGACGGGAACTGATGATACGTCACGATTTTGAAAGATGCCAGGCCATCAAATTCCTTGTAGAAAAAGGGAAATCCCAACCTAAACAAGTCTATCCTTCTTGTAAGACGATCCCAAAAGATGCGATTGAAAACAAAGGCGTTTTCATTTCACCTAAATGCAATACACCATTCAATGTCAATGCCTCTATTACTAACCCCCCCCCCCCCCCCCGTGGTTGCTGACAACGGTTGCTAACAACGAAGGCGGTTGTGACCGCATCTTAGCTATCCACTCTCGATAAGCTGATGTGGTGACTCGTATATAGTTTGCGATATGTAGGGTGATGTCGTACATGGAGGAATTGCCGTAGATGAAAACTCAAAAACAAAACTACAGGTATATAACATTGTATTTGGATTTGTAAAATATCACTTACTGTCATCGCATGTGTCAGTGTAGCAGACGCTCGATAGTACTGACTCACTACATAACTTACACAAAATAGCTCAATACTGCACACAATGAACCCTTTTAGAATGCAAATCTGATTCATATTCCATGGGCTAAATGTCAGATAAATTACATGCAATCCAATGGGTTACTTACGTCGATGCCTGTAGTGGGGTGCAACAAATATTCCCATTCAATGCCATTGGAGGTGGTCGCTAGCTTGAACGTCACAACGTATGATGTAGTAGATGGGTTTCTGCTGGCTCCCAGAGTAAGCCGTCGTACAGCGACTTTCGTTGCAAACATAAACTATAAAGACGAAAAACATTTTTTTATTCAAAAAAAAAAAAAAAAAAAAAAAAGACAGTAATCTCCAAGGTGGGTTGCTCATGGCAAAGAAAGTAGTATTGACCGTGACATTGTTAGACCGCGATCCTTCAAAACGTGGAACGTAATCTAATTGAAGACTTAAAGCTCCTACATGTACATGTCATGTACATGCATGCAGCTATATTAAATATGCCACGTAGTACAACAAATGTATTTATTAAATAACAAGGTTACAGGCTAGGGGATATTTCATGTTTAACTAAAACGATATTTTTCTTATTAAGGTCTGTGTTTGAGAATACTGTTAAGACACGGAATATATTGAGTCACTATTAGAAACTATACCGGCCGGTCAGTTCTCTACTATGAAATTATAGAAGTCTTTGATTTGACACGCTCCCAAGTTCAAGCTCGACATCAGCACCAAGAGCCTCGCTAATCAGCACACTAACGTAATCCAAACTACATATACATCATTAACAGGTTTTCAAACCTGAATCCACGGATATGTCTCCGCGTTGGAGCTCCATGCCCAGTTGTTTGTTCCATCAGGCTGAACAGAATATGAGACCGCAGTAGCCTCCCAGCCGACACTTTCCCCGGATGCTGTTAACTGGTATTCATAGAGCTCAGAGCCGATAAGGGATTCATCACAGTTTCCTGAAAATTAGAATTGAGATACGATATAACTGGTATCACTTTGCGAAAAAGTACCACAGAGTACCACTACTGCAACAACAACAACAACAACAACAACAATAACAACAACAACAACAACAACAACAATAACAACAACAGCAACAACGACAACAACAACAGCAACAACAACAACAGCAACAACAATAACAAAAACAACAGCAAACAAAAACAACAACACGTTTTAAGATTACATATTCAGTAGTACAAAAAAGACATCACATGCATAAACTCGATGCTGACAAAAATAAACTTAGGCCACGACGCTATAAAATATATAATGTTAATGTTGCCTATTGAAACTTGAATTTATCTTCACAGAATCAATTTCAGACGAAAGAAAAATGTCAGTAATGTGAGGAGGTATTAGCAAAAATGTTAGCCACTTTTTGAGTTTGTCTGTAGAATACACGCACACTCTCAGACCCTCAAGATATCTCAATTAGAATAGCTCAGTAGAAGTGGGACGGTACAGGCAAAAGCCCCTGCCAGATCGCCTGTGTCAATTCTGTGTAAATGAAATAGAAGATGAAAAACACTTTATATTTATTTGTCCTCAGTATGAAGATCTAAGGGAAAGTATTCGAGCAATTGGAAAA
>JAAUYG010090135.1_pt1 | contig 14498 bp, 17 predicted proteins | sample 7278091 | NCBI WGS metagenome assembly JAAUYG01 (sample SAMN14350201, study PRJNA611818) | marine sediment metagenome | isolation source: surface marine sediment (0.6m) | place: French Polynesia: Moorea | collected 2018-08
CCGCAAGATCGGATGCAATTTAGATTTACTCACTGCTCCTCTGTCATAATAGGATTCTTCTCCATGAAGTCGGTGACCCTTTTTCCAATCCGTGTATTCGTACCGCACCACCTCGGCCAGGGCCTTGTTGAAACCTGTGAATTTTCTGACCAATCTGTCCAAAGCCCGATCAAAGGCTGGTTTGTGCCTTGCACCACCATTGAAATAATTGCCTGAAAGCAGAAATACATTTACATGAATGAAGTCTGTTCACTTCATTCCTCTCCTTGACTTTTGCAACAGCACAAAAGGTTTCAAAACAAAATGGGCCTGGACAGCCAGGGATATTTCCTGCTGGTCAGCGTAAAAGAAGTGACACAAATTTTTACTCCGGGGAGAGGAACGGAGATAAGCCTAATTGGCGATCTTACGCCTCGAGGCAGGCTTCCCCTGAAGAAGTTACATGCAACAGCAATTTTCTGACTGTCATTCTTCATATACGGCTTTCGTGGAGAATGACACTTTTCAATCCTGGCCCTGGCCGATGCACAGCAACTTTGTACTTGCAGTTGCAGTCTTTGATCCCCAAAACTGTATTCAATCTCAGATGTTACATGGACATAAAACAGAAGCAAGCCATGATTGCGGGCGTGCTTGCTGACCTGTGACGCCTGAACATCAGAACGCAAAGTCTGCTGCTTGATTCAAAAAAGGGAGAGCAAACGTATCTAGATCTGTGCGTAGTGAATATCTGTTGAACATCTGTTTGACAAAGATGAAAAGTGAGGTCAGACCGAACTCGTTGCGGACGGTGCCCATGATGACAGGGACGCGCAAGAAGCGGCGGGCGCGCAGCAGGTCCCTGGGCGACGCCGGCAGCGTCTCACGGTCGATGATCGGACGAAACTCCGGGTCAATCGGGTCGAACAACGGGAACTGTAAAGAAGACGACAGACGACAAAAACCCAGATTCAGTCATGGAAGAAAATCGAATGAGCCCCAATCTGATTTTTGATTCTGCATGATTTCTGCAAAAAATCTCTTGCAAAAACCACCGCCGGCAGATGAGACGTGCTGCAGTTGCAACACATGACCAATGTGACCATTTCACGAAGCATGTGCTGCTTCCTGGGGAAAGGTGAAGTTTCTTTGCATTTTGCCTGAACTTCTTCGTCTCAAGTCGAGCTTGAGGCGAAATCTTTGTGTCTGTTGAACAACAAAGCCAGTTTCCAGGTACTAATTCGCAGATTTCAGTTCACCCTCGGGCCAACGAAAAAAACCATTGCGTAAAATGTCTTCAGTGACTCCGACAGAAACGGTTCGACCAGCAAAGAAATGAATCTGTCCAGCTCATATATACGTAGATACAGAATGTTCATTTCTCAAAGTTGTCACAGAAACAAGACATGTAATAAGTCTTTCGTGTAAAATTACAGTTCTGTGGATATCTGCAAGATTCCGGTGTACTTCCGTTGTATTCAATCAACCCTCAAAACCAAGTTAAAACATATCTTTTCAAAGAATCAAATTCCCTTTTGAGCGTTGAACCAACTAGCATTGTTCTGCTTCAACCCTGCAACAAAAGAGCGAAGACTTCTCTGCTCTTGCGTGCCTGGCAGAACTGCCCCTCTTTTGTCGCTCACTGTTGTTGGGTGCGCAATGGCCGAGAATGGACTGCATTCAGCACTCCATTTTTGTTGAGTTGTTGTGACGAATGACGGAATATCGCTGTCATTCATTTTGTAGACTTAAAGAAAACATTTCAATTGGCCACTACAGAACACATTTTCAAAGCTCGAACAAGCAAATGCATCATTTGCAGAAGATTTGCTGCTGTTTCCACTCACCTCGTGACCACTTTCCTGCAATTTTTTTTAAATGACACCAAAAAAAGGAAAGCTCACACGCGGATTAGCAAAATGAAAAACAAGATGGGTAACGTGCAATAGAAATAAATGCTTGTGAAAAATAACACTTTTTTCCATGGAGGCATTTTACGTTTTCTTCACACCCTAACTTTCTCACCTCCTGCCGTCGTTGTATGAACGATTCAGAGGGCACTTTTCGCAGGCAATCCACCACATCTGGAAGCAAATCATCGGTGCAGTCGAAGAGTTCTCCCACCTGGTAAACGTAGTTGCTGAAGTTTACGAGAGGCGACTGGTGAAAACTGTACGAAGCCAGAGCAGAACCGCTTTGAGCAATCACCCCATGAAACAATCCTGCAAGGGTAAAGAGCAAGTCCTCGTTAAGCAGAGCACCACTGGCGCTCAAACAAATGTTAACGACTTGGAAACCAAGAGGTCAAGTGTTCGAGTTACTTCACGAAGAAATTAGTATTTCTGCACGAACTCTCACAAAAAACGAGCTGTGAAAATAGTTCTCGGCTTAGTTACATGTGTTCTAACCCACTTTTCCAGTTGTCTTTCGTGTGCGTATAATTTGTGCTTGTTTTGCAATTTTGTCTTAAATCCTTGCCTGCGGCGCTGGGCACGGTGAGTAGAAGGCCAACACTTGCGCCACCGGCGCTGTGGCCAAAGATGGTCACTCTGGAAGGATCGCCGCGAAAAGTCTCTATGTTCTCCTTCACCCAGCTCAATGCTGCGACCTGATCCAGGAGACCAAAGTTCCCTTTGATGATGTCATTTCCGGTGGTGAGGAAACCTAAAACGAAAGCAAATCATTCTTTGGCGATCTGAATTTTGTCATGGGTGTCGTTTGGCTCTGTCAGGCACACACCCAAAAATTATGAATGTGTGGAGGGCTCATTTTGTTTGCACTGAAACTGCCAGAGACAATCTCATACTGAGATTCTGGGTATACTCTTGGTCCTGGAGGAAATGCCCACTTGCACCCTCGAAGCTCATTCGTCGCTCTGGTTTTCAAGCGTTTTTGGCATTTCGCGAAGAAAAGTACATGGTTTTGAAGAGTTCTGAATGTGTACACCAAACAAGACGAGAACAAAGCATTTGGATCAGATTCTTCTTGGATAAAAGTGCTTCCTCACAAAGATGACAGTCTTTTTGAAACAAAAGTATTGATCTCCAAAACTGACCACACGTTCTTTTTGTTGGTCCACCACCAAATGCAAGTAACTGGCAGTAATATTTCAGAGACAAATGGAAGTTTAATTGTGGCTGATGCACATGGTTTACAAATAAATTATTCCTGGTAATGGAATGTCTTCTTCGCGTGATAATCGATCAGAATCGCAAAGGGAAGATGTCTGTTCTCACACTGAATCAACTCAGAAGGAAATGCAACCATGAAGACTGCAGAGGCAGTTGAGATGTAACCTAATTCTCTTTGGATCTTGTTTAGGACTCTGACCAAAGCAAATTTACGTTGATGCATTTCCTCTGCCAATGCTGAACTCAGCTTCTGGTTCGTCACTGCCGTTTGAGACACCGTACGGCGAGAGAAATCGTAGTTTGTAAAATGTGCGGTCGTCATGCAGGGCTAAGAGGATTATATACAGCTGTCATAGTTAGTGCTGCAGAAGCAAAGATTTTCTCCCCAGATCTACGAGGTAAAGTCGTAGAAATCTGGCAGTCACACTTCAAGAGTTATTGCGAAGGTATTGTGAAGCTTCGCGGCATATTCATTGTCGAAAAACGTCACCAGGTGACAAAGCACCAAAGCTGCATATTTCAGTTCGTGTTCCTTCTGCCTGCTGTAATGCGAAAGGTGTGAGTAGGTGCGCGGGTCTACTAAATTTTACACCACTCAAAAAAGCGTAAATTTGCTGTTCATTCTCTGCAAGGAAATATTCGCGAGAACACTTTCTACGGTTGCAGCAGGAAACCCTGGGCCGTGCTGCAATTATTATTGGGGTTTCCTGTTTGTTTTGTTTTATTTCCGGCGGAAACTGCTGGAAAAGCAAGGTCCAGAGATCGGTCTACAGTTCCCAAAAAGAACGAAGGCTCAGCCCCACACGGTGGACAGTGAATTGCACTGACAAACAATGTTCTGGTTAGATCTGCAAAGAACTTCAGGAATATCTCACCTAGTGCGCCAAGTCTATAGTTGATTGTGACGACCACGACGCCGTTCATAGCGAGAACAGTCCCATCGTACAGTTTACCAGATCCAACTTCGTACGAACCGCCGTGTATGTACACCATCACCGGGTAACGCGTATTTGGCTTCCTTTCCTGTCCAAGAGACAACGAATGAGTCGCAGGTTCTGTTGATCCTCAAGATTGTACTGATTGGGCAAAGACAAGTTGGCCGGGAACAGATAATATCCAGGTTAGAATGCTGAAAACAATGTCGCCAATTCTTTTTGTCATCTATTGAAGCAGCTGCTGCATGCTGCATGCTACTTTTCAAGATATATCGATTCTGGTGTGTTTTTTATATCTGTAGTGTACTCAGTGATGCAATTGTGAACACAACAGATGATGAACATTTCCGAGCTATGTCGTTAATTCAAAGGAATCCACCTCATTTGCTTGTTTTCCAAGACATTTGCGTCTCCGCTTTATGTCTTCTGCTTGCGTCACACTCCTGTGACACTTCTTTTTGTGAAAGGACATGTTTCCGCTTAAATTTCTGTCCACGCCTTATCATATTCTGCAAAAAGCATCCAACCACACTATTTTCGACGACGCCAGCTTTTGTACATGATTGCATGCATGGTCCACGAATTTTGCTTGCTTAACCTTTTCTGTCAAGGAGGAACTGGCTGCTGTATAAGGTGTGGGGCTAAAGAAGAGAGAAATTGCCCTCACCTCATAAGGGGTGTAGATGTTAAGACACAGACAGTCCTCATGCTGAAACTCCTCTGACGTTTCTGGATAGAAGGCGATCTGAGGGCAAATGAATCCGTGGTCCGTAGAATTGCGAATTCCGTTCCACGGCTTCAGAGGCTGTGGATCCTGAACAGAAAGAACATTCTCGATATGTGAACCGAGAATGCTCACCTTTGGGACCAATTTGTTCAATGAATCCAAATGTACACACACACGAGCAAGTGCAACACCTATGCCAGCACTGTCAACACATGGAGACAAATGGGGACTTGCGTGACAAATTGTTCGAAACTCAGCTTTCTTTGTAGAATTTTTACGTTCTGCTATGTAAATATTTCGGTTTCAAAGTGCCGTTTTTGGGATGTGCACATGCAGGCAATGCTTGGCATGGGAAATGCATCACATGAGCACGCAAACGTTAAAATTGCTCTTCGAATTCCGGGCACACACGAAAGATTTAAGGATTGTTTTAGAAGAGGGCATCAAAGCACTGGAATGCACACAAACCGAATCCGGTTTCTCCTTGTGCAATCACCAACAAGCATTATTCGGTTACCAATCAGTTGAAGGGCTTCCAATTTGCGCACATGCAATCAGGCTATCGCAGGAAACAAGGCCTTCAAGATGTCAAGTCATTAGAGGCCAAAGTCGTGTCTTTTACACTTCGATGCTCAGAAAAACAAGCTTCGTCAACAGCGAAACTCTTTTTGAACAAAGCAGAAAGGCTGCATGTCCTGCATGCAAGAAACATTTGATGCTTTTGAATTGATTTTAGCAACAGAATTTTCTGAAATGTCTGCGCTTCCCTTGAGAAAGAAGGGGAGAAACTTTTAAGAGAAGCTGACATGGAAGCTGAAAAAATTTCTTTCAGTGCATGGCATGCATGGGTTTATCTGAATTGAACTCTCTTCTGCTGTACTGACCTGAAACCGCAGACGACCTGTCGGTGGTTGCGCAAAAGGAACTCCCAGAAACCGATCCACCGTGTCCGTTACTCCCCCTTCTCGCAGGTCGTAGAAGTTGAGCAGTCTTCTCCCGAGCAGCTTGCCGTACTTTGTGTCCACAATAACATTATCCACGACAATTGGAATTGTAAATTGGAAAACAAGAGGCAACAGATACACTGTCAAACTGTCAAGCATTGACATGGCGACTCCAAAGTCCGTCTTCTGTCAAGGAATAAACTCTCAGGAAAGAGAAGCCCAAAATGCTATGCATTCTGTGATTTACCAGCCTCACGTAATCTGTTCCCATCTCGTCCACGGAGGCGAATATTCACAACCTTTATTGCATGCAAGCAGCTGTCGTCTGAAGGTCCATATTCTACAATCACATACATCAATTGACATCAATAAAAATTCCAGCACGATTTGATTTAATTCAGGTAGAGAGATCATCAATCAGCAGCAGTCCATGTGCACAATCCTATCAGCTCCAGATCTCTATCAAACGTACAACGTACAGCTTTGCCTGAAGCTGTATGTCATCCCTCTCATGCAGAAGCTTCAAGACGAAAGCATACTCGTTACGTTCCCGACAGTAAATTGAGAAAACATGTATGTGTTCGTACGTGTTTCTTTTGTTTTGCAAAAGATTTCAAGCATCAATCACTCGTCCTTCAATGTTCATGCATGGGAGCGCAGATAAATTTTGAGGGAGAAAGAATTTGGAAAACCCGCGTTGCAATATGGGTTGACGGTGACACGCAGCGCTGCTTCGTCAAGGAACATCATTGGAGTGTGGCCTTGAGGGTCAATCTGAAATTTTCCATGAACAGACTTCTGTCTGTGGATTCCTCACGTTGGCTCGTTTGAAAACAGCCTTGTCCCAAAAATAGAACCTATTTTTGTTTGCAGGGAATACCGCAATTTATTATTCTGCATTTGGTGTGTTGGCGTGTACTTTCGCTCCAAAAAAAGACTTGCTGCTGTGCTTGCAACAAATCAATCTGGGTCTGCCACACTTGTGTTTTGGGCTGCCCCATAACGTGCGGGCACAGGGAGGAGTCATCAAAGACGTTGGCCTACTTCCGAAGCTACCTCCAGAGGTGCGCTTCAGAATTTTGTTCCTTGGATGATGGATAGAAGCCTGACAACTCTTGACTGGCAGCACATGAAGGTACCCAAGTCTGTTCAACCAACTGGGCCCTTGATCCATGCAGATGGTTTCTCTAAGAAGGCACCACACAACACAAAGAAAACCTGCTTGGAAGTTGTTCTCCTACATCCAGCTTATCCTTGGATTGTGATGAGAACCCGAAGACAACCACAGGCCAAGAACAAAGAACAATGTCAAAAGGTTTTTTATCTCGTTTCAATCTTGCAATTACACCAACAGCAACAAAAGTAGCTTCCGAAGCCAGAAATTGCATCTTAGGTGTGACCTTCTTCAGCACTGGAATTCTGAATCAGAAACATCGCAGTTTGTCTTGGTTGAAACACTTTTCGAACGTTTTGTGTTCTTCAATGTTGGCTTTTGCTGTGCGGTTTGTCCGGGGAACTGCAAGGGGAAAGTGCAAAGCCAGAATCTTCACAAAGGCAGCAGGAGCTCGGAGCGAATTTTCCATCTGAAGGCATCATGCAACGTTTGAGCAAGTCTCACTGACTTTATTCAGCCTTCGGGGTGTGTCCAACACGCTTGTCAGTGTGGGTATAAGATCGGCTTGTTGAACGCGGACAAAGAGACACATCACACACATGTCCAATCAAAGCTGTCTCTTGTGAAGTTCTTCCATGAATAGCACAATGGGTCCGTAATGTGTTGTCTGCAAAAACATCACACGCTTGGGTTTTTCAGTTTTCCAACACTTCAGTTCTGCTTCATTTCTTTGAACAGACAAGCACCCTTTGGGTCCTTCGTCTCAGCACAGATGAAAGGGAAAATGTTGCTGCTGGCACTCTTGGCCTCTTTTCCCATCCGTCTTCTTTGGGAAAAACTGAAAGTAACTTTAGTCAGGTTTGATTGAGATCATACTTGTGAATGATCTCCATGTGTCTGTTGGCCCAGCTTGGAGGCGAAAAGAATTGATGTTTCAGATACAGGCACTCCACTGAACTGCCAATAAAACGTACTTTTGGGGGGGGGGTTTCGACACCTTGCATACAGTGTTTGCCAATCTGCGCTGTGCATGTAGCCCCGTACAGGGTTCAGGATTTTGGTCAGGAGAGCCCAGACCCGGAAAGGTTTGATACAGTATATCTATACAATTTTTTGGGGGTGTGAAAAACAAAACTGGGTGCAAAAGGTTTGACCTGTCCACGCTTCCGTGGAGCAGCAAATCGGCACAAAGTTGTTTGCTGATTGAAGCTGAAGGAGGAAACACCCCTGCATACATGCAGATGACTTTCAATAAATCTGTGCTGTTCACCAGAATCTGCATGGTCAAACCCCTCATGTGGCCGTTTAGCACCACTTGACAAGGGAAAATGAGCCTCAAAACAATCCATGCACTTTTCTCTTTCATAAAAGGGTTGGGCAAGATTCTCTCGTTTTCCGCTCTTTGGATTCTGTGGCAACGGCTTCTGTTTGAATACTTAGCAATTCATCTCGTGCTGCGACTATTTTAGTCGGGCATCGACAAGAACTGTAACCTTCAAAACACACACGGTGTGCAATGTAAATAGAGTTAAATCGATACATACAGTGCCAAATGCCATCCACGTGCGTCTTTTTTAGACATGTCTTCAATTAATGTAGCTACTCGTCTCCAAATACGGGCAAAGAGGCAAAAAGAGAGAATTCCTTCCACATCCACAGACAATCTTATGAAGTGATCGAGCAAAATAGCATCATTCCCTGTTTTGTTATCCATTAGGAATGGAAAAGGGTGGTGAAAGGCTCAATCGAAAAAAGTCCTGATGTAACGAGAAACCAGCTACAATGACCACACCCTCCAAGAAACGAAAATGTTGGCTGTTGTGCCATTCATGCAAAGGTGGGCATGGCACATCTCTGGAGGTGGCTTCTTCGTGTGGCGGTGGCATCACAGCAAGGGGTTTCTCTTTTGTTGGAGGCAGCCGCGTCATGTTTGCGGTGACACTCATGTTCTGAGGTGGCACACAGGCATCCTCCGAATCTCCCGTCATCTCATCTTTTCCCGAGAGCGCACACCCTGACCATAAATTCTCCTCAGATTGGGGATCATATGAACCAGAATGCTTGGCAGCAGCCTAAACGTATACTTCACCCACAGCTACATGTCCAGCCTGCAGGGACAAGATCTGCATGGAATTTTTTGGGTTGTGAGCAAAGAACTAGAATCTGAAAAGTACTCAAAATGCCATGAAACATCCACAAATAGCAAAAAAAAGCAAAAAAAGTAAAAACTATTTTTGGGTGTGGAAAAACTCGGGGTGCCAAAAAAAAAAAAAAAACCAACATAAAAACAAACATTTGTTTGTTTTTTTCTAAAAATGAAAATTTCTCAAAATTTCTGAGATGTAAAGAAATCAAGTTTTTTTTGGGGGGGGGGTAGAACAGCATGGGAAGAAATCTTTTAAAAACTGTCGCAAGGGCAAAGGCTTTAGCCTCTCCTTTCTTTGCCCGGAGGGCAAGTTACAGCTGGGCTTTCAGAATGCATCATCTTTTCGCTTTGTCTCTTTTGCAGTTGGGTGTTTTCCAGATTTTTTCTGTTCTTTATTGTTGTTTGATGGTTTCAGGTCTTTGGTATGGTTGGGTATTTTCTAACTCTTCAGTGCAACTAATAATTCATTTAGCATGAACATATTTCAGACAAATTTTGCCTGCAATATCCTGCATATCCTGCAATCTGCTGAGTTGTGGGAGCTTGCAAGGCATCAACACATTTGGTGTGGTTCTTATTTGGTGAGGTGCAGTAATGACAACATTTCTGAACCTGAGAATGGGTATCAGTTCAGGTAAAAGCGCATGCACAGATTGGATGACATGGGATGTCATGGAAGAGAGTGCATGTCTCGGGGAAAACATCTCACTCTGGCAAACATTTATGAGTCCTTGAACAGCAAATGATAAAATGGGATTAAGACCCATTTGTGTGTTGTCACCAATGGAGTTTAACTGGAAGGCACTTCGCAGGACAAAACAATAACATTGTGAATTTTTGCAAAGAAAATACCTTCTCGTCCAGGCACTCAGAGTGCACGATGCCACAGCCATATAAGACTGGTTTGAGATCAAGGATGATGTTCAGTGAAAATTTCAGCAAAAAATATTAATCTCTTCCACGATATCTGAGCATTTTCATATAAACCCTCAGAATCTGGGCGTTTCTTTCTCATTTATTTTTGAACACTTTGAACTAACGTTTCGTGCTGTGCATCTGCGTCTGTTAGATCAAACAAGAAGCTTTTCTTGTCATCTGTTATTTTTGCTCGCTTTGTTATTCTGCAGGCAATTGTGAAGTAATCAGTTTCTCTAACTATCAGCCTGGGGGATAACCTATTCCTGCATTTACAAAACAACGAGAAAAAGTGCAAGCTTAGCAGGCCTTTTTCACACACTGCGACATCACGGGGAATTGAAGAACAATCTCTGCCTTTTCTTGATGCGTGTGTGTGTAATTGTATTTGAGGCCAGTTTTTCCATTTTACGGTCGCAGCCTCATCACCGCCAAGAGGCTCGAATCATGCCAAGGCAATGCAATAAAAGTAATGAAATAAGGTAGCAGTCGGATGCTCTCGTTGTTGTGGACACATTTCAACTGCAGAAATGCCTTTCGCGACAGCTTGAACTTGCGGTCTGTTTGTTGGCAAATACGAGGAGTGGAGAAATGTGGAGTTGTCTGTTTGAGCAACATCAGGAAAAAAAAAGCAAAAGTGGCAATTAGTCAGTCATGGATAGATTTACATTTGGGCAGCTTCTTTGCTGGTTTTGTTCTGTGAACACAATTTTGAGTCTACACACACAAGACGTTGAAATAGAAACGTCACTCGGGAAGATTCTTGGCAGAAGAAGAAGGGAAACGTATCCGCTTGGAAAAGGTAAGTTGTTCCTGTTTTTTTTCTGGCAGATGGATGTATAGGTTGTTTGAGAGTGGCTTCCATTTTTGTTGTCACGAAACTATAGATTCATGAAGTTTTCAGTGGTCTTGCCGTGGACAAGATTTTTTCCTGTTTGTACTGGATTGGAAAATCATAAAAATCAGTGCTGGATGGAAAAGACCTTCACCTAAGTCGTTAGCATTTCCCCAGGGGATATGTCAGACAATCTTTATTTCCTCGGCAAAAGCCACGAAGGCCCCAGATCTCTTTGGTGTTGATGCAAATGTCAAACAGATTTCAGCACACAAAACACTTTTTGCTGCAATTTGTATGAGGCAGGTGACATTCTCATCGCAGCAAACCAGAAAAGAACCTGGAATCATCTGGAAAGTTCTGTTTCAAGGGTGACTTTGGTTTTGACTTGCTCGTAAGCTTGTGGTTGTTAATTTCAGGTGCCTTGACACAAACAGTTGATGAATTTCTCGGAATACCTTATGCCACTGCTCCCATCGGAGACCTCAGATTCAAGGTATGCCACATGCAAACCCCTAAATACTTTTGAAGGTGAGTGCTTTGGAAGCTGATCATCTGGAATCAGAAAGGACGGCCCGCAATGCCATCTTCAGTTTTGGTGTGTGACTGGGATGCTGTGATGTGTGTTTTAGCTTCAAAATGACACCTAAACAGGGAAGGAAACTCGACATGTAAATTCCTCCAGTCTGCCGCGTGCCTACAGGGACAAATATTGTCACAGGGAAATTAGATTTTGCCAAAAAATCTTCAGTGTTCTTTTTCCTGTTTCAGCCAGTAAAATTAAGAAAATAACAACAGGACCCTCAGTTTTTGGCACGTGCATTGCTTTTGCGTGGGGTGACAGACTTGGTGTCAGATTTGTCTTTTCTTTGTCTCTTGAGCTTTGCACAAAAGACCGAAAAATACACAGAACCTCCAAAAAAAGCATGATAGTTCTTTCCGTTCTGACGGGGTTGAAACACATTTGCAGCTTTTGCTCCAAAGCTGGTCAGAGACCATTTGAGGATCGCCTGTTTTAGCTCTGCCTGCGAGACTTAAAAGATGCAGCTCTTTTCAGAGACCGGAAGCGTTGAAGGGATGGAAGGGGGTGTTAAATTGTACATCAGCTGGGTCTGTGTGCCCACAGATTCCCTACTACACGCAGACATCTCGTCACAAACAGAGCGAAGATTGCCTCAACCTCAACATTTTCGTCCCTGTTCTGCGAAAGGTATCTTTTTAACCATCCTACAGGGTGCGTTTGTGGACATGCCACTTCAATGTGTCGGGGTCACAGATAGTTGGCTTGCCTTCCTTCACACCGAACCAGACTGGAATGGAGATTCCGCTTTGAAAATTGGTGCATCATTCAATTGTGCCTTATTTCGTGGTGTCCTTTCAGTCTCGTCTGATTGCAGCCCTGAAGACACACCATTACCGTGCAAGCTATACAAACACAATTGTCTTGTAATTGCAGTTGACGCAGAAGAGGAATGGTTTGCTCCCCGTCATGGTGTTCATACACGGAGGTTCATACGAGGAGGGGGCGGGTATTCGGTATGATGGCTTCTCGCTCGCAACACACGGAGTGGTTGTTGTGACCATCAACTATAGGCTAGCAGTTCTTGGTGCGTCAACCACCATTGGTGCCAGAAATAGTTCTCAGCATCTCAACAGCAAAAAGCAAAATAGATTGCATGTGGTGTCTCATTTCCAATGAAAAGAATCACGGGAAACTTTGAGCAAAACGAAAAAAATGTGAAGTTTGACACGGCAGGGAGGCCGGCGTATGTATATTCATGGTTTCCAGGGTGTTATAGTTGGGGTCATGTTCGCCATTCTCCACAGGGGATCACAATCTCCATTCTCCTAAGGGGGGCATGTTCTCCATTTCCCAGGGGGGTTGTTTTTTCCATTCTCCACAAGGGGTCATGTTCTCCAAACTGCATTGTCAATGACCCTGTTGCAGTTTTATTTCTCTCTGTAGTGCCGCAAATCAATTTAGATTTTAAGGGATCCATTTATCCACAGAAAAAAGCCTTTTGGAAGTGACTTTTCAACTGTTACTACTGCCTGTTGAGTCAACTCGTTGGAGAACTTGGTTTGGAGAACATGTATCCATGGCCATCTATAGCCTATTACCTCAATAAGAACAGATGAATGCATTTTTGAACATTAGTTCAAGTTCGGTATGGAAAGGAAAAATTGCTTGGAAAACTTGGAGAACACAACCCCCCAGGAATGACAGCTAAAGCCAGGAGTTGCTGCAAACCAATTTGATTTTGAGGGATCCATTTCTACAGCACATGCAGAAAGCCTTTTTGAAGTGACTTTTCAACTGTAACTGCCTGTAGAGGAAACTCTTTGGAGAACTTGGTTGGAGAACTTGGTTTGGAGAACATGACCCGCCCCCCCCCCAAAAAGATAGCTAGAGCCAGGAGCTGCCGTGAATCGATTTAGATTTTGAGGGATCCGTTTCTGCCAAGCAATGGGGGACGTCGCACCCACAATGTCTGCACTGCTTTTGTTTTCTTTCCCAACAGGGTACTTAACAACAGGTGATGATTTGCTTCCCGGCAATTATGGATTTTCAGATCAGATCCACTCTTTGAAGTGGATCAGAGATAACATAGCATATTTTGGTGGAGATTCAACCAAGGTTACGTTGTTCGGCAGCAGCGCTGGTTCTGCCAGTGTTGGCCTTCTGATCGTGTCCCCTCCGGCGCAAGGTACACATGCTGACAGTCACGAGTTTCCACATGAAAACAAATCAACCCAGATTTCGTACGTTGTTTTATCTGAAATGTTTCAACGTGGACCCTGACATGCACTGTAAAATCCATCAGTCGTTTGTGTTTTTGTTGTCAGCATAATTGACACTTGATTTCAAACGGCTTCATCATGACAAGGACTGTGAGTTTTTTCATTTTGTTTGGGCAGGGTTGTTTCACCAAGCCATACTGCAGAGTGGATCTCCCCTGTCATTCTGGGCTGTATACAACTCGACGGTGGACCACGCCCATTTTGTTCATTCAGTGGCATCGAGGGTCGGATGCGGAAACCAAGACTTGAAAGTAGCAGTGACATGCCTCAGAAAAGTTCCCTTCGAGCTGTTTACCAAAAACCACTGGAAGGTAAAAAAAACTTTTGCCATTTTCAGTGTTTTTAGATGTTGTGTATTTGCTTTTGATCGTTTTCGTCTGATTGGTGCATGACAGAAGGCACTTCGTGGTTGGTGTTGGGTTGGTCCCTGTTGTCCTCTGATGGTACTTCTTCACGCAAGAATCATCAGGTTGCATACTATTTCCGCCAGGGATCAAAACATCCGTGCTTGTTCGATGTTATAAAAGGCGCGCTCTTCCTGTTTTGTTCTGTTGTTTCCTTTAAGGCTGGCCGCAACTTCCAGTTCTTGGACTGCAGGCAACGGGCCAAACAGCAGAACATGGGCCATGGCTCTGCCTCCGCCTGAAATGTTTCTTACTCGATTGAGCAGAGTGTCTCACAAAGATGCATGGAGTGTTGATGAAACGCAGTCCAAGAAGACGAATCCCTGTGATTTGACGACATGGTCAAGACACATTCCCGGCTGTTTTTTCCAAACCTGATGTTCTCCCACTTCTGTTAGATTTGTGCGAATCCAATGATCAACTCAATGGCGTGAAAGAGAAATGTTCAACTTGACATAATGTATGCATGGTGTTTGTCTGGTCAGTTTGGCAGAATTGTGCCGTCCAACCTGAACTTCAAGCCGCGCGTTGACGGGGACCTTCTGCCGACTGATCCTGAGAAAGCC
>JAAUYG010087213.1_pt1 | contig 14497 bp, 15 predicted proteins | sample 7278091 | NCBI WGS metagenome assembly JAAUYG01 (sample SAMN14350201, study PRJNA611818) | marine sediment metagenome | isolation source: surface marine sediment (0.6m) | place: French Polynesia: Moorea | collected 2018-08
AACAGAAAACCTCCCCCACACCCACACTACATACACTTACAACACAAGGGGGAGCCATCAAGAGCAGTCAATAGGCTATGAGCCTGCAAGACTGAAAATATGATATGATATATGATATGAAAATAGGTTTCAGGAGAAGTGATCTTTTTAAAATGTAGTTTACTATCAGTGTACAGTTGACTTGGTACCATACTTTGAAATAAAATAGATAGACATCCTGGGACATAAAGGGATCAGGCAGTCTTGTAAGTTCTATCCTGTGCCTTACGGAGAAATTTGATGTTTTCTCTTTTTTGTGGCGAAGGTTGTTAGTGAGTATGTAGCCCAAAGTACATACATGTATATGCCGATGTTATGTTTGTAGCATGATATAATTCCAGATAACCTTTTTAGAAATCCTAAGGTGTTGATATATCATTACATGAGAGATCATATGTGTGAGTGAAACCAATATTATTACAAAAGAGAAGAAAATGAACACTATTGATGCAATATGTACTGGCATTAATGTAAAAATATTGAAAAATGAGAAGTTTGAAGTTTAATTTGTCAGAGAAAGACTTTGAAGATGTCTTTGCCCCCTGCATTCCAGTTGACATTGAGGAGTCAGGTGAGGGAGCTCTGGAGATCAGTATAGGTGGTCCTTCTGGAACTAACATCCAGAACAACGTGACCCAGATCTCCCCGGGGAGGTTCGAGGTTGGGTTTACGCCTCAGGAAGGAGGAAAACACAACGCTAATGTCCAGTTTAACAAGGAACATATACCAGGTGGGGGCTATAAATGGATGGGTGGTTGATGGTAACTTATGCAGTAAAAGTTTATTTGACTGGCATTGTTGCATTGTCTTATATGTGAACATTATGACATTGGCGTTATGGATTTGACATTATGACCGTAACATGGACACAATTTTCTGATGGCTTGCCATTCACATTAACTTTATGACTATTATAGGTATTATATCAACTGAAGTGATAGGGATAACAGATCGTGTATATGCAGACATTTGGCTGTGTTTATCGGTACTAATACACATGTAATGTAGTAATTTTGATCTCATAATGTGTGATTGAAGCAACATTTGACTGGGACTGTTACATACATGTGGACATGACCTTGATGTTATATTTTTGAAAATTCAATTGGACGTATTACAATGTGACATGCTATTGTAGGTGACATTATGATGGAAATGTTGGTAACATTATGATAATAACACTAACCCTGTGCCCGTTTGTTGTGACAATCCAGGCAGCCCTCACACGTTCCACGTGACTGACCCCAGTCTTGTGACAGCCTCTGGTGACGGTCTGGGTCTCGTGCCGTGTCACCAGCCAACTGGCTTTACCCTACATGCTGCTGGTGCTAGGATACATGACCTCAGGGTCCGGATCATAGGTAACTATGAGAACTAAGAACCCTGGGTAATGGTTGCCAGGGAAACACGGGGGGTGGGATTGTAGGTAACCATTTTAACCATGGTGTCTGGATCATAGGTAACCATGGACTATGCACTATACATCTGTACTAACTGAATGTGAATGGTTACTAACCTCTACTTACTCAGGTTTAGGTGTAAATTTTTATCCCATGTTAGTGATATTCAGGAACATACTAACAAGAGTTTAGAATAACATATAAGGGACGACTACTTTAATGTCTTCTGCACATCCGTCCATGGGCTGACGCGCCGAATGCAAATTTAAAATGCACTGCTCCACTGGTGGCTATTACTAGTGACACAGCCTGCACAGGATACAGACATTTGATAATGACTGTATACATGGTATGTTGGATATTATTTATTAGCAGTTACTTTCAGCCTTAAGATCTGAATATTAAGGTGTTTCTTCTCAGTTTGCTAGTACTAGTGGCAATTAAGTTGGAGAGTGAAGAATTCGGTTGTTAACAGCTAACTGATGTAGTGCCGTTGCTGGACATGTTTATGTTCACTTCACTCTTACTACCACGCATGATTGATCACTGACACAACGATTCGAAATTTAGATACAGCATTTGTGTGCATGTGCAAAATGAAGAATTTTGGTCACATTACTACAGCTGTTACCATCGGGTTACTACATGTATACATGATCGAAATGTGTATATCTTGTATATGCATTCAAGATGTTTTGACAAAAAAAGAAAAAAAATTCTGGGAAATGAGCCACCACTTACTGGTGCTTAGGAAGTAAGAATATACTAATGTTTTGGTATAATGCAATCTATGCTTTTCCATCTTTCTTCCTCTCTTTTCCCTTCCAGACTTGCTGAGCAAGGCTTATTATGATGCATTGTTTCTCCCCACAGACCTATATTGTCTGACATGTGTTGTAGATGTTAAAGCAACCCTCGTAACCACCTGAAGGTTTATTGTGTGGTTCCTAAATTCAAATTTTCATTCCTAAGGCAACTTTTCATTCCAGAGCAGAAAATCCTACAACAATAGATATTGTAAAAATACATTGGAAATTTGGTGTGCTCTTCAAATGCGTCCATGTTTTGTTCCGGATCATTGAGCATCGTCAGGGATTTAGCAGCAGTGATGCTGTATGTTCAATCTGTACTAACAACAAGAGGTGGAGGGAGGGCTGCTGTTGTTGAGGAAAGCTTCCGTTTCACTGCTAACACAAGATTTAACCAGTTACTGCTACTAACTACAGGTATGTTAATACAGTGGAACGCTTTCGTTAAGACCCTACCGGAAATAAGACCACTGAAGGAATGAAGACCAGTCCTATTAATTTACCATTGCTTGCAAACCTGTGTCTGTGTTTCAAAATTAAGACCATGCTATAATTTAAGATCATTTTGACCTTGGCTATATGCAGTCTTAATTCTGGCGTTTCACTAACATAACACATCTTTACTAATATAGCATTTTTCTCCTCCATTGTGATATAAGCCTGTTTAAAGTGTCTGTAGACTACAGTAATGTGTCTGTTCCAATAGCTTGTTTTAACATGTGATGCAAACTAAAATTATAATTCTTTTTTTTTTTTGGTACAAGTTAGACCTCCTGAAATTCCAATAGCTCATTTTAACATGTGATGCAAAGTAAATTGGTATTTTTTTTGTACAAGTTAGGACCTCTTGAATTATCAGAAAAAATGAGCAATAGCATACAACCAGAATCTAGATAATCTAGGGAGATGTGAAATAGCTGAGATGTGAGGGATTTAATTTGTTGTGTTTTTAGCACCAGATGGCAGGACTGTACCATGCCGACTATACGAGTCTGGAGTCGATACGTTTACTGTGGACTACACCCCACTGCTGACAGGTGAGGGCAATGGAGAACTGATTGACAGAGGGGAAATTATAACATTACTGCCTGAATGTTTATGATCTACCAGAAGGAATTTATTAAATTCATCAGTATTAATGAACCAAATGGACATGGAAATAGTGGTGGGCCCATCATCGGTTATAGCCGATGATCGGTCGGCAAGACTTCCCTGAACTGATAATCTGATAATTGATCAATTCCCATCACTACATGGAAATATTCACTCTGTCTTTAATAGAATAATTTGTCCATTAAAATAAGCATGTGAGATTCTTGCAAAGCTTTCTAACATTTTGAAGCATTTCTGCATTCGTTCCCTACAAAGTAATAATGCATTCCAAATTACTGTAGTGATGTAATGTAGTGGTACTAGTAGGCAGCCTGTAATTCAATAATACAGTAATAATAAGTACACGCTTTGTGTCAGATCAGTGATTTGTGCATTAACATTTTCTGAACCTGTAGTTGATCTATCGTCCCTGTTCTGCCATCAGGTGAGCATCGTATCGAGGTGCAATACCTCGGGCAGCCAATCAGAGATGGCCCTTTCACAGCGAAAGCGTGGGACGCGTCACGAGTAGTCGTCTCCAAAATAGGTCCTGGTCGCATCGGCAAACCTTCCTTCTTCCACGGTAAGGTCAGGACTGAATTGTATTAGAAGAAATTGATATGGTTAGAGTACCAGTGATCCCAGAAAATAATCTTAGGATATAAAAACACCTGGTGGTCTAAAAATGTTAGGTAAGCATAGTTTTCAATTCAGTCCCTGGCTAATAAAGCCATCCTACTTGTGGCCACATTAGAGACGTGGCCTTTGATCAAAGGGAGATGTAATACATTGATAGTAGCAGCAGATATTTATGGCCTTATTAGAGAGAGTGGCCCCTGTTGGGAGTGGCCACTACAGTGAGGTACCACTGTATGTCCATTCTATCTCCAGTGGATGCTAGTCGTGCCGGTGCCGGCAATCTGGAGATACTGATCCAGGCAGCAGAGGACTCCGTACCAAACTTCGTCAAGTCCGAGGGCGGAGCCAGGTTCGAGGTCTCCTTCACACCACAGGTGATTGACAGCCACAGCATCAGTGTCAAGTTCAACGGGGAGACAGTGCCAGGTATGTGTGTGGTCCCAGGTATACCCAGAGAGAACATCAGGTTAAGTTCACAAAATATCTGAAATCATGATGTTAAATTTGTTATAACCGCCTTTTAAAATTTTTTTTTTTTTGGTTTTGTAAAAGTTAATATAAAAATATGTAACACCAGATTTCATGATGTTGAACTTGAAAGTTTTTTGAAGATCCATGCATGGGCCATGTTTCATTGGATATTAACAAATGTGACCTCGCAAAACATTGTCAAACTTAAAAAATTGCCAGTAATGGTATAGTACATCTTCTCTTGTGATTAATTGTGACTGAAATTGGATAATGATAACTCTGCCTGGTGTGATAGGTTTATTATGCTGCAGCCATCTGTGTGCAGTACCTGTGTGTGTGAGTGTGCCATATTTGTTGGGCACTGACAGATTGGATGGGGTTAAGTGTATTGGGGTTGTGTGGGGGTTGGGTTAGGGTTGTGTGGGGTTGGGTTGGGGCTGGTGTTGGGTTGGGGGTGGTGTGGGGTTACAGTTGTGTGGGGTTGGGGTGGAGTTGGTGTTCTGCAGGGTTGGGGTTGTGTGGGGGTTGGGTTGCGTGGGGGTTGTGTGGGGTTGGGTTGGGGCTGGCCAGGGCACGTTGGGTTATGATGGGTATAATGATGTAGTGTAACACTGTATGCGGATAGTTTATTTTGTGCTACAAGACTGTACTATGTCTCTGATCTTATCTGCAGAAGCTAGTTACTAGTACCAGAAGCAGGTAAGGCAGATATATAGCAACATCAATCCCAGAGCTAGCTATTTGATCAGTAGCAGTTATTATGTCGTTGTGTAGTAGCGATTTATTATCAAATTGCATGTTTCACCATTTTGCCGTTCCTACTGTATAAACTGAACTTGGTCATGTCAATCTTAAAAATTATATAATTATTTTACCCTTGAGCTGAAAGGGTGTTTTAAGCAAGGGGTAGTACCCACTACCCACTGCATACGTCTCCCACCCCCCTATACCCACTCCAGGTACCCCTCTACAGTGTGAGATAGTAGGCCCAGCGCGGGTCCACTCTCTAGAGGGGGAAGGCTTGATACGGGTTCCTATACACCGACCAGCAGTCGTCAGTGTGGACCCTTGCCGTGCAGCAGATCTGGCAGGGGCAGTGGTTGTTGAAGTTACAGGTATGTACATGTGTATTAGGTGGGGAATCTGCTGTAAGTAGAGGTGTTCTAGCAATCTGCTATAGGTACAGTTGTACTAGGCACTCTTTACAGACGTACTGGGCAGTCTGCTATAAGTACAGGTGTACTTGCCAGTCTGCTGTAGGTACAGGCATACTGGGTAATTTGCTGTAAGCACATTTATACAGGGCAGTCTGCTATAAGTATAGGTGTACTTGGCGATCTGCCCTAGGTACAGGTGTACTGGGTAATTTGCTGTAAGCACACTTGTACAGCTGAGGGCAGTGTGCTATAAGTATAGGTGTACTTGGCGGTCTGCTGTAGATACAGGCGTACTGGGTAATTTGTTTAAGTACATTTGTACAGGGCAGTCTGCTATAAGTATAGGTGTACTTGGCGGTCTGCTGTAGGTACAAGCATACTGGGTAATTTGTTTAAGTACATTTGTACAGGGCAGTCTGCTATAAGTATAGGTGTACTTGGCGGTCTGCTGTAGGTACAGGTGTACTGGGTAATTTGTTTAAGTACATTTGTACAGGGCAGTCTGCTATAAGTATAGGTGTATTGAGTGGTCTGGTACTTAGCCAAGGAAATCTAGTCCTATTTTATATAGCATACTGAGTTTCTTTTAAAAAATCTGTTTGTAACAAAGTCCAGTGATTTTCCATTGTGTAAGATCAATTTTAGGACTTAAAATATTTCTATATCCTGGCTTCGGTATGGTTCCCGAGGTCTTACTGTGGCTGTAGCTGGATATTCTAATTCCATGTGTTTGCACTCAAATACTAGTACAGCAGTCCCTCTATTTTAAGACCACTCATGGGACCAAGAAAATGTTGTCTTATATTGCAGGTGGTCTTAAAATAAAGGTCATTTAACACTGAAAATTGCCCGTTGGGACCAAATCAAGCGGTCGTAAATTACAATCAAGGGTGGTCTTAAAATAGAAGATTGTAAAATAGGGGGACTACTGTATATGTGCCAGTAATTAAAAGTATCTGGTGCAACCATCTAGAATGAGATCTTGAGCATCACAATATTTTGGTCCCCCCATCCCCTGCAGCCCCTTCCAATCGGGTACTGAGAGCCCATGTGGAGAAGATTCCTGGTCGCCATATCTACCAGGCAGAGTTCCAGCCCAGGGAAGTTGGTAAGTTTCTAAACTTAATAAGCATGATAAGTGTTAACGTTTCTTATGTGTGTGTTCTGATATAACTGAGGGAAGCACTATATAACCAAACCCATTGCCGGCGATCATGCTTTATATTATGCAGATTAATTCAGCTGGGCTATCCTGCTACAGTTACTAATAATATACACGTATTGTGAAGCTTTTACTTGATGCTTGAATGTTAAGAATTTGCTTGATGTTTCACCATAGATAACCCTGTGTGTGTCATTGTGGCTTACATCTCCCCCCCCCCCCCCCTTCCAGGTCCCCACTGTATCCAGGCAACCATTGGTGACCTGGAGATTACTGGGAGTCCCTTCGCCTGCGAGGTTTACGACATAAGACAAGTCCGCGTTTCACAGATCGAGCGAGGAGTGGTTGGAAAACAGTATGAATTTGATGGTAAGTTTGCAATAAAGATCCATACTTTTTTAAAGGCAATCCTGCTTAAAAAAGGTTGTGGTACCTCATCGTTTGGTTTCATTTTGTGTCATAGAAATCAAAGTTCTTCTTCTTCCATTTGCCAGTAACAATGCATGCAGTATCAGAAGATATCTTCAGACAAAAATCTCTTTAAGCTTTTGTACACAAAATGTAGATGAGTTGCACAGTATTGGATTATCACAGTTCTTTTCAAATTGAAAGCTAAGATTTAGAGTAAAAGTGATATTTAGCATTTGAGGTGATAAATATATCAGAAACACAGCATGATGGTGCAAAGTATGCCATCTCTTGTTAATTTAACACCTCACTTGTGACAATCCTCCCCCCCCCCCCCAGTTGACAGTAGCCAGGCTGGCGTGGGGGATATAGAAGTCATGGTCAAGGCAGATGGACAACGCGTACCATGCAGACTGACTGACCTCAGTTCCCCGGGGTTACAGCGAGTCAGCTTCCTGCCGAGGGAACCGACACGCCACCTGGTGTTTGTGTTGTTCAGCAGGGAACCCGTACCAGGTTCGTGTCATTGCAAGAGATGGTGTATGATAATACAGGTTTATATATATATTTCTTCCTGGTACATCCTAAAGTTACAAATGTAAGAGAGAGAGAGAGAAAATTGCCCCATGTGACTTTTAAAATATAATCACAAAGTAGAACAATTGCAGGACATAGTTTTCTTAATCACCTTAACAGTAATTAAGTGCTTAGTCAATCATGCCATTAGCAGACTTAAGGAGTAACTGAAATATTTAGAGGAAAAAATAATGAAATATATTGGGATATATTGATCATCTGCTATAATAATTTTACCCATATTTTTGAAGGCCACTTGTTTGTAAAAATAATTTTGTTTACAACCGTTTATACTCTCTGTTTAAAATCCACTGAACCATACCAATGCTGATATAACTTCCTATGCACACCATGCACCTGGTAACTTTGATCATCTTCCTTGCGGCTTCGTAGGTTCGCCAATCGCTGTTGACGTCGAAGATCAGAGCCGCGTTGTGGCCAGGGGTAAGGGCTTGGAGGCTGTTCCGTTGAGGAAAGCTGCAGTGTTTGAGATCGATGCCAGTCAGGCCCTGTTCCGGGGGGATGCGAGAGTCCGGATCACAGGTAACACAGAGGGATTATTGGGTCATGCTCTTTGGTTCTGCTTTGAACATGTCTGAGATCGTATTCCCAACACATACCACTTTATGGGGCAGTTCAATGCAAAATACTTCAGTGTTTGTGTGAATGACTATTGTGATGCTTGCTGTGACTGGGAGTTATAGAAGTCAAAAACCAACAGGATAATGAATAGATTTCTTTGGAATATACTGGATTAATAACCATATAAAAAGCACCTTTTGCTGCATATATAAAATTCAGTTTTAATAAAAAGGTGCAGCTAGTTGTACATTTAAAACTAAATGAGTATCCTTTCTAAAAGACTGCATAACCAATGTAAAAACATCCGTCCATAAAGTATCTGTTAAATTAAAATGTCGCTAAGTGATGTTATAGTATTCTTATCACCGCTTCCACCCCAGGTCCCCCGCCTGACAAGGCCCCAGTCCGATGCCAGATCCAGGGAAGCTACCTGGCAGGCTGGCTGGTGGAGTGGCTCCCTCTACAGCTAGGTGTGCACACTATCGACGTGCGTTATGGGGACGGACATGTCGTGGGGAGTCCGTTCCGCTGTAAGGTGTTCGACCTGAAGCGGGTGAGGATACTGCGGGATGACAGCATGAGAGGCAGCTTCCTCGGCGGACAACTGGGCAGGGATGATGTTGTGTTCTATGGTGAGTTACTGTTCGCAGTTCAGTGACCTTGTCCTACAGCATAATGCACTGGTTTTCAAGGTGATTACAAACAGTAGTCCCCCTCTAAAATAAGGACACCCTTCTGCCCCACAATTCTGTCCTTATCAGAGAGGTGTCCTTTGGTGAGAGGTAGCATTACATGCATTCATAGTACTTGCTGCCAAGAATTTGTGCCCTTTCTAGAGGGGTGTCCTCTCTAGAGGGTGGCCTTTAAGAGAGGGACTACTGTGGTTGCTATGGTTTCTCACACAGTAGATGAATGACACTTGATAGTTGTTTTAAATGAAATGTATTTGTTCTGTGGATATTATGATTTCCAATTCTATGTTGTACTTACTGTGGTTATGCTGTTATGTCAATCCAGTTTCAGTAGCTTTCAGTTTGCCTATGTTTACGCTGTTACCATGATGGTTTCTGATATACTTGCTATGGCCTATGGGCAGCATTAATTTCCAGGATTAGCAATATGCTTAATACACTTGGGTTCCATCCTGTTTCTGTAGCTACTCTGGTTGCTAAGCTGTTTCGAGTCACCATGGTTACCAGACTTTATAACTGTTGCTATGGTTTCTAGTGGATGCGTCTGAGGCTGGAGCGGGGAATCTGGAGGTGATCGTACGATGTCTACGAGACGGAACCCGGATTCCTAACTTCCTGGAGGCCGACGACCGAAGTGGACGATTCAGAGTTCACTTTTCACCTCGGCCCGATTGCTATGGTTACAAAGTTGACGTCTGCTTCAACGAGGAACAAGTTCTTGGTAATATAATTCACACTGCTGTACTGCGTAATAATTTTTGCATTTGGTCTGTTATAGAAAATTATTGAAGTGTGTAAAATAAGCATAATAGGTTGAAAGTAAAATATTTTGCCTTAGAAAACATATACTACAAACGATTATTACATATGGAGATGAGAATTGGGCAGTACACTAAAGGATGAAGATAATTGCATGTCAATCGATTTTTAGCATGAATTTCACTATGCTTGCATGTCAGTCAGATATTTATATTAACATCTTGCAAAGAATACTACTGGCTTCTTTTAAGTGGCATGGCCTGCTTTCTGTAATAATTCTATATGTTGCAGATGAAGATTCCGTGAATTCTGCATGGTGCTTGCGAAGGTAGTGGCCCATCTGTGGATACAGCATGCTTATGGGCAGGATTGGGGTTGCATGGGGGGGGGGGGGGTGGATCCTGGGGGGCATGGATTTCTGGCACTGGATTGAAGGCTGGGTTTGGTATCATAGGCGTGGACAGTGGCATGCATGAAATATATGATGGGGGTGTCCAAGTTTGGGTATGGGTTGGGATACTTCTCTACTGTGAGGTTCTGATAGGTATTTATCTGATGGCAGAGATACCTTGTTCAGACATTGCATGCTTTGTATGACACACACACATATACTGCATACAGATGGTTGCTGGGTGCATGTGCCTGATTGACTTATACTGCGCGTAGTCCATCTCTCAGTGTAACCATGACGATGTTGTGGTTTCCAGGCAGCCCGTTTATTCACCGCCTAGTTGATGGTACCCGGGCGACAGCGAATGGGGAAGGGCTGGGATCGATCCCCACACACAGGCCCACGCAGTTTGAGGTGTCTACCCGAGCAGTGGAGGGCACCGCTCCTCTTGTAGTCAACATCACAGGTAACCAAGTTGGTTAGATTATTCAGTCATCTGACTTAAACTTCTGAACTGCATGTATTACCCCGGTAGCATAATATCTGGGCTGACATAGCTAAACTGCTGACTAAATTGTTGTAGGCTGAGGCTGGTCATAAAACTTCTCAATTAGGATGTCATCCAGGTACTTGTGTCCTTGTCAGTGGTGCATTCTAAGTACAGTTGCACTCAAGGTGTTTACGTGATGCCAAGTTGGTGATACAATATAATCATAAATCTATTGTGTGTATCTGAGTGTGCAGCTCTCCCTCTTTTAAAGGACACTCTCTAGAGAGGACACCCCTCTTGAAAGGACACAATTTCTTGGCAGCAAGTGTCATAAATACATGTGATGCTCCCTCTCCCCATAGAACACCTTTCCAGAATTTGACAGAATTGTTTGACAGAAAGGCTGTCCTTATTAGAGGGGGACTACTGTATATATATTCCCATGTTTTATAATCCAGGGCCCAGTGGACGTGAGGTTCCAGTACGAGTGTCTGGTTCCCCTCACAGTGGCTTCCTGGTCGACTACACGTCAACGGAAGTCGGTAAGTTGGATTTAAAAAAAAAAAAGTGATAGGATTGAAATTGATTGAACGCATTGCAGGTTTTGTACTCTGTGATGTCTCAGCATAGTGTATTACAAAATGAAAATGTAGCATTACAGTAATGCTGTAATTTTTACAAATTTTGCATTGTTTTGCAAAACGGCAGTTATAGAATGATGGAGTCATAACATGCGTGACCGAAGAAATTAAATTACTGGTAAAGTTTTCCCAACTGAAAAATCTGTTTAGCTCTGAGAGAACATTTTTTGATGTCAGTGTTATGGGTTTCTATGGTAATTAACATCTGTTTGTATGTACCAGGTTGCCATGATGTTAGCGTGCAATATGCAGACTGTGATATCCAGGGCAGTCCGTATGCCGTGGAGGTGTATGATCCCACCCAGGTCAGAGTGGGAACCCTGCCCCAGGGGATACAGGGTCAGCCAGTTCGGGTCGAAGGTAAGCCATCATGGGGTCAATCATTTTTCTTACTGTATGTCCATAGGTTAAAGGTGACTGTTAGACAGATACTTTGGTGTTGGTTCATCCTAAGTAAGACGATCATAAAAAGTTAGTTTTTTTTTTTTTTTTGCTGAAGGAAGCTCGGGTGCGATTTGAACCAAAGGCTCTTTTACATTAAGTAAAAAGGGAGTATTTGGCACCACAAATTCGCAATATGAATAATCGGTTTCATTCGGAAGCCAAACTACCTTCAAGTTGGTCATATGACTACCCTTTAGCCAATCATATTGCGACAAATAAAAGCTCTACCAATTGTGAGGTGCCCCTGTTTTCACGCATTTACCCTTCTTTCGGGTATCTTCGGAAAATTTTGCCGGCATAAGGCTATATGCAGACTGTATGCAAATTAAGTGAATGATTAAGCCCTTAATCTAATGCTTAGACCCTACTCCAAGTGATACCCTTGACTCTCACACATTCAGAGCATCATAATGATGAGAATGTCCTATCTGTTTGCATTATGACAACCAAGTTAAGTTATAAAATTTAATTTTGGTTTGTGAAATTAACATTTTATTGTAATGACCTAGTATATGCTTATGCACAAGATCTTAGACTTAAGTCCTAACCAAGGCCTACACCTGCTACAGTAGAACCTAGTCTTGAAAGACCACCCCAATGGCCACAAAAATGTGGTCTGTTAAGACAGGTGGTCTCTGGTGACAGGTTCATTTATATTGAAAAAATGTAGGGACCTCTTCCGAAAATGTGTGGTCTGTCAAGACAGGTGGTCTCTAATGGCAGTGGTCTCTCAAGACAGGTATCACTGCCAAGACAGGTATCACTGTATCCTTCAAACTCCCCAATATCTCTATTTCCAGTGGACGCCAGTCAGGCGGGGCGGGGAGAGATGATCGTGGAGGTCCAGGGACCCAGTACCCGGCCCAGGGTTGACGTGTCACCCCGTGGGGTAGGACACTACGATGTCACATTCACCCCTACTGAGCCTGGTGGTCACAGTCTACATGTCACCTTCAACAGACACCAGGTTCCAGGTATGTATGTACTCAGCCTGAGTACATCTGCACTTGATCTGCTGGGTACATGTGTATTTACATATGGCAAGATTGTTATCAACAAGTTGAATCTATATAGAACCAAGGCTCAGACCTAGCTGAATGGGTACCCAACCTGTAACGTACATGTACCTTTACATACAAAATATACTGTATTGCTGGAGATATATTAGCCACACAACCAAATCCTAAAAAAAAATTCTCATGTCACTAAAAAAACTTGCGTGCATTTAGCCACACAGGCTAAAGCCTTTGTTCATACAATTTATATGTCGACACTGCATATATATGCCAGCTAAAGTTTTATTTCTTTGGATACGTAGTTACCATGCATTTAATTAAATTAAATGCATGTAACTGTCTTGAATTGCAGTGTTTGCATTTACCGGTAAATTTACTAATTTGATGGTCTGACATCTTTTGCAAAATGCATCTGAACTCTGGCTGAATGAAGTTATGGGTGACCAAAAGAAAAGTTATATTTTAGCCAGTATGGCTTGTCATGAAAACATCATTGTGTTAGCCCAGAAATACAATACATGTATCCTTCGTACTAAATATTAATTAGCCATGCACGGTACATTGAATACACATGTATCTGACCCTATCTTTTCAGGCTCACCCTTCAGTACCACTGTGTATGACTGGAATAATATCGCCATAGCGTGGGAATCTGCCAAACTGGTGCCAGTTTCTAAACCCGTCACTTTGACCCTTGACCCCCGGGATTCCCCAAATGCACAGATAGAGGCACATGTGATTGGTAAGGATTTGTACCTGGTATACATCCGACGATACATATGCAAGATTGAAAAGTCTTTTTAAAAAATGTTAGGTAAAAATTTAATCCTCCTCTGTCGAGTTGCAAATACAGTGGTCCCTCTTAAAGGACAGTTGCTAAAGAGGACATGACCCTCTAGAAAGAACACAATTTCTTGGCAGTAAGTGCTGTGTATGGATGTAATGCTCCCTCTCACCAAAGGACACCTCTTATAGGGATGGAATTGTTTGGCAGAAGAGATGTCCCTATCAGAAGGGGACTACAGTAAACCGGATGCAGTGGTAGCTAAGTGTCTTCTGTTGTTTTATCTCCAGACCCATACAACCGTGAAGTTCCCACACATGTACGTCGCCATGGCGCTGCATATACAATCAGCTACACGCCTCAGCAGGTGGGCCCGCACACTGTTCGCGTACTGTACGGAGGCCAGGAGGTGCCACTCAGTCCCTTCACCTCCAGTGCGTTTGACCCCAGCAAGGTTCACATTGACAGCAGTGGAGGGGTGGCGGCCGTGGGGCAGGAATCCAGCTTCACTGGTAGGTAATGGACTGTATAGTTACCTGATGTTTAAGTACATCTGCACAGTGTGTGCAGTGTCTACAGAGTGCATGTGTACTGATTTCTCACAGTACATGTGCACCCATAGATTATACGTATACCAAGATTCCCTCTTCAAATATTTGAATTTTATCTCTTCAGGACAGGTATCTCAGTTAAATATCCTTGAGTACATATGTGCTGAATGTGCATATTACCTTAATTTAAGGAATTGGGCCTTAACGAAGACAGGTTCATATTACCATCTGAGTACCACATTTACTCTGTGCCGCTTGAAGTCTACCTATAGCTTACGTAGCAACTATTTCTCTCCGTGACCCCAGTTGATGTATCGGAGGCAGGTCAGGGCAGTCTGGTGGTGGAGATGACCGTGGCCGGACTGTCAGTACCTGTACAGAGACAGCAGCTAGA
>JAAUYG010105206.1_pt1 | contig 14494 bp, 10 predicted proteins | sample 7278091 | NCBI WGS metagenome assembly JAAUYG01 (sample SAMN14350201, study PRJNA611818) | marine sediment metagenome | isolation source: surface marine sediment (0.6m) | place: French Polynesia: Moorea | collected 2018-08
ATAAATTTTTTTTTCAAAATGTTAAATAATAACTTTATTCACTGCCCACCCCGTTTCCCCCGCCACACTAACACCCCCCCCCCCCCCCCCACACACACACACTCCCCAACTACAGCGTGCCTGCATCCGTTGGATTGTGTAAAGCACGCAAAGTTCTTTCTGGGGGAGGTCCGGGGAGGGGGGGTTGCCGGTGTTAAGAACGCAATCTAATCATTCCACCGGGTTATCACTGCAAGTTCAGCTGTGCTATTACATTTAAACCTGTAAATGTATTGGATGATTTATTTATATATACGGCTTTTTTATGTAAAATGTACTTTATGTAGTGAGATTTTTAACACACGTAAACCATATGATGCTCAGCTCTGAAGAACACAACATGGCTTCAGAGACCTTTTCCGGTGGGCTACATACAAGCGCAGCGGGAAATGCAAACATGCATGTTTCTGTGGGCACTTTTAAAGTCACAACTGCTATATTAACTGAAACCTACACGCCATAACTTCCTTTAAACTTTAGGTACAATAGAACCTGCTCCAAAGAAGAGCTTCATATAAAGACCGCCTAGTACTTATAAGGACCACTTTTTAGAGCCCCGGCCATGAGTAAACGTTCCATTCATTTAATCTGTAAATCAAGACCACATGTATAGGACCACCTCTCGTTGGTCCTTATGGTGGTCCTTACATACAGATATCACTGTGTTATATAATTAGGGGGGAGGGGGGTAATCTTGGCGACCAATTCAAGAAGAATTCAAGAAGTACAATGTCTTTACGCCTTTCGTTAAAGAGCAGCTGCACGCAACGTCGCAGGCGACAGATTCTGCAGTAGCAAGACAGCGTCAAACGTGACGACCTTTTCAGACAGTGTCACACTGCCTGCTGTGACAGTGAATTTACTGTCACGGCACCTGCACATCTTAGAGACAGTGCTTAAAGCGTGTGCGCAACTGGAGCTTAAAGATTACCTCCAGCTGCTGTTCTCTCCATGTTGTGATAATAGCCCCAAACATGTCGGTACCTTCCATATGGTACCAGTCGTTAAACCAACGTTTACTTTTTCCTGATCCATGAACCGCCTTCACATGCATAAGTAGGGGTAGGCTGCTGGCCCAAATATAAAATGCAACTGTGAGATAGAATTGGTAAATATATCACAAACACGGCCTGTGGATGAAATTTAGCTTTGAAAGTTTTGAAATAACAACAACATTTAGCTTCTAATTTGAAATAACAACAACAATCTCCATTAAAGGGTACAATATTGGTCTGTGGACTAAACTGAAATCTGTGACATTCTCAAAGTTTCCACTTTTCCTGGTTTATATAGATATCTCGATGCACCATTTGACCATAATGTGATCTAACGAAACATGTTATAGGGTAAAGAGTGACATTACCACCCCTTGCTTTTTTAGTAAAGAGTCCGTTAAAATTCAGATGAATTCTACTGAACCGTGAAACACGTCACCGATTGCTTATTGGCGCCAGTAAACGTGACCTCGATTCCCAGCCAATGAAATTGTCTTTTACATAATACATACGTTTCTTCTAATTGCGTATCATTCTAAATTGTTCTACCACCACCACCAACAGAAACAACAACACACCACCATAACCACCATAACCATCACCACCATCATCATCATCATCATCATCATCATCATCATCATCAGCAGCAGCAGCAACAGCACCAGCGCAAGTACAGTAAGCACGGCCAGCTAGCACATTCGTAAAGAAAAGTCCAGTAACAGATTGTATTATTATAGTGCCGGTTTACGTGTATTATGAACAACCGGTTGAATTTCGTATATTTATATCAGTTCGGCTATTTTACAAATTACCTAAATACTTGTATGTTGTTTTCCACTAATAATAGATTTATACAGTTCACAACCCTTTTCAAACAAAGGTAAAGGTGCAACATATTGTGGTGAAGATTCGCACCCACAGGGTGACACTGTGCATTTTTATCTCTGAAATGTAGATCCTCAGAGTGTTGTCACCTATATGAGGTCTTTGAGGACATGGCACAGTCGTTGAGACACAGTAAGTCCTGTGCCTGCCTGGGTCAACATGCAACTGACTAGACAGCATGCAGCGATGGTGGGAGGAAAGGGTTCAAGGAAAAACTCCGTCGCGACTGCTGTGGTAACTAAAAGTTGTCTTCAAGCATGTGTGCTTAACAAGGTGCATTCGGACTATACAGTAGATACTTTGTTTGAATCGAACGATTATACATACACCAGGGGCAGAAGTATAATTATAGATCCCGTGCTGTACTATGTGGGCCATTTAGATCGTCTATAAGGGCGACATTTTGACGGGCAGGTAACTGCAGAGGTTGTGTGTTGTTTCGTTTTGGAGGAACAACCTACTGATTTGATTTTATTACACTAGTCCCTCTCTAACAAGCATCTTTGCCAAGAAACTGTGTCCCCATTAAAGGGGTGACCTGTGGTGAGAGGGGATATAAATGCATTCATAGTAGTAGCGTCAAAAATTTTGACCACAGAGAGAGAGAGAGAGAGAGAGAGAGAGAGAGAGAGAGAGAGAGAGAGAGAGAGAGAGAGGTCTCTTGAGAGTGGCTACTAAAGGAGAAACCACTGTATGTGCTATATTTTACAGGTTCCGCACGCTTGATATTTACTGCAATAATTGTATATAAATATATGCTGCTGCATTTGTTACCGAATGAATTAATGAACGAACGAACGAATAAATGAATGAATGAACTAAAAAAAGTCTTACAGACGAACAAATAAACGGACAAATAAATGAATGGGCAAATTAGTGAGTTAACGATTGAACAACCAAGCGAGTGAATATAGTTAAGCAAGTGAGTGATCATGTGATTGATCACAGTATCGGACCAAACTGACAAGTAAAATAGTACATTGTAACTGTATAGGTACCCCGGGATAGGTACGCATGTAAGAAAAGGGCAACCAAGGAAGAAGGAAGCAATAAAATGTTGTAATCAAGATCTTCCTCTAGGAAAATCCTCTAGGACAATTTCCCTAAAATCCCGTCTAAAATGGAGTGTAGTATGAGTCGAAAAGGGGTTGCTCTCTACATAAATGGAATGCTTACATACACATAATACTTCTTAGATTGAATGCGGTGAGTATTTTTCTTGTGCATAAAGGGTTGCAAAGGGCGTTTTCCTATTGCCTAGGCATGTTCGGTATTAGATATGTAACTTTTTTATATTGCCCACACAAACTGGGAAAGACGGTATTCTGACACTCTCATTCAGCCACCCATCACACCAACCAGCACCCACACCAATGCCTTAAAAAAATGTCTTAAAGAAGGAGATCGCAGCGTGTGCATTCCGAGTCTGGTCGGAATGTATTTTTTGCGGAGCTTCGACAAACTCGCTTTGCCTTCAAACTGCTAGGTTGCTGGCAAGCTTCTGCTAAAGTCCCCTCGGATACACAGGTGGACCATTTTAGCCAAAGCGCGAGATTTTTTTTTTTTTTTTTTGCTTTCTATTCTTCGTCCTTCAAGGCTGAAAGGTTAAAGGCACGGCTCCTGGCCCGTCCTGCTTCCATTGTCGCTTGTTATTGATGTCGCGGCTTTGATAGACTCAAGTCGCACTTGGGCGTTGCATAATTCCCGAGTCAATACTGGAGCAGACGACGCTTGTCGCGTATCTGTGGATAAACCAAAACAAACTGTTTGATGACAATATTTGCAAGGGTAGACCTATCGACTTTTCTGCGGTTTGCTTCTTGTACTCTTTTTGTCCACCTCTAACGTAAGGGCGAATTCCACGGAAACAGCTAGAGCGTTAGGCCAAAGTCGCATAGCCGTACATTCATTGACATTTAGGATTTTCATTACGGCATTTAAATCGCCACAAATTTCGTGCTGACTAAGAGGGTTATCTGAGAAGACCATGCTTCCTACATTTTAGCCTTTTGAGGGGTTTTATGGCTACCGTCGTTGAGACCTCTATTTACTTATCTTTTATGCGAGCGTGTCATTAAATAATGCCTCGGGCAGGAAAGTTATAGGTAGTAAACTACGCTGAGAACTATGGCCGGAACATCAATTAAGACCCGAAGGCCTATTACAAATTACCAGTTTTATTTGGGTTTATGAAGTCGTACGTTACTTAGGGAACTAGGTCTCAGCGCGAGGTAGCTATAGACCACGAAAGGAATTCCTTTCATAAAACATTGTGTAGTAATCTCCAACTTACCTATATTGCGTCAGTCCGTATGCATATATCAACTGGTGGTAATGTTCTTTTCAAAATAGGCCTACTCGTGGAGGCTCTTTTATAGTACAGACGCTGGGTTTTATGCCCCTGTGGGGAAAAATTATCCTGCGGCACATGTATAACATATCGCAAATGCTTGTTCACAGACGCTGTTCTTCAAGAGAATCTTTTAACATAGGACGTACCGTAGGAGTTAAAATTCTATTTTTGCCTAATCATGCTAATGTTGCAGCGTACACAATTACCTCAGTTAATACAGTTGCTGCTCTTCCATAGATCCTGACAGAAGATAGACTACATGTACTTAAGCTTCGGCTGGCACATCTCGGGGGAAGAGAACAGAATCCACCCTAGTTCTTCCCGTTTACTAGTATACGATCATACAAGGCTATCTGAACATGCTGAAGACCAATAAGGACGAATATGTGGTCTTGCTTCTACAGATTATATAAATTGGAGATGAAAAGATAACTTCAATGTAATTTTTTGACGTGGGCGTCGGTATGCGTTTGAATTAATGCAGTATATGCAGTATGCACATGCATAGCCAACACAGTAGGCTGTGTATGCATAGGTACATGTGTATATGCCAGGCATGTAGATGTACACAAAGACCCACATATACACCCACACATCGCAGCCGTGTAAAATTTCCCCACTACTCCCTTTGGCAACCCCAACCACGTCCGTAGAGACTTTTATGGGAAACCGTCAACCGGAGGAAAGGTAGATAGTTGGTGTAGATCTTCACGAAATTGAACGCCAACACGTGGCTAGAACATATGTTAGCAACAGACTGTAGGCTTCATTTAAATAATGATTTTAAGCATTGATTTAAATCTCTTGCTTTAAATTAAACAACTCTGTCTTCGCTTGCAGCCACCCTAAATCTGACCTAGAAGAGCCACAATTATCATTGGGCTGCCACAATTATCATTGGCCTAACTTTTTCCTGGTGTGCCAGCCAGGACTGGCTGGCTACCCTTGGTCTGACCTGGCGGTGGCAGCCTAGTTATCACTGGGCTGCCAGTGCTGGGTTGACTTGGCGGCGGCACAACTGATGCCTGGTGTGCAGGGTCTGGAGCGCCACCTTGGATCTGACCTGGCGGCGGTGGCAAAGTTTTCACTGGGCTCCCAAATATGGCTTGACTCCGCGGCACGGCATAATGCCTGGTGCGCCAGGTCTTGCCAGCCACACTGGATCTGCCTAGGCGGCAGCGGCAGAGTTATTACTGGGCTGCCAGTTCTGGATTGACTTCTCGGCAACGGCAAACGTTAACGTTGTGCCTGGTGTGCGGGTCTGCACAGCCATACTGGGTCTGGGCATAAAATTTCCTGCTGGTTTAATTTTCGTGAGCGTCAACACTTACTTTGTACCGGAATAACTCCAAATTTTGTGGATAGGTACCTATCCACCATAACACTAAACCATTTTTGCTTTTGTTTTTCAAAAGTTTACATTTTTCATGTTTACGATTTTATACAAACTCTATCCCCCAAATTCATGTGTCCTCCGCAAGCTCTCTAACAACGTTGGTTAAAGAATTATGAAGATTCTTCTAATTTTGGATTTGGTCAAATTTTCGTGAATATAGTACAGTGTGGGAATAAACGGTTCAAACATCTCTGAAAATGCACACCATATGAACTCCCCACAATCCATGTATAATCCTACAGAGGGTTTCTACCAAAGTTTTTAAATAATTACAAAATATCAATTTTGACATTTGTTCAACGTTTAACATGGTAGTCAATGGGGAATTAAAAGTATACAATCTTCTTAAGTAAAGGGGTGTTGAAGTTCGTAGAAGTAAACTGACCTCAATTTGGGCCGAGGGGATTTGTTTGTATTTAATGTATTCAAGGTCAGTCTAAAGTCATTCTTTGCATTTTGATTTTCGAAAAACTTGTATCTCGAAAATGCTTTGTTCTGGAACAAAATTGACAAAATTGGGCCTAACGGATAAATTTTAGTGTATAAAGGAGGACCGGAGGATCCTTTTGACAGTTAAGTGTTCAATAGTATTTTGAGACCATTCGCATTTGTGAATTTTAACAATTTTATATCTCGAAAATGACTGGTAGAGCGAAACTGACAATAATTTGTGTCTTGGGGTTAAGTATTTTCTTCAATGTCATTTTGAGTCATTCAGTGTACTAGTATTTACGATTTTCGACAATATTGTATTTCGAAAACGACTGGTCACAGAGCGAAATGTAGCAACATTTGGGCCTCGGGGAGAAGTACTTTGTGTATGCATACTACCAGTACATGTACTTTTGACTGTCAAATGTTTAAGGTCATTCTGCTGCCATTAGCTGCATTGTTTCAATTTGAAAATAACTTCAACATCGACATGTAACTGAAAAACTTCTTCGTAGACAAAAATTGATGAAAAATGAGGCTTTGCTGACATATGTACAGTACAATTCGTATGTCTTTTGACCGTTTACACATCAAGCGAATTGTGGAGTCATCAAAGATCAATGTCATTCCTCTATCAATGAACACCTATTATCATAAATCTAACTGCTGAATGGCATTGCCGAGGCAGATCATCAAAGCCTTGGGCCTCTTGTTTCAGCTGTATTTGTTTGACATCACAACGCCATCTAGTCAACCGGTGGTCAGCATCACCTATTAGGACTGCTTGCTGGCGACATGGTCTCGACAACAGAAAATTAGATGAAGAAAACTTCTGGCCTTCAAACGACTCCAGGTTTCCTTCCCATTCCTTTACTTTGGCGACACTGGCTGATTGACACGAGGCAATGGGACCATCAGAAGCGGTCATTGTCCAGCGAACGAGCAGAGACCTCGGGCAGGTGGCCTCGGCAAACGGACGGAACTTTGCATGGCCGTACGAACAAACAAGCTGCGTGTTTGATGGAGAATTTTCGTGGCGTGGTACACCCATGTGTGTACAAAACGCTAGGTTTAGCCCCGGACCCTGTAGGCGCCAAAGCACGAGCCGCTTTGTAGAAGTCGCGGTCGAACAACACAAAGTTTGCTAAGTGTGCTATAAACGACACCTTATATGTGGCCGTTTTACAGTAAGATTGTTGCGAAATGTTTGTAGTCATTTCTTTTAGCTGTATTTAAATGCGGATGTATATTGTAGACCTGTTATTACTATAGCCCGGCTTAGCTAGCCATCATTTGCGCAGCAATGGCACCTAACACCGATCATTTGAATGCAGTTTGAAAAGTTTGTGTTAAGTTTTAATTAGCATGGACAGATCATCCAAATTGTAGCGCCACACAGGATTATGGTACCCCTTTTATTTCATTCATACACCTTCCTTGACAGTCATATTTGGCAGATGTCACGTTCGTCTGAGTCTAAATATGCCAAACCCCCCAGTTTCCGACATAATCTTAAATCCTGCAAGTGCAAGCCAAACATTGACATATCAAGTTTTGCTGGACTGGTAGCAGAAATATGCGGCCAATAAATCAAATCGGTTTTTTTACGGGTCGTGACTTTCGTGCCAAAGCCAGGCTTAGACTACTACCAGCTTACGCACACCGCCGATCGAGTCCATGCAACGACCCTGCTTTTACCCTAGCCTTGTCAAACCTTGTCAGCCAGCTTTAATATATGGAAGCCACGACTTTGTGGTTTAACCCGCCAAAAATAACCCCAACTGGGCCCGGGAGTGTGGGAGGTAAACACAAGCACGGAGGCATATCCTACGATATTATCACTGCCGAGTCGACCGAATTCTTCATTTCAATGGGACAAGTTTTTCGTCGGCGGAGACTTTAATGGCATCTGAAAACTGCTCCATTGACGTCATTGGACTGGGGGAGCCCTCCTGTCGTTCTGTAGGCCCACTATAGCATCGTCGGCGCAGGAAAAACACTGCTTCTCCTCGGAAGAGTGACATATACACAGATATGTATAAGGGTGGATGGGGGAAGATATGTTTGGTGAAATGTTAAGAGTGTTTGGTCGTGTTTGGTTGTCTGCGGCAGAGGCAGCAAACAAGTACATGTATATCTGGAGGCTTCAAAAGAGCGAGGGCGAAACCAACCGTGGGCAATAAATGCAATGAATGATTTACATGCTAAACATGCGCAATGCGGAAGCAGACGATATACTGTCCAGCAATGTGTCCACTGCAAAAGTATCCTATTCCATCCTCCGCGGAGGACAGCATATCTTAAAGGCTTGCATATAAAGAGTCGTTAAATCCACTGAGTAATGAATTTGATACTTTAAAATAAAAGTTAATTAAATGATCGATTGATGATAGCAAACATCAATCTCTCTAAAAGCAGCAGGCAAATCGGAGATCTTCCACCAAACACTTAAGCCCAGTAACACGTGATACAACAAATTAATTTGAGTAATGGTAAGTGCGGAATAAAACATTACATAATACCAAAAAGAAACAAGTGAAATAGATTGTCCACACCCTGTCATTTGTAATGAAGCAGAGCGTAGGAAGGTATGCTCAGCCACCTGTTTGCTCACGCGTGTCGGTCGATGCCACATATAGGGCTGTGGCATTCCTTTGCCTCTAAGATATATTATAATGGAGCCCGCCGCTGCCAAGTGTGATATCCAGCAACAGGCATTTGTTGGACTATTCTTTACAGATTGCAGGGAATCTGGAGCGCCGTATACGTTTAAGCTACCATACATTTCTAGTTTAAATAAAAAAATGCCTTGCGTTTGACTAAAATATAATAGTCTTTTGCGATATGTTGCTACTCGTGTAAATGGGTCATAGAATTTGCCAGCCTCCACAGACATATATAATGCAATTTAAATCCAACATGTGCTATTCATCTTTTTATGGACCTACCTTCACATGCACAATCGTGACCTCTGGTAGAATCTGAGCGTCGAGTATCAAGTTACATGTTCAACAATATGAATGCTCCAATGCGACTCGACAGCGGCGGGTTGTCACGTGTGATTTTGATGCCCCTTTTTGATCCCCGCAATGTATTGCACACTTTCTGCATGAAATGTACAACTTTTTTTTTAAATTCTTTTTCAAATGAACCTGTCCGTGGTTCCATTCAAATCTGGAAATCATCGAGGCACAATATTGGAGGAATGTTAAATTTCATTGGAAATTGGACAAATGCTACATGTACTTCCAAAGTTTTGAATTTGTTGAAACAGTGTACGTTCGCGTACATGTAGATCATTCCAGTTTTTCTTGAAACAAATTTGATTTAAATGTTCACCCTCAAATTCTAATAACTTATTAGATAATGGTCTGCGCTACCGTAGAGACGCCATCCAAACTGAATCATTTAATCTTAATTTGCAACCTGAACCACTGAACACAGTCGCTATCGTCGTCGTGATCATCATCGCCATCGTTATAGTTTGTGTCACAGTGTAGTATATGTCGTGTCGTTATTTCTCTAGCAAGTGGAGGAAATAAAGCACCTGCATGCATACTAAACCTTACGCAATCACTTATACCGTGTTTAACTTAATGGCATGTTCGTGTGACTGGTATATACTCACAGTGTATAAGTTGTATAGGCACAAGCAACATGTAACAAACAAAAACCTATATATGATACACTGTAGTTCTGACTACAGCCTTTAGATACCCAGATGGGTCCCTCAAACTAAATCAAAGGGCACACCCAGCCTGAAAAGCATCGCTACACCTGCCCCGGTCGTATATATCTTCTGAGACGCGCGTGAGCCCCCCGGGCTAGTGCCCTAGTAACGACTCGCTGGTCACCTCCATACGATGCCTACTTAAGGTCAAAACGTCAGGTCTCTTTGTACATGTTTGTATTTGTCAAGTAATTTGCCATTGAATAGAGAACAAGTAGAAGCGCCCCGGGAGCGACAACTGGACACCGGATCACGCCACCGAGATAATTACCACACTTTTCACTAATTTCAATCTGTATAGGCATCTGATCAGATAAGTAGGCTAAAGGTTTGGTTACCTGCTGAAAAGTGCTATACTTGGAGATTGATTACTGTGTGTTTATGTGTTGCTATTGTTGCCCAGGCAAAGCTGTAATAGGCACCAGTACTGAAGGACCTGCATGTTCAGTAATATGATGAACTTCTTATAAGCTGTTGAGATACGCCCAACAACACGAAGGTCATGTTGACTTGTCGCCCACGTTGACCCAAATACAATCTTTACATCACCGGCACGAATGTTATGGGCAAACACGTGAAACCCAACTGGACGATGTCACTGGGAGAAAACGTTGATTAACATAGATCACAAAATATCAAAATTACGCAAAAGAGACTGTCATAAGCTTACATAGGCCATGCTGTAGGAATCAATGTTAAAATAGTAAAGTATTACGGTCAGATATCATATGTGTAACCGTTTAAATATTGTGTCACCAGAAATACCCAAGCGTGGCTAAAAATCTATTATATATAGATTTATTTATTACCTCACAGTCTCTATTGTGATACCTTAATAAATATCTTTACCAACGCAATGGCTAGAGTCGGTCCTTCTCTCCGTCCTCTTTTATGCGGTAAACCGCAAGTCATTCAAAGTCATCCAACCATCGCTCTCTTTGAAAAAAAAAACGTAAATGGACGCACATGCACACTGATATAGGAAACATCTAATTTATCACCCGGTGGTTTTTCGGGCACACTAGAAAGAACAGAACCGTTGTTTCCGATGCATGGGCAAGAGTATAACGCACTTGAAACACCTTACATGGATACCTGAATCTGAAGCGACAAGGGGCAGTACGAATGCATCTTTTTTTTTTGACAATTTAAGACCATTTAAGTGTAAGCAATATGGTCTAGACAGGAGACAAAGGCTTACATGTATACCACACAATACTGGAGTGAGACGAGCAATAGTATTTTGAAAAGTATGACCTTGTGGAATTCCGTTTAAATTTTCTTCGCGGCGGATTTGTAAGCCATACATCCATACGACAGTGTAACCGTGTGTGTGGAATGCTGCATCCTGATTTGCTATCAGCATTCTGTGTGTGTGTGTGTGTGTGTGGGGGACAGTCCTATAAATATTTGCTCTTCCGTTCTTAAAACAGATTCTTGCGAATGGGTGAAGAGGTGCATTTGTGCACCTTATTGAAGATTTAATTCGAATGTAAGATAAATTCCATTACTTATATTTCAGTGATTTTCGTAGTTAGCTGTTTCACTAAGTGTGTGATGCGCACACTTTCCAAGTGTGTTACATGGCAGCATTTTCAATGCTCAGCACATTCAACAACGATCAGACTCAAAGCCTAAGTGCAATACGGGATATTGGGGGTGAACTCTCAAAGCTTACATGATGAGCTGAACTCAAAACAGAACGTAATAGACACCCCCATGAGCTTCAAACAGGTGTGGGTGTGGCCCATGTAGAAAAGAGTATGTGCAATAATTTCGATCGTTGTTCACACTTCGTGCCTTTTCGTTAAGCAGTCAGGAGACGCGATATTTACAACGGGGTCGTGTATTTGAAAACAAGGTAATCATGTTGACAAACTGGATGATTATTCTTCAACATGTTAGAACAAAACTCCTTCTGTTGTCACAAGACCACGATTTTATAGCACACTTTTAATTTATGACGTCGGGGAAAAACATATCCCAGCAAATACCAGACACCATTTAGGATCGGCGACATATACTAGCTAAGCTCGAGGTGGAGTTTTTCACCACTGTAGTATAAAAAAAGATATTAAAATCAAAATGATAGCCGCCGTAAATAACTGTTATCGATGTAATTATATGTTAGTTCAATACGAACAAAAATCCAAGAAAGTGTGCAGGTTTTTGTCACAAATATTACTAAATCCTAGTTTGTGTCTAAAATTGGAATGCTGGTGCAGACGACCCACTTAAGGAACTATCAATACACAAGCCGCGCACCTATCTATCCCCGGCAGCGAGAGTTTTTTGGTGGTCTCGAGTGCAGTCATGTGTGCCGACTATTACCTTAAAGCCTTAAAAAGATGGAGCTTTCATTCATGGGGACTCCCAAAATGTGGCGGTGTGCGAGGAGGTCCCTGGCGAGACAGTGATAAGAAACCTGCCTTTCCAGTGAGTGAGCATGGGTTCTGGGGGTCGCATTGTGTGTGTACTAGACGGACGGGTCGTATGTGCTCAAGACTGCTGGAAGCTCAAGGCGTATGCCTTGGCTAACTTTCTGCATGCATGGTTGACGTCCTTGCGCGCCTGAATCTCGTGGCTTGACTGGAACGAGCCGAGAGGAACGGGTTTCGGGTAGGACCGTGGGGATAGGCGCTCTGCAGGGGGACTGGTCGACGACTGGGTCCGTCCGAGGAAAAAAACCAATAGCCCCTCAATTTCGCTCCAGCTGTTTGTGTGGTGGACAATAGCGGGATCGGTGATAGGAAGCCCTCTCTGGATCTAACGAGACGATGGCGTGATATTCTGGACTCGCGTTTAGGATACACACCCTGTGTCTGTGGTGAGACAGCATGAGGAATCTTGCACCGTTCCGGCAAGGAATACGGGCCTAGACGTTTGTGTGTCGGTGTGTAGCCAGTGGAGGCGGTAAGTTAAGAAGCAGACGACATCTGCACCTGCCCCCTCCCCCTAGGTCATTCTTTATCACCACCGGATATACCAGACCCCGCTAGTAAGGTTGCACATGTTATCGTTTCATATAGAATCTATGGTGTCATATAATGTGTTCGAATGTTTATTTACTCTCAAAAGAACTTTCTCTTTGAGTGCTAGTCGGCTTGTCATACATTGGCGTCACTTGTCCTTGCCACGTTGCAGACCTCTTCAAGCTGGGGCACCTCATAAGGACAACACATCCGGCTTTTAAACAGGCGGCACTAAAGGGTGTAAGGGTACATTTTATCCAGTTTAATATCTGTACAGCAAAATTTAGTATCCTACAGTCACCAATTATATTCTACAAGGAATTACTTCACCTACGGGACCTGTACCTTCTAATGTCTTTTCGCTGCGGGCATGTGTAACGGAACGTGTCACAGGTTGCCAGCCAGGAAACGGAACATGCTCCATACGAGGACATGTGTGTTTTTACATACGATGGCAGATGAGGCGTTTAATTCTTGTTACAACCAGATAGCATCATGATAATTATTATAGAGGGGTTCTCTCAAAAATGGTTTTGTGTTAAGGGAACACCTACGATTTTGGAATAAAACCACCCATTTGGGGCAAGCTTCAAAACTCAACATTTCGGATCGTCAACATATTTTTCAATGCCTTACTGGAGATGCAGTACTGTTTGGTCTTGGACTTTGAAGTTATGCCACGGAAGCCACAAAGGAATTTTGACACCTCACCAATGCGGATTTGCATCTCGAAACGTTTCCCATACCTGCAAATACAAAACTATTTTGCAAAAGCTACCACCGTGACGGTTTTTTCCCCAAGTTTGCAAAATGATCCCCCTTACCACACAGCGATATTGCTTCACTGAATTTAGAAATATTCAGTGCCGATACATCAGCCGTAATTAATTACTATTAATTACTGTAGCCTAGTGTTTACTGTGGCTTAGCATTTACTGTAATTACCCTTATATTTGCTATTTCATATGTATATTTCGCCCTTTCGGAAAAAACTGATTTGTGCCATGTGGCTGACTTCGGCAGTCTATAGTGTGACCTTAACCTTTACATCCACAAGGCTCAACATAACCAATTTTTGCACCCTCTGCCCCCAAGATGCGGTCTTTTGGTATTTTTGCACGTTTTTCATAAGTCCCATCGCTTCGTCACACTACACTGAACCGCTCCCTGGATGTACATGTAGATCTACGTTTAACTTACCAGTGGTACCTGGCAGCCACAGAAATAATTTGTTCTGTAATTGGCGTGCACAGACAGGCATGACGCATGGCAGACTATCTCAGTGTTGTATCCTTGCGGTGCTTTAGAACTGAAGTTAGCCTTCCATGCATGGTGCCTTTAAGCACCTTTTCAAACACAAGCTTGATGGGTAGTTTTGATTGATGCGCGGACTGTTGTGATGTGGGTGTATCAGTTTTTTTTATTGAAGTCCTTTTTTTTTTTGCAAAATGTATTTTGTTAAAAATTTGGGGACTATTTTAATTGCAACTATAACATTGTAAAAATTCACAACAAATAACCCAATTATTACAATAGCCAAGGAAACCAAATGTTGGTCCTTGCCAGTCCCGTCTATAGAAAGCTACGTGTAGCCTTCCAATGTGCCTGCCATTTGTCTTACTTCCTTTGCTAAACAAACTTTGATGAACATGTACTCCTACTTTGTGAGGATTAACCCTCGTTTTAAGAATC
>JAAUYG010045697.1_pt1 | contig 14490 bp, 6 predicted proteins | sample 7278091 | NCBI WGS metagenome assembly JAAUYG01 (sample SAMN14350201, study PRJNA611818) | marine sediment metagenome | isolation source: surface marine sediment (0.6m) | place: French Polynesia: Moorea | collected 2018-08
CATGTGAACATATATTCCGGGCATATATTTCGTAGCTAGTGATTAGGTCCTTTCATTGTAGCGGCCGATATCAGCGGCAGGCCTGGTTAACTATTCAAAACAGGCTACGCCGGGACCTACTCGGGGCTCACAGTAGAAGCCACTAGCCGGGGCAATTGAAGAGGAATACCCACTCCCTTAGAACAACAGAAAGGCACCAGTTAAACCCAGCACCCAATTGAGGGCTGGTCACAACCCCATCCCGAGGTGGCTTGCGCAATTATAATGATTAAGCCACAACTGGCCTATGGGTCTGAGCGTGGCCTGCGTCTGAGCGTAGCTTGGGTCTGAGCATAGCCGGTAAGGTTTTCACCCCTTATCTATTTTGATCCCGTCTGGATCTAGCTGTCGCCGGGCGGTTGGGCTTGCGGGCGGGATGGAGCCAAGGGCAAGGATTTCAACATGACACAGCCTTGTTGAAATCTCCTGAACTATTAAAGCTTATAGGGCTTAATTAGGAGGAGCATGGGATTGGGAATATCACACACTGTGACATAGGTCATAGCTGGAATACCTGGCTCGCCTGCACACTGCTGCAGCTTTTTGCAATTTTCTGATGGACACGGCAAGCCGTGCAATCATGTCGTGTCCAGTCGGAAGGTGTGAAAAAACGAGTCTAAAGGCTTGCAGGAGACAGGTCTTCCGGCTAACTGTGACATAGCCCCAAGTGACTGTCTACCTCATGCTAACATACTAGACCCTTTTTCCTCAAGGGGGTAAAAAAAAAGGGCGTCCACAGCTAACTGTGACACAGAGCTCATCTGTGTCTGTGTGCACACTGTCACTGGCAGTGGTTCGTGCACACAGCTCACATGGCTCATGGGTGTGATACTCCTTCAAGAGGTTTTATTGTAGATAAATATAATAATATTTTCATTTTATTCTGCACCCAAAATATTTGGAGAATATTTTTAGAATATGGAGAAGAAGGCCAAGTGTTTTACACTTCAAGTAATACTAAAGTGGCTATAATATTTGGCCAGTCCAAACGAATAATTCTGTCCATTTGATTTTCGATCAGCACCCGACCTTTGTGGAGTTCCTGATGCATTTCTGGCGGCTGTTGTGGGTCAATATTTTGATGCTCTCCATTATAAATTAGAATAGGTGATGTTACATGCGTAATGATTCATTTAAAAGAAATATCTAAGTGTTACAGTCATTAAAATGTTAATTGCAGTATATGAGACAGAAGTGCATGCATGCATGTTGTTTTTTCAATTTACACTCTGTATAATTTTTATGATGCCGACAAAGACTGCAAGATCGCATATATCAGATTTGATATTTATACTACTTTGATCAGTAATTGAAACTAAGTGACCCTACTTATTCACCCAAAAAGAAAAAAAGGAAAGGCTAGCTCTCAGGTTGCTAGGCCCACTTAAATTTGGTACATGTACTTGTTTTTACTTATAATTCATCGAAATTTCCCCAATGACGACCCAATGATGTATTTCTGGCATCTCAATGGGGAATTTTTGGTAGTGAATCAGCGATTTTTTTTCAGCCACTGATTACTTAACATGAGCTACACTTGGCTGATTCCGCAGCGATCTAGGCTTAGTTGTATGCTGGTGGCATTCATTTAATTCAGCTACAAAATGGCATGTTCCACTCCCTTTATATATATATAATATCGATATATATAATTTTGGCTTTATTATTTTCATGTGCAGCATATTTACAGCTAGAAATTTTTGCTTTTGAAAGCTACTAGCTAGCTCTTTTTAGTTCTCTTCTGATGAATTAGAATTTGTAGGAAATACTGTGTATACGTGCATCATAATATCTATATATTTTCTCATTCATGTTATCATTGTTCAAATCTTTAATGGTAGAGGTTGAACTTGAATTGAGTTACAAAGTACATTGTTAATCATGTTAATTTCCGGGCGGATAATGTAAGAAAATGTGGTATACATGTATTCTAGAATATTATTTTTCAAACCTTCATTTTGAATTTGTAGGGAATATTGTAGCACTGTGAAGCTGGCTGATATACAGAAGGATGAAGCGAAGAACACGAGTGTGGCTGCTGATTCTGCTGGCACTTCTCATATATTTTGCAGGTCGAGTTACTTCTGGTAAGCACTGCCTTTCCACAGTATGTATTTAACTGAAAATGTGACTCACAGCGGCATGCAGTCACTTCTCTTCCCTTTCCGAAAGAGAAGAAAAGTGACTGCCGCTGTTAGTCACATTTTCAGTCCCCTAAAAAGTAATTTTTTTTCTTAACCACGGTAACATGCAAATATCCATGGAGAATGGATAGTTCTCCACTCTCTCAGTAAGGGTTAATAATAATATATAGTGAGAACATCTACTGCAGTCATACTAGCTGGGAAAAATCATGAATGAAAGATGATGCGACACCTATAAACCTTGGTCTTTGTCTATCCTGTGATCGCAAGGTATAATTTACAGCCTTTGTGTCTGGTGTGCCACTAAAGGGCAGTGTGTTTTAATTGTGTTGAAATTAGATGTTGTTGTGTGCTTTTCTGGATGCACTAAAATAGTTATTACAGGTGCCGCAAGTACCGTTTTTTCCTGAGCTCAGGAAATACCGGTAGTTTTGAATTCCCTTGCCCCCAACAAAGGTTGAGAAGTTTCGCTAGAAATTTGGTATTGATTTATTCTCACAACGTCCATCATCTTCAACGTTGCATGATGGGAAAAAAACAAACATTTGCACAACACAATGTACATTATGTTTTATAACATAATGAAAAATTAATAAATCTTACACACCCATGGAAGATAATACAGAAAGTTGTGCCTTTCTTTTAATAAAGCATCAATGCTAACCAACTATACCAGTAATTGTGAATTTTTCATTGCAATTAATCTTCTGATTCCACTTCATACTGTCACTATATTTATAGATCCTTCTCTTATTTGTGTTTCAATAATATGATATGTTACACTTCAAGTAATACTACAGTGGCTATAATATTTGTGCAGTCCAGTCAAATAATTCTGTCCATTAGATGGATGTGATCAGTGCAATGGAAACCCTAATTTCACATCACACATATTCCTGTAGCATCACGGGCAATTACGGGCTGTACATATGGTATAGTTGGTAATTGTCCGACAAAGTTTTATAACCGATTCATCATTCAAAGAAGTCCTCAGGTCACAGCAGTGACAGTGGCAGAGATCGAAACAAAACAACAATGATTCAGGGACCGTGGCCTTCTTGTTTTTCCTAGCTTCTTGTCATGCACGGTTTGAGGAGACATCGGGCACAGTGACTAGCCCCACCGTTTCATCCGGTAAATGAGCGAACTGCATATACAGAATTCAAGTTGAAGACGGTTTGAAGGTGACCCTGTATATTTCCTATTTCAACCTGACCACAACGTATGAAGATTGTAGTGACTCAGCTAGTGCCCTCGAGATTAGGTAGGGTTCTTATACGTCATGTATCTCAATACATGTGTTAGGTATTTCTAACGTTATGTTGCTTCAGTATAGTCAGGACCTTGGCAGGCATGATAATTTTACCTTTGATAAACCGGTAACCATGAATGTACACATACATGTACAACAGCCTTTCAGTCTGGTGTACATTATGGACATGTAGAATGATAGGTCTGTGTTAGAAGCTCTAGAGGCTTAAATATAATTTGCGACTCAACATCTTTGGTGAAAAGTGACTTCCCTGTGTCATAGTTTGTTTCCATGTACCAGTGCGTACTGTAGCTTGAAGCATTCACAGTCGGATTGTTTATAGGGTCCAAAATGATATGCAGTCATTGGAGTGAGTAATTAGTTTATTAATAGTCAAGGATAGCGATTTATATAGCTTATAATTTTTATTATGGATGCTTCTGGTGTATTTCGTTACGTATAGTGAACCTGCTTTTTCTAGTAAATGTCATGAAATATTGGTCTCTCAAAACAGGTATCTATTATGATTAATATTATTTAAGTTCAGTTACAGGAACTTGAAGGTGTATATATAAATGTCCAAGATGCTAGTTGGACATAGTTTTCTTGCCCGGAATATGCTATGTTTTGTCAAACAAGGAACACCGGGGTCTCAAACTGATGGTCTGTCAAGACAGGTTTCCCTATGTCCTGGCCCATTGTCTCTGATGTCTTATATCTGAGTAGGTGGTCCCTCTGCGGTTTTATTTTGTATGTACACAGTGGTACAATCTTTCACATGGTACGTACATGTGGTACAATAATTCTTCTCGTCACCAGAAATGGAACAAATCCAAGTTCACCTTTGATTGGACGATATTGTGGTGATAACATTCACGGGGACAACATCCCCATGGCCAACAACCGAGTCTGCTTGGTGCTCTATTTGGATGGCACTTCCACCGATGCTAGGTTCGACATCACATATAGCACATCTGAAGGTATCAATGACATACTATCTACATACATACATATATTATGTTCATTGTTTAGATAGATAAATAATTTATATCTAATTTTCATGTATAAAATAGCCAAATACAAACTACGGTATCGCTGTTATACAATGCACAGGAAAATGACACTTGTCCAGAAAGCCTAAGGCTATTCAGCTGGACACTAAATTGAAAAAAGGGAAATTGAAAACAAAATTTATTTATTGCTGAATAAAGCCATGCATTATTTAATCAGTTTTTAAACATCTGCTGGTAGACTGAATCATTAATTATACCGGTATACTGGTTGAACCATTTTGGTGGTCTTAAATAAATATTATGATATCTAATGAATTGCCTCCCCCGCCATCCCCCCTCCCCCCCCCCCCCAAAAAAAAAAAAAAGAAAGAGAAACAAACAAACTGACAAACAAATAATATGAATATAACCCAAAAGTTTTTGCCTGACTTCTTTGACCTAAAATCACTGCTGGTTAACATGGTTAACAATAAACATGATAAATGAAATTTCAGGCACACCATTCAGAACACCGCAATTTACATTCGACCAAAATATTTCCAGGCAAATATGATCATTTGATATTTACCGTAAATCCTGTATTTGAAGTCGCAGCGTCTATTGCAGAACGTTTGTTACAAAAACAGAGACTATGGCAAAAAGTGAATGTGCGGCTTATAATACAGTAAAATCAAGATTTTTTTTCTGTGTTGACATATGCAGCTGCCATTTTATATAAGGTTATAAAATGACGGCTTCCAACAGAAAATACCCTGTCTGGTCAACACAATGAGACAATGTTAACACTGGTTGCAACCAGGGTTTGTCTGTGCTAACTGTATTAAGAGGGGCAATGAAGATGACAGGTATGTATTTGGCTAATCCTTCCGTTGGGACTGGACTGCCAGACAGCCACATACATGTGTACTGATAGCTAGGATTGCTGATTTGCTGCACAACTTTGCTTGTGTTATAATAACACTGCTTGGTCATGCTAGAGAGGGGGTGCGGCTTTAATTACATTGTTTAATTGGTTTCAAGTGACTTGAAAGATGGAACGGGAATCTGCCTAGACCCATAGGGCAGCTTCAAGTACAGGGGCGGCCTCAAACATGTCAAATACAGGATTCACGGATATTTAGTGACAATTGAAAATAGGTTATGTCACTAGATGATGTTATTGTTACCCATATACATGATATGCACATCTTTTTTTATTGACATATGAGTTATACCGGTAATCCCTACAGAATATACTGTGCACTTCTGGGCTTATAACTGGCAAAAGTGAAATGGACCAAAATTTGGGCCTCAGGGTATTAAAGTATTCAGTGTATACAGGGTACATGTACTTTTGTCCATTACATGTAAGTGTTTGAGGTTAGTCTGAGGTCATTCCTTGCAGTTTCAAAATTTTCTAGCAAAATGGACTAAAATTTGGGCCTCCGGAGTTAGTATTCATATGCAGGGTACTTTTGACAGGTAAGTGTTTAAGGTCAGACTGAGGTTATATTCATTGCATTATTGCTGATTTTTGACATTGCCTTGTTATAGGCATGCCAGTAAACTTAATTTGGCCCCATCTGGGAAGTGGCACGCAGAGTGTCCAGGTCCCTGGGCTCTTGTTTTGTACGTTTTTGAAATTTAAAATTTTTTATCTTCAATTTTGCTGTTACAATGTGTATAGGTATTGCATGGTTGTCATTAATGCAGGACCATGTGTGATTTTGAAGACAAGACTTCAAAACTCCTACAAAGAGTTACAAAATGTAATGATTCATTTCCAACAGAACTTTCTAATACCGGAAGCTAAAATTACCACTTAAGCATTTTGGAATTTTTTTTAAATATTGAAATTAGCATTGTAACATGGAAAAAGAAAATTTACCATTATTTCATAAAACTGTAATCATAACAAATTAGTGCATTGCTCTTTGCGTAATGATAAGCCCACATGCCATACATGCTAGGAGTCAGCATCAGAGTACATTAGACATCGACCTTTTGTTAATGGTACCACAATATACGGTACATGGCATACCGGTAATGTACATGTATGTGCTGCTGGCATGACATGTACATTCATATGTGAACTTTGAAGTTTGCTAGTATATGTCTGCATGTCTAAAGTTGTGGCATCATGCACTTTTATAGAATGCACGTTCATAAACCTTAACTAGACAGTTGGTGCTGTGTAACACGATGGGGGCATCCCAGTTGGCAAAAAGATACTACTTTGTCAGGGCCCTTGAACTGACCTTTCAAGGTCAGCCAAGGTCAAATGTAATGGTGCAGCTGGGCTAATCCCATATGACAGCTGCTGGAGTTTATGCAGTTGCATGAGGTAATTGCTTATCAGAATAAAGCATTATAAATCTGATCTTTGATTTGACTTTTCAACGGTAAAATTTATGCTGCACTGGACCCCTCATGTAGGAGTTTGAATGTGTAATAGCAATCACCTGTCTCATCACACAAAAAAGTTGTTGCCTGCACCATTAGCAAATAGCTCGATGAAAAAGGACCTCAGCCAAAGTATTTGCAACTGTCCCTGCAGACTACCCATATGCATGCTTCTGCAAAATTTCAGCCCGATCGGACTTTTCTTACTATGTTAGGACTTACAGAATGCTTTTTTGAGTAATTTTACTCAAATAACTCAATCAAAAATAACCACCAAAAATATGTTTACCTCAACCTAAAGAATGTCCATAGGCATGGGTCTGTAAATTTCAGCCCAATCCGATTTTTTCTTCACCACAAATGGCCACCTAAAGTGCGGCGGAAGAAAAAACATAAAACAACGAGGGATGGGATGCCCCAATCAGGAACCTCAGGTTTGACACTGCAGGGCTCATGTCTTTCTCAGTCTCCTCTTGATGTTTTTTTGTCAATTGTGAATTAAGTTACTTAATGTGACAGGTATATCCAGGTGTATACACATGCTGCAGCTGCATGGACATTAATTAACACATGTTAAATGTTTATATTGCAGATCACTCGTCATCGGATGAGTCAGATGGCCAAGATGACTTCCTGGATGAGGACGTTTTCATTGCTACATGTACAACAGACAGTCCTGTAGACACTACAACAGATGACACTACAGATAATCTTCTGAAAACTGCCCGAGATAATCCTGTGAATGACATTACAGATAATCTTGTGAATACTACCACAGATTATCCTCTGAACAACACGACCGACACAGATAATCCTCTGAATACTACCACAGATTATCGTCTGAACAACACCACCGACACAGATAATCCTCTGAATACTACCACAGATTATCATCTGAACAACACCACCGACACAGATAATCCTCTAAATACTACCACAGATTATCCTCTGAACAACACCACCGACACATATAATCCTCTAAATACTACCACAGATTATCGTCTGAACAACACCACCGACACAGATAATCCTCTGAATACTACCACAGATTATCGTCTGAACAACACCACCGACAGAGATAATCCTCTGAATACTACCACAGATTATCGTCTGAACAACAACACCGACAGAGATAATCCTCTGAATACTACCACAGATTATCCTGTGAATGCTACTGAGGATTATCTACTCAATACTACCGCAAATAATTTTGGTCTTGAGAGCAAAAAGCTTCCGAGCTACATCAGAGATGTTGCTGTACTGAACGACAGCCCTAAGGAAACCAATGAACCAGTAACATTTGTAGTCCTAATCCATGCCTCGGCCACTACATTTATGATTCAGTTCGACTTTGGTGATGGAGAAACATATAATCAGACGGTTACCGCATGTTCTGAAACTTACAGCCATCCAGAACTGCCATCATGGTTTTATTCTGCCTTCGATGAACTGGACACATGGGACAATATCGATGGGTCTAACTGGTACTTACATATCTTCCAGCACAACTATACAAGCTTCTCTGTGTTTGAGGCAAGTGTAACAGTTGAGAACGTCACGAGCATGGCAGATGTCCATATTCAGGAGACCTCGTGTGCGCTGCCTGAGCTGACGATAGCTGGTGGAGGCACCAGCGAGGAGGCGCCACTCGAGATTCATCCCTTTGAGAGCCTACAGCTGTACGGCAAACTGGAGAGCAGCTGTGTTCTCTCTGACAAAGTCAACTTTAAGGTAGATGTAGATGTGAGCAACTCAATGTACAGTAGAATCTATTTTGAAAGACTGTCCTGTTGGTACTGGGTAGTCAGTATCACGACAGGTGTCTTTGATTACAGGTTCAATTACATTGAAATATGATGACCTTCTGCTCATGTTGCTGAGAATATGTAGTGTTTCAAGATAGTGGTCTCTCATGGCAGTGGTCCTTCAAGAGAGGTTTCACTGTACCAGTAATCTTGTAAGTTTATTTAATAAGTCCATTAGTCCATAAAAAGAAAAAACACTACTCACACAGTTAGAGTCTGAAGTAGGATTTGTCACATGGTCCATCTGGATTATGTGACAGAAATGGCCAAGTAACACCAATGACCACACACATCATGCACTTACGTATACCAGTACAGTAGTCCCTGCGATTTAAGATCCCTCTATTTAACAATTCCCTGCATTTTAAGATCGGATATCAGTAACACTACTGTTCAGTATAAATATCCCTCTTTTTATAGACCTGTGACCTTCAATTAAAGACCATATTTTTCTGGCTGAATGGACGGTCTTAAATCGCAGGGAGCACTGTACTTTACTGTACCGGTTGCCATCTTCCCCCTAATGACAGTGAAGGGATAATGCCATCAAAACTTTGGGACAGAACCTATGAGATGATGATTGGATGAGTAGTACTTCTCGTCATTTTATGATGATCCAGAGCACGTGCACAGAAACAAATTATCCGCTTTCAATTTCTGCATTTTAGGTTTAAAGCTTCTTTATCTGAAATCGGGTCGCTACATCCATTTTCGGAAAGCCATTGCAACCTCATTTTGATTCACATCAAAGCTGTTGTTATGAAAACATGTTAATCTTTTGAGGTTCAATTCCTAGGCATTCGGTGACAAATACATGATAAAATTGATAAATTATGAGACATATGCCAATCCACTCCAAAGCCGTTTATGAAAAATATTGTGATCTCTCAGGGGTCATGCAGTTTAATACATGTATTAGTAGGTATTCGATGATGTATATGCAAATGAAGGTAATATACTTTTAAAATAGAAATTACTACCTGAATTAGCGTTTGCATTTTTGAAGCATGCACATTTTGAAGGGAGTTTAGGTTCACTGTCAGGTAGTAATTATGGTATTATCTCTATCTCTATTGGTATTAAAAATGGTTTATCTTCACGGGAATTAAAAGTTTGTGAATTTATTTACTTAACCCGCAAAATTAGTGAAATAAATTCCATATGAACATTCTGTTTTACAGTTCATAATATATTGTTATTTGGCACATTAATTGTTCCAGTGGCGGATCTGTACGCTAAATGAGGATTCTGGCAGGTACCGCTGTGTGACAGCAGCTGGGGCGGCCACACTGAATCTCTACCTAGCCTCCTATAGCCTGGAATATGGACTCCACAGAATAAAGTGCAAGGTACAGATAGATAGGGACTTAGAGAGATATTTTATTTTGGAACAGCACTTGACATTTCAAAATAACCATACATGTACACGTATAGCATTTAGTCCCTGTAGGGCTGACTTGGATGACAATCATCATTATACATGAGGACAAATCCATGTACATTCTATAGATATGGTTCACAAAATGGCTTGAGGGCAATCAATTTTTTTTTATCATCCTAAACCCAAGGTACAAAACTGAACAAAATCACTATTCCCATGAGTTGCTTTTGACAGTGTATGTTTTGTAATCTTGACAATGAAATAAGACCCTAGCTTACTGTTACATGGTTCGAACAGCTGATCGATAAAAATTGTTTACCTCAAAATCTAAAGGATTATGTGATCATGATATAAGGGGTGTTAAAATAAAGGATTGTGAATTAAGGCTGGTCATGAAATGAGTTGTGATAATCAAATAATTAGATTGTGGTAAAATAGGTCACATGTCACAAAACAAAGCTGGGCATAAAATAAGAGCTTAGAGGGTATGGTAATATGGCTATAGTTGTACATGTTGTAAGGGGTATACCTTCAAATAACAGGTGGTCTTAACATAAAAGGTAGTTGCATGATAAAGGGTGAGTTTGAGCAAAAATGAAGTGTGGTCATAAGATAATCATGATAAGTATTAAATTAAAGGGTGGTAAGGTTAAAAAATGAACAGTAGAGTTGCAGTATGAATCAAGGGTAGTCTTGAAATACCGGTACCGTATTTATTCTTATAGAAGTGCAGTACCTAATAGACATGCAAGCCCCTCCAGCAGCAAACGTACCAAAGCTGTAAAAGGACAACTAAATGACAGCATTTGGTTGACAAAACACCAAATGGTTGTCAAGAAACAGTAAAAGACCTGGACTAACTGCAAATATTAAGCCCCAGTTGAACATGGTTTTGTCTCAAAAACGCAAACATGAATCCCCGTGAACATATTTAATTTACAGTTTATAGGTATACAACAGGGCTGTCACTCTGTCAATGCTATTATCATACACAGGTAACATTGCCCACTGAGGATGGCTACGTGAAAATAACCAGTAAGACGTGGGTCAGGGTCGTCCCTTCTCCCATTGTGGCCAAACTGCAAGGGGGGTCACTGAAGGTTGTGGGTGGGTTAATATTATGTTAGATTGTTAATGTTCCAGGATTTGTAGATGTTGTTACCGGTATTTCATGAGGAATGTGTTTTACTCTTTGATTGCTTGCTCTTTTCCGTTACATTTACAGTATATATATTTTCTTTCTCTTTTCTATCTTTTCTCTAGTTTAACCAATGTTAATTTTTATGTTGACCTGTGTTCAGTTGTATGCACTTATTATTAAATAATGGCTGCTACAAATGCATCAGTATAATTATGTGCCAATTGGTTTCATTATAATCATATGCATGAAGTAGCTTATATACACGTGTACTATAATGTATGTAAAACCTAATCATAAGACCTCCTTACAGTTAAGAGTATACTTATTATGATCAAAAGTTTAGCCACCAGTCCTAAATTTATTGGCAGCTATACTTCAGATTTATGACCACTTTTTTGGACTGTGAGTGGTCTTCACATTACTGTAATTTCAACACATATTCATCCATTGTTTAATTATATGCACATGATGCAAACATACTAACTTGGCCAGTTAGGGTCACTTTAATATAAGGATTTACCTGCCCACCCGGTGCCTTTTTTTTGTAGCTATAGATGTATTAAATGTTGGATGCATATATACAGTACTTGTATATACATGTATAAATGGATAGAGATACTTGTTTGCTGTTTAATCTCAAATTATGATAAATTATGACATACACATGTATACCGGAGCATTACATGAATAAAGTGTTACAGTGTACAGTGTTCTCTGTTGTATGTACAGAGGTCTGGGGCCCTCTATTTTACAACCATTTATGTTAAGAGCACCTCGATTATAAGACCACCTATTTTGGCCCAAAGTGCACTTTTGTGTAATACTGAATCTTTATTTTAAGACCACCTGCCATATAAGACCACATTCTCGTCGTCCCATGGGTGGTCTTAAAATGGAGGGATCACTGTATTGTGATTATTGAAGTAATATTTGGAGCAAGTGGTTACACGCCGTTTCATTTGACTTATGGACATCTTACACATCTTTCATGCATATATGCTCACATCCTTATCATCATAATCATCATTTACAATTTTTTGTAACAGGCTCCCTGCAGGATGTCCTGTTTGATGCCAGTGGGTCATGTGACCGGGACATAGAACAGCCGAGCAATCGGAATGAAGGGCTCATCTATACCTGGTTGTGTTCACGAGACAAAAGGCTGTTGCCAACAACTCATGATGAGGCTGTGTCTGGCGATTTTTCAGGTTAGCTAGGTCAAACCTGTTAAATGCAGCTGTAATAGTTTCCATACAACAATGTGTACAATGTGCCTTTAATTTTAAGTGTTTGGTCACAGAGCAAGCTGTCTTTGTGCAGTATAGGTAGATACTTGTACATGTAGGTAATACGTTGTAGACTATTAGTAGTTATAAGTAAATTTAGTAGTGGAGTAGTAGCATTAGTAAATATTGTAGTAGCATTTATAATATTTAAGTACATGTATTATTATTATTATTATTGCTGTTGTTGTCGTTCTTCTTCTCTTTTTCTTCTTCTTCTTCTTCTTCTTCTTCTTCTTCTTCTTCTTCTTCTTCTTCTTCTTCTTCTTCTTATTATTATTATTATTATTATTATTATTATTATTATTAAGTAGTAGTAGTGGTAGTAGTAGTAGTAGTAGTAGTAGTAGTAGTAGTAGTAGTAGTGGTAGTAGTAGTAGTAGTCGTATAAGTACAGTAGTAGTAGTAGTAGTAGTAGTAGTAGTAGTAGTAGTAGTAGTAGTAGTAGTAGTAGTAGCACTTACATGTAGTAGCAGCAAGTACAGTATAATTGATGTGTACTGTACCATGTGTACATGGTTAAATGATCGTGATTCAGTGTTGTTTGTTTTTCAAGAGGGAATTAATTAATTTAAAATTTATCTTATTGTGTGGAAATGGTCTCTGTCGTAAGGTAATCCCTTTAAAGTCATAATCACTCCAAACAAGTTTGTGACACGAGTGTTTCTCTATACCTGTGCTTCCAGATCAGGTAGGTTGTTTTGGGGATGCTGGTCTTGTGTTATCAAGTTCTGAGGCAAAGCTGGAATTCAACGCTGAAGATTTATCCCATGAGACATCACTTCCCACCTCCTACATGTTCCGCGTGTTCGTCACGAAGTCCGACCGCGAGTCTGCTGGGTACGCCGACCAGATCCTCAGAGTCAAGAGTGGAGACCCTCCACAGATGGCAATAACCTGCGTGTTAAACTGCGACTCGAGCATGAACCCGACAGAGAGACTCGCTCTGCAAGCGGAGTGCACTAACTGTAGGAAGAAAGAGAAGCTCTCATATGAGTGGACGCTGGTAAATGCGGATGACGATAGCCCGTCGCAGATCAACTGGGAGGGCAGGAGCAGCACAGGGAAGACCCGGCAGAGTGTCACGGTAACGGGAGGCGTGTTTGTCAGCGACGTGTCACACAGTTATACCTTCATTGTCACAGGTGGGTTTGTGTCACGTGTATAGTATACAGTAGAACTTCACATTGCAACAACCTCAGATTTAAGACCACCGTATAATTAAGACTATACCCTGGCAATACCAAAACTGTACGCGTATTTCAGTGTTTCTTAGTGGCAAAAATATGGCCACCTCACAAGTTAAGACTTGTTTATAACAGTCCAATGTGTGGCCTTAATTATGAGAATACACTGTTTATATGTTTATGGATAGACTTCATCTACAGTATACAGTGAATGCCTAGTAGGCTACTGTGTAAGCAATACACAACTACTGAGTGAGGAGACCTGTTCATAATGAGGGAGCCATGCATGCTTGAATGTGGGACTGTTCTAAGCCATACATGCACTTCATAAGCATGATAAGGTTCAGTGATTCATGGTATATGCACTCGGGTATAGGGTCCCCATGAAATTAAAAACTAATGTTTTTAAAAGCAATGTCGAATTTGGCTAGTCTGTTTGTATCGAGCATATGTATGTACATGTATATATGATGTTTTTGAAACCATTCTTGTATATATTCCAGCTACCCGGACTGATGGGTCGTCAGGCCAGGCATACTACACCTTCCAGACCAATGTGGCCCCAAGCCCTGGGAGCTGTACAATCACACCTACTGAGGGAACCGTCCTACTTACCAAGTTCAACATCAGCTGTGTGGGCTACACTGACCCAGACTTACCCCTGACTTACCAGGTCAAGGCCAGGGTCACCAACTCCAGACGTAGTCGGGGTGAGGCCCATTAATATATGTATGTGAGTCCCATATAATATAGGCTTGGCACCAAAAAAAAATTGTCGGGCGTAGATCGTTCGGCCCAAACAAGACAGGTCCACATTAAATCACCACGCATACACCTACATACACCACCGAATCCAACTTGCA
>JAAUYG010051275.1_pt1 | contig 14486 bp, 8 predicted proteins | sample 7278091 | NCBI WGS metagenome assembly JAAUYG01 (sample SAMN14350201, study PRJNA611818) | marine sediment metagenome | isolation source: surface marine sediment (0.6m) | place: French Polynesia: Moorea | collected 2018-08
CACTCCGAAGTTTATTCTTAATAATAAATTTGGTATTTTACATTGTCTTCTGTTACTTGTTCAGGAACTCTATTCAAAAGAACCTGGTGGGCTATAATATCGGCCGTAACAATATGTAAGCCATCCCCCATGGAAGACTCTTACCACATACATGTACTGCCTTGCAAAAATACCTACATGAACATGTACCCTCCGCTAATAAACATAGCCTACCAATGTAAAGAGACCCGAAACCACAATATTTAAACACAAATGATTTTTTGGACATGTCCTATAATTGCACACAGACACAGATCACCACAATCATCGGAAGGCATGCAGCTAGATAGCTTTTGCTAAACTAGATATCCATCACTTTATTGCTTTTATCATGTTATCTTATTAATATGTCAAGGCGAAAATAATATTTTATCTATCAGCAATATTCAGCAATATACTATATATCTCTACATGAACCTCATTGCTTTCATTTTACAAGAATTTTAATTATTAGAAGTAGCAAACCAAGGAATAAAATTTACTCCATTAAGCCCATGGACACAAAGGAAAAACATCTTGAAACTGACCAACACGTGTACTGATGTACCAACAATGATAGTACTCCAGGTACCAGCTTCTGGAAATATCTTAAGTCCAAAAGAACCTTAAAGCATGGCGGGAAAACCCAATGGTTACCAAGGTGTTTGGTGAAGTTAAGTTCACATATTGCTTAAGATTCTTCTGGGTATTGGTGGCCAGTCTTCAACCTCACACATACATGCAAAACCCAAATAAATCTGCTACACAAGAAAATGTTGTTTTAATTAAATAATTGTTTGTTTCCATTTCTAAGTTTACTTACATAGATTTGATAGTCTCAGCTACATTTGTGTTGAAATCCAGAAAGTTCTTCCCTTTCTTGGAGAATCCCTTCACTGCAGATCCCATAGCGACAAAGATTCTGTCCTTGGCTGCTCCAGGAGGCCCTCCCAGCTCCAGACGGTTTATCTTTGGGCCAGGCAGGGTCTTGAATATTGTCTGGATATAACAATATGAATTGACACATGTACAAACCTACAGTACATGGTCACTCTCTGAGGTTATCCTCTCAAATGAGGCCAAAAATCTCTGTCGCTAAACAACCAGACCTGTGCCAAATTATCACTCACCAAAAATTATAATTAGCCAGCTCTATAATGTCACCATCACGTTTTGGGTGTAAATACATTGCACTGATACACATAAGGTGGACATATCAGAGAGCGACTACTGTAATTATATATGCATATCTGTGGCATGAGCACAGTGGTGGAATGGCACAATTACATGTATATAAATCTTGTCATTGATTCCGATTGAATTGTTTATAGAATGTCTCAATATTTATGCATACAAACTGTTAGTTATACACATCAGATTAGTATGATTAATATCTGCCATTGAATTTAGTAAATGTGTAAGTCCAAGGCAAAAAGAATTCTTTTATAGCTGTATTCAGGATGTTAAACAAAGCATAGGAAACTGACATGTTTATCAAAATATCTCCAAAGATCAAAACTATAATCTTATATTCATGAAACAAATGGCATTGCTGTCATAACAATATACATGTATTATACATTGTACATGTACTGCAAGATGTATATTTTTAACATTTCAAATTATCAATTAAAATCACAACTTAAAGAAAATTGAAAATGAATGTACAAACCTGCGGATCTCCTTTCTTCATCCCAAACACCTGAAGCACCCCCTCATGATCAGCAACTGCCACCTGGAGGCAAAAAATAACACCAAAGGTCAACAGAAAACTCCAATAGCAGTTCAATGCTCCAGAAGGAGTCACATCCACTGGCTAACGCAATTACATGCTACATACATGTACTTATACAACTGGACATGTTCTTCTGACATACTTTTAATTAACCACATAAAACTTAATTACCAAAACATATATATATGCTTGCAGATACACACATGCTGTGAAATCTCAGAATTACCGGTAGGACCATATGCTGAACGGTTATATTATTTTATTTTTAACAGCTGAGACTAATACTGAAACTGCAGTATTGGTTATTCAGGTATTAACATGAAGTTTTACCATAGCCGAGACTGAAATTCAATATTAAAAGTTCTTCCTGTCAGCTTTCAGCCATCACTGGCCTTCCTCATGTTTTTCAGGGGTGCAACATGTGCAATGGGTGACATGACTGAAGTCACAATTATCCAGCAATCTCAGAAAAGGCATAATTTAATTTGTTATTTAACAAGACTGACACCAAAAACAACATCTACAATATATGCAAGTTATTGTTTAGCATGTTTAGAGGAAGTGGTGTTTATTCAGAGGTCACTTAAGTCTGAGGTGGTGTCAAACATGTTAAATGTAAAGTTTCACTGTTTAGTATTAGTTCTAAGTGCTACCAAAGTCCAAATGGATACCAAGACATGCATTTATGGACAGTTTAAAAATCGCCTCAGCAAAATATACATGTAGGCTACAAGCCTAAAACTGCATGTGCATACGTATTGGCCGGGTCATCATGCATGAACCTGGTATATTTATTCCACATGAGTTTGTATATACCTTACACCCCTTTCATAATTTAATTTCAAAAGAGGTACATCTATGACTATCAGTATCATAGTAATGGGTGTGCTTAAACTTGTCAATGCCCCTTAATTTTAGCAAGGATAGTACCTATATGAAGTATCACATTTGCTTTTAGTATACATGTAGTAGCTAGAGAATTCTAGTAAGGGATTCTAAATGGGTTTAATTGATGAGGGCCCTGTTGCCCAGACCTCGAGGCTGAATACCTTAATCAATAGATAAATTTTACCACTGTTTTTGATCCAAGTACATGTATGATGTATCTTTGAGCCTGTACATTGTACATATTAGCAAAACATGCAAAAGGTGCTCAAAACATGTGCATGTATATGACATGTCCCATAATTACCACATTACTGATCATGGTTCTAACGCAGAGTAACTTAGAATAACTTATGTACATGTAAACATGTAGTTTGTGAGTTATGTACCCACTGTAACTCATCTAAAATCTTAAATTTCTGAAATAATTGAAGATTGATTATCTTAAATATCTGGATTATGAAGTTCGAGTAAATAGCATGCATGGCTAACAATGGTTAAAGCAACAACAAAACAAGTTAATCCAATTTGTTAGGAGAACAAATAATGTTCAGGAACATAATCAGTGTTGCACAATACATATAACTTCTGCCTACTAGTATTAGGGCTCCACATGGGTCCAAATAATTTATGCTATGTCACATGTCACTTTTTTTTTTCCCTGTGTCGCCATGCATGTCCCTGTTTATAAGACTTTGACGTCACTTTCTACAGTTTTTATAAAAGGCCATGTCAGATTTCTACAGCTTTTAAAGTGGCTGCGTTGCACTTTGTTTTTTACCCATGTGGAGCCTTCTGGCACAGACCAAGAGGTGCATCAATGTAAGAATAACCTGTTAGCTACTGAAATCAAACACACATAATGGTGGCTATACATTCACAAAAATTATCCCTCCAAAATAAACTTTTATATCATATAAACATAAGAAAACAATATATATACATGTACGGGTATGTAGAAATTATTTCTGTTTCAGGCACTTTTTCTGCATAGGTGATAATGGTTAAAATGTATCAAGCAGCAAGGGGGCAAATACATTAGTTGTACCACGCTGGATTTAAATCCCTGACCCATTGATAATAAAGCCGAACATCTTACTGCTTGGCCAGTGAGCTACATGTACATGTACTTTTTTACCAAACACATTTAGTGAAACAGCCCCAGAAGAATATTAATACATGCAGTACATGTATCATAAAAACACAACTACCGGTAATATTAAATGTTCACACAATTATTCACAATGAATGATGTATATGTACACCCACAACTCTATTTTATATACCAGCTTCTGAAGATCCTCTTGTCAGAAAGAAAATGGACATAAGAATAATAAAAAGAAGCCACTACTGTGTAACACCTTTATAAATACTTACTGGTACACTAAGTATGGACAACTAAAAAGGTTTGAATCAGCTTGAACCACAAATATTACCAGTAGGGCATGTGAGATATTGAGAGTTTGTTAGTTGCAAAAGGGGCTGATTATTAGTCTATTGTTCATGGTTCCATGAAGGCCAGGTGTCATACTGATTGAGGGGGAAGAACGAGTGATGGTTTATTCAACTACATTATGTAAATATATTTCATTACTATTATTTGTCTTTATTTTTTTTTACAATTACTAGTATATTATGGAGATACATGTACACGATGATATACAGTAGTCCCTCTCTAATAAGGCCACCCTATTTGCCAAGAAATTGTGGCCATATTAGAGGGGAGGCCTTTGGCAAGAGGGAAAAGTAAATACATTTATAGTAGTAGCGGCAAAGAACTGTGGCCTTAATAGAGAGGGTGGCCTCTGTTGAGAATGGACACTAAGAGAGGGACGACTGTAGTACCAGCTATAATTAGACTGCATGGGAACATATTCATGATATTGGAAAATTTCAAACATCTACAGCAGTTGAGTTGGACAGTATTGCTATTAAGGAAGAGGCTTAGACAGTTTAACACATGTTCAAGTAACTACTACATGAATATACCTGAAAAGTAAACCAAAAACAAAACTTAGGGGGAAAAGACCTGAAGACAGTATGTACACATGGTATAGATTCTACAGTACATGTGGGTCAGGAGGAAAGCTTTGTTCATTAGTTGTTCTGGCAAAAGAGAAAAAGACACATCTAGCATGTCTAGAAAATCTTCTAGAAGCATCCTGTGACATACGGTGTTGCAGCTTCCTTTTGTTTTTCGTGGAGTAGATGCCACGCTTCCCGCAAACGAATCAAAATCATCATTAGCTGTAGTGCTCTGCTGGGAATGGCAATTGCATGCACAAAACTCAGCGGTTAATAATCATGTTAAAATAGCTTATAAAAATTAATGTGGGTGACATGACCAATATGGCAACTAACTGCAGAGGAGTTCTTGATGAGTAGTTCAATAATTTAAAGCTGTTTTAACTCAAACTTGATTAATATTAAATTACAAATTTAATGTTGCATGTTTAATCCACAAATGTAATTGAGATATTTCACAGTCTCCTTTTTTAACTTTTTATTTTTGTGAAAAAAAAAATGTCATGATAAAATCTTGAAAGTAATGATGAAATACACGCTGTGATATAAAACATGGTGAAACAACACAGCCTGAACCATACACCATGAAAGTGATTCTGCAGCTTGTGTGCAGTATGTGGTAGAGCTTCAGGTAAAACAGCAGATCAAGCGTAGGTGAAGTACAACAACGACTTACCATATCTGTTCCAGGCTACAAAGGATTTAATGTTGTATGTGTACATGTATACCAGGTTATACCAGGTTATGAAATACTGGTGTAACATGTGTAACCTGTAATTCCATCTGACTAGCTACAAATTGTACACTGTATTTGACAACCAACACATACACGTACATGTACTGGTACACACCAGAAAGTACTGATTGATTTAACATGTTTAATTTGAATACCAACTTATGTTATAATTAGCAGTATAAATACAGATTACTAGTATATAGTTTTTCAACAAGCTTATACATAATATCATACCAGTAACTTACACATTATCAGCATGAATTTTTGAAGGAATGTTTAAATGCTAAACCAGAATCCTAATTTATAATTAGCTATTTTTATTTGGCCTATTTGTAACAATAATTTAAAATCAAACATGGTGACTGAAGATATGCATGTATGCAAAACTTTGGCCCTGCAAGCATAGCAACTCACCTTATTTGTCTGTTCCTTTTTGCCTTGTGGCAAAAGAGCCATAGATTTGGGTGACGTAATGCCCACCTAAAGAAAAAATATTATATATATGTATGTATGTTAATAAATGGTACATGAGCATATATAAAACCAAAGTACCGGTAGAACATATTTTACACTGACTCAGTACATCAATTGTCATGCTATGCACATTGAGGCTCACAGCCAAGTTCTATCATAGTCTTCATGGAAATGAATACACAAGTACATGTATGTAGAACTGTTAAAGTTATATTTCAAAAAAACATGAATGCAAGCCAGATACTTCATTTGTATTTATGTATCTTCTGTATTCTGTAAAACCCAAGAAATAGTATAGTAAACAATGCTAAAACTCTGCAAACGTAAAAATGATGGATTAAGTCTAAATTACCAATTGTACACACATAAGATGTATGGATTAAGTCCAATGTACATGTACATCTGGTAAGATGTCTCACAAACTTTAGATTAAGTCTAGTAAATTAACCGATGCTGTAGCTCTGCAAGAATTTTGACTCATCAAAATACTAGTAACTACACTTACCTGCATATAGTCAACACGTGATAGGTTAAGTTGCATCATATTGAAGCCGTTTAGTGGCAAATTCCTTTCAATTTCTGATGATATACCTCTGCAAATAATTACATGTAGTTACAATTCAAAAGTCACAAAATGAATGCTTTTAAAGAATAGAAAGGACCTTTGACACAAATACTATTAGTAACATGTAGCAATTGTTACTATCCCTGTCTTGTTCCAAAAAATATATCTTTCAGTAATATGCAGAGAGTAGGGTGACTCAAACATGTTACGGGCTTTCTCAAAACACTGCCGATGCATGAAGCGTTACCTCACTGAAAAAGTACAGTATTGGCAGTGAACATGGTGAATGAGAAAATCACCCAGACAAATTTGAGTACAGCTAGCTAGGTTCTTGAACCAGGTGTGTAGACAACTCCCAGTATGGATCTAGATGAGTATTCCATAATCAATAATAATGCACCAGTCAATGTTAGTCCCCAAGGGCGGTGATCAGACAGACCACCTTCGTCCGATGGGGAGGAATTAGATAAGAGATAATGAAGCACCAAGGGGGCGGGGAATTTGACATATGTCGTACTACTGCGTGATATCAGACAGGCAGGTGGTGCTTGAGGGAGGGTAATTAGATAAGCCTAGGTGGCCCTAGGGCCTGGGCCCTGGGGTGCCCATTTAGACACTGGAAAATCAGGTTTGCCTAATTTCACTCCACACCCCGGCCACCACTACGCGTAGACCGTATCACTACAGTCTCTGCCTGGGGTGTCAGATGTCAACAGGAATTGGGACACCCAATTGTGCTGGCTGTCCAATGCCTGTTGACAACTGACACCCCAGGCAGAGACTGTAGTGATATGGTCTACACTACGCGTAACTGGTAACATTTACCAGTGTTTACTACTACTAGTGAGTATTGCGTAAATCCCCTGAAGGAGTATCCAGGTATCACATGCATGATCGAGGTCGCGCAAAGCGCATTCAGGTATGTTTCAGAACTGCAGCTGAATCTATTTCACCGAAGAAGTGAATTGTCTCAGCACATGGAAGGGTACCTAATGACCTTACACAGTGTTACATGAGGTAAATGTCGACAAATTCCAGTCCACAAGCCATCTCACAAGAAACACCTATTATCGCTCAACAATCGACGCAGCATATTTTCAGTACATTGCTTGGGCACAACTGTATTTAATTTTTGACAAAAGTTTTTGTTTCAATGCAAGCTAAATGATGTTATTGTCAATAAAGCATTAAATGGTCTGTCTTTTCGAAATATAAGACGTATTGTTTACCTTAGCGAAAGGAATTTACCAAATGGCAATTTCTGCAGATTTCATCCTTGCATACCATATACTTATATCGACAGCAAACCGGAAAGGCGGTGATCAGGTGTCTGGCCATATAAAACATGTGAAGGTTATTCTTGGCTTATTCGGTGCATTTGCTTCAAAGAAGCTTGTAACTCCATTGTGCGAAGCTATCCGCTGACTTTGAAGGTCGCTGTGACTGGATATGATTGATCAGAACTTTCATAGGTATATATATGTTTAACAAATTTCCCGTTAATCTGAGCTAATCTGAATAGATTTACGGGGATAGGCCTGGATCTAATACATAATAATGATAATTTTTAGAAAATTACACAATATCTGCTTGTAATCTTTCTTATGTCGAAAATGTAAAAAAAAAATCTATACACTTACTGTAGAATAAAATCGATTTGAGGGATTCCTAATTAAGCTTCTGTAGACATCCGCAAGGGGTACTGTCTGGCATCTGGCGTCATGGGTTAGGCCTTACTAAATATGTTGAACATTTTAAGAAAATGCTTTCGAAATATGTGCTCCTTTAGTTAGGTCTATATTTTACAGGACAGGCTGCAACTGCTGCAGTGTGTAATAGCTTGAATCCATTTTAATATAATTTGTGAGTTAAACTAAAACTCAAAGTACGCCGAAATTTGAAGCATATCGAAATTTCCCAGATTCGGCAGTTTAAATGATGCATTGTTTGCGTTGCCAAAGATGTCTTAAGTTACAACTGTTTTCCAATTTATACAGATTTTGACCTTGGACAAACCAAGTTCATATTGGGATCAGTGAATGTACTTGTTTATAAGGCTATCTGCATTTCGAGAAAAACGTTGATTGTGGATTTTTTTTTTTTTTTTGCTTGTTTGAGAGAGTCAACTTTGCAAGATCAGAAACCAAAGATATATAAAATATAAGACACTTACCCTCGTGGAGGCTTAGAATTTTTCATCTATTATTCCTTTTGCTCTATCAGCTGTTGTCAAAATTATTTAGTTTTTCATTTCAAATTTGGCTGCAATGTTAAATTTCATTTTTTAAAATATATAAAATTGAGGTTGAAAATTCGTATAAATAGCTTATATGTAAACATGAGTGTTATGAGCTTTACAAAGGTTTGTCTGGACGATGTCAGAAAATGCTTGAATGGTGTTAATGCGCATAAGGCAACTGGACACAACCGAGTCCCGCCAAAATTGATTAAATTAGCAGCTGATATATTTACGTCATGTCCAGCCAAGATAATTTGACTATCAGTTCCAAATTAATTGGCACATGGGAAAAAGTTTCCATACAATTTTGACCTTAATCCAGCGTTTTCTGATAGAAGCAAAACAAGTCTGTGCAATGAATAGGTCTGGCCAACACAGTGTCAATTAGAATAAAAAATAATTTGTGAGACATGTCTGGAGATATGGTAGATAAGTACAGTAGGAAACACTGCAATATAACATTAACAAGTGTAACTTGTTCTGAGGAAACGTATATTACGGAAGGATATGACTGTGTGCATGGCGTAAAGGAGAGTATAAACATTATTATATTATTATTTACCAAGTCTTGCCATTACTGGCCATTACAGCAAACCTGTATTGCGTACCATGGACGTTCTAGTTATGAAGGCATAAAAAATAACTTCCAGTTGGATCACTGCATTTTATATGAGCTAAAACAAATGACGAGAACGCTTGATGCTTGGATTGGTCACCATTCAGATATCATAGATCCCCCAATCGGGTAAAACCTAGACATGTATTAGCTGCACAGTGAGCCTCAGGAGTGAGGGTATAGTTAAATAATCAGTATGTATCCCGAAGCAGACAGAGTAACAATTGGTTTCTGAAATCCAGCCCAATATCGAATAAAAATTTACTTTACCTCACGTGAAAAAAATAAGTGAATAAGATATTAATGTATGGAATATCATCGGTAAATTAAACAATTGGGTAAATAAAAAACGAATAATTCCATAAAGTTTAAGTTAAATTGTAATGAAATAAATTCTCTTGGTACTACCATTAGAAGTGCGGCCGTTCGGGGCCAAAGCGGGGGCGGTCTGTACAGTTGGAAATTATTTTTTTTATCACGTTTTGTTTAATACTAGTATGTCTATCATAGGATCTATAGTGATTTGCGAGAACTTTTAGGCCGTTCTGTAAAAACAGCATAGTGTGACAATAGACAATTGATGGGAAACTGCACAGAGGTTTTGTTCTTTGCCTTTGCACTTTTACCTGTCCGTGGTAATATTTTAAATTTATCAAAACAGTGTGTTTAGATTTTATTAGACGATACTTTTTAGCCTTGACATCTAGGTTTAACCTATGCTGCTTTTTCTCTTTGGTAATAATTGTTAGTTGTAGAATTTAGTGGCAGTACTAGTCATTTGTTGATATTATATCGTCAACATGCCTTTGTATAATTTTAGTAATGTACAAGATGTGGTGAATTCGAAGCAATGTCTCAATGGACATCCTATGAGAAAATTCAAAATTAGCTGACAAGGGATTGTTAAGAATATATACCTTTGCTTGACATGGACGTGTTAGATCTCAATATTGATATATTAAAACCGTTGTTTTGGTACATTTCCTACATGTTCATGATGTTTATAACGCACTATGACAATGACATATTTTCAAAGTTTGAATGTACTGTTCATTTGTTTTTCTTTTACACAAGTACTAGTGCGTGCGTAACCAGTGTATGCAATTAGATATAATTCATACATGCTCCATAAGGTCTTAACTTCAGCTACTATTTTTCGCGTGTGTGCATATTGTTTGCCCTTGGTTTGTAAATCCGGTTGGTTTATACTGATTTTCAATAAAGGCTGATTTTCCTTTGCAATATGCAATGTGTATGTCGCCAAACAATTTATTCGACAGTACTTTGAAATAGGGACCAATTGGAGTGTTTATATAAATCCATCTAATGTTTCTGTTGTCATTCAGTACATAGGTTTGCATGTACGCGATGTACATGTATCCAAAAATATTTAATTTTGGTAAAACTTCGAGCTGTCATGATTTATGTTTATTCTGTTTCAAGTACACACATATTTTACTAATTTGGCATAGTTTGATAGTGTGATAGAAGACATACTGGTGCTTGGCTTAATATAGTACACCGTGTTATGGTATCTGTCGGAGGAATGTATAAACCTTATGTAGATATATGGTGTTGCATGCGTAGTTCTATACGTTATTTACAACTTGTTTACTACCTCCCTCTCCATCGTGAAACACATTTTACGCATACATTGCGTGTAAATAAAACTATATGACGAATCGAACAAATACAATTTCAATTATGACTTTGTACCTTCATAACTTTTTATCAGCCACGCTATAAAATTGCGTGAACACCTTTTCAACACCCACCTAAGTTTCGTAGTGGTAAAAGATGCACACAATCAGGCTATCAGCCCTCTTGGTGAACAAAGAACAGTAACAAATTACTTCATGTACTTCTCTTTGCAAAATCTAGAGACAGAGATGCAAACATTTACTACCTCAACATAGGTTCCTCAAAACAGCCTATCTGATATTCATCGGCTGCGTGTATGAATAAAGAAGCTGACACAAAGAAAATCGATATCCTTCAGCATTGGAAGAGTTATCCTTTAATTGGGAAAGGCTATAAGTTGGTGATATTTTATCCATACAAAGAGCGCCCGTACTGTAACTGGACAGATAAACAGTGTCGCCTGTCATCTGGATGATCCACTAGCCACATTCTTCTGTTTTCAGCGTCACCAAAGCACACAAGGATATCCCAAATTTCGTCGCAGTCCGAGGCAATCAGCGTGATCGATACGAATCAAAGTACTCAAAGCATGCAAAGGGAATTAGAAAATAGCGCTCGTTCGTGCATATCGTTACTTTGCTGTCTCCTTTGGCATTCTAGCTTCAAGAGAGAGATTGTTGTGAAGGTGCAGCCAGTTCTGTGCTCTATGCAGTCTTGGGTGCCATTGTGTGGGTTAAGCCGCGGTTTGGGAAGCGGCTCATGTAGTTTTCAAAACTTCACGATTTAACATCTTACAGCTTTGTTGGTATATAACCAAAGAAGATTTCTAAGCGCCCATTTCTAAACTCTGACAGATTGCGTCCGATTTCAGATTGACAAACTTGACGTAAGCCACTGTTATAGTACATGTGTGCGTGTGTGTGTGTGGGGGGGGGGGGGGAGATATTTGCATGAATATTTGAGACGATTTTGCATGTAATTCCCAAATGGTGAACCGGGTCCTTAAAGTCACCAATGGATAGGCAGGCAGGCAGGCAGTCTCCCCGAAGAAACTATATCTAATGAGTGCTTTTTCCCATACCATTGCAACCGCAGTTGCGAATCTGAAAAAGACAGAATAACAAATTTGCTATCTCTAGCGCGAGGCCTGTGTGTTCTGTGGATATAATAACAGACAGCTATATGGAGCAGCGGGCAGGCATTAAATGCTACAACAGGCACCGCTTTCATGTCCAATGGCGTTTAATCCCATTAAGAAGGCGCAGCTACACGGATGATGTCCTACCGACCAATATTGACAAATGTCTTCGTGTCTTTTTTCCCTCGTCAGTTCCAGGCCACCGATGCCTGATTTCATCCTCGAATGGGTACACTTTTTCCGCCAAAGGCTGGCCGCACTACATAGAACGTCCTTTCAAAATTTACTCGTCCTGTGCTGATTCGAGACACCAGTTGCGGGGTCAATACGCGGTGACGGGGCAAGGTCGTTATTTTCGCGGCTCGGGTTTCCCGCCATTGTGCCGTTATCGTCTGCCATTCAGCGTCTGGTTGTCTCCCCCTTTCCATCCCGGTTCGTCTGCTGCCAGGAATGGGCGTGGCCTGCGAGCTTTAGCTCAATGGCCGTCCGAGTGGCTGATTTTTTTGGTATCACTTGCGTCAATGGATCTTTTTTGTCCTTAGTGATCACTTTTATCCATGCTGTACCTTCCTAACTGGCGCTAGGACTGCATACGCGTGACAATTTTAGTCGCTGACATTAGGGTTTGTTTGCCAGAAATTCTATGTGGCTTTGAGATGAAGACCAACATGACAATAACATGTGACATTATTACCATATGCTTATACATGTACATGTACCCTAGGTTTAGGCACTGGTGTAGAACGTGCTAGAAATATGCTTTAAAATACAATGACAGACTTTCGCGTTGGGATAAATTTAAGTCTTGATCAAGTCGTAGTTTAGCGTTCAGCAGATATTCTGGTCTAAGGGCCAGGCACATCAGCTTATCATGTGGATATCTTGTCCAAAGTGGCACGTCGTAGGATGGAGACCTTTCGGATCCAACATGCTTGGCTATGGTTTACTCTGGATAATCTGGATAGTTTTTGCCCACAACCACCAGACGTTTACCACAGCGTCTCCGATTCGTAAGCTGCCAGAGTTCGTTCTGGAAATCAGCTTTCAAAACCAGACCAGGAAACTCTACGCCTACCAGGGCGAGGTGTCCAATCTCAGCGGCGTTTCAGGACTCAACCAGAACGACACCGCTTCGGAAATCAAGGAGTATAATGCACGTGGGGCTATGCTCTTCGCAGTGGCGGTGATACTTATCTATGGGGTCAGCATCGCCCTGCTCATCGGCACTACGTTGAGACCTCACGACGACACGGACTATGAGGTCAAAGGCTTTTTGAGAACCTACGCTCGTCTGGACAAGACCAAGAGAAGCAGTGAGAAACTGAAAACCAGAAATGTCCTCTTAGAAAGAAATCTCCTCCCTATGTTACCCGGAATCAGCTTCGCCGCAACGCCGAATATTCTGAAGAACGAGAAGAGCAAGATGGCGGCAAGTCGCGGGATTTCTCTTCACAATTTAGCAACACTGACAGAGGAAGTCGGAAGTACCGGCAACCAAGTACCGACTTCCGCTGCACTGTCTGACCCGCCATTGATATGTGGCGACGATCAGCCTAAGTACAGTGAGACGCAGTTTGTATCGTGTCATACCCCGCTGATGTTTGAAACGGAGATGCAGCAACTAGGAAGTTAAAGACCAATGTAGCATCGTGTCTGAAAAAATGGTGAGATACATGTAGTAGTCGCTTGTGGAAAGTTGTCTGAGTGTGAAGATTACAATTTCGACATGACTGCGATTACAACGGCGCAATATTAAAAGAATGCGCACTGGAAGTATAGCGTCTTCTGCTCAATTCAAGAGCAATAGTGTAGCGACGGATTCTGATGTTTTGTAACTGTATTTTGATCAGTTGTGGATGACGATACTCGATCAGTTTGATATTTGCTTGCAGTTTTGCGGGTAACACAGCGACATTAAAATATTTTATATTTTTTTTCTTATTCTGTCTGGGACATTACCCTCCTGTTGAGAGAACAACATCCCACGCCATATATCATCCGATTGTTCAAAGTTGAATATCGTATACATGTATCTATCACTCCTTTGCAGCACGTGACGCGGCACCTGTGCACACATGCTCCAGAAATAGTAGTAGTAGTAGTAGTAGTAGTAGTAGTAGTAGTAGTAGTAGTAGTAGTAGTAGTAGTAGTAGTAGAAGAAGAAGAAGAAGAAGAAGACCGTATCAGCAAAGGCGTAGAGGGATGGACAGCACGTTTTTTGTTGAAAATGTCTTGAAATGGGGATCACGTAAGTGTGTGTGTGGGGGGGGGGGTGTCAGGCTTAAGGTCGGATTTCAAAGACACATGGTCTGGATATCTCCGATTGCAAGTTGGATTCGGTGGTGCATACAGCTTTATACGGGTGCAGGTGAATTTGGACCTGTCTTTTTTGGGCCGAACGATCTACGCCCGAC
>JAAUYG010119886.1_pt1 | contig 14486 bp, 8 predicted proteins | sample 7278091 | NCBI WGS metagenome assembly JAAUYG01 (sample SAMN14350201, study PRJNA611818) | marine sediment metagenome | isolation source: surface marine sediment (0.6m) | place: French Polynesia: Moorea | collected 2018-08
GCATGGTATGATCCTGTGCCACGACTTCGATCTTAGTTTTTGTACGAATGTGGCTAGGTGGATTCTTGGTGACATTTTGACCCAGCAGTCTTCTCAGCTTGGCACTTGGCAGTGTTGGCACAAATGAGTTAGGCAACCAACTAGCTGGCCACAGTCTATAATGGCTGCAGTGATTCCTTTTTGATCACCTATGACGGAATTGAGTCTGTGGCTTGGCACCCCAAACTATCTGGCGTAGATAGATCATTTAATTGTTTCAAACAAGATTCGTCCAAATTAACTCACCGCACCTTCACCCACATACATCACCGAATCCAACTTGCAGTATTGATATCATCTCTAGAAGTTGAACGCTGACTTTAAGCCTGATCCTCCCAACTACTACTACTGCAATGTGCTATCAGTACCTTGAAGAAGCAATACGTACAGTACGTTGGCATTTTAAAACCTTTATTAGTCGTTCCATTATATCGCTGCAGTTACATCAGGATTGTGGACAAGAAGTCATTTGAAGTTATTCCACCCATAGACCCTTGTGTAGAATGAAACCGTGAGGACTCATTAAAAATACAAAAGGGGAATACTTTGAATAGAAGTGAAAGCTCTAATTAAGGACACGACGGACAGGGAACTTTCTGCAAAATTGATTGTTGCTCCATGGAAAGGTTTCCGAGAAAGCTAAATTGAATGAACAGATGACGGACAACGGATGATGAAGGCCTTCAGTATTCTAGTATCTTTGCCCGACACATTAAGGCAAACCTAGGAAAAGATCAGACCCATGGGTTGTGTTTCTAGAGATTTAGTATGCTATAATTCTATGCAAAGGATATTCGCCTGTATGGCCCACAGTCACAATGTTGGCCCCCACGAGGGTAAATGTAATACATATGTCAGTGTGTAATAGAGTAGTGATGATGATGATGATGATGATGATGATGATGATGATGATGATGATGACTTGAAACAAACACTCATTTAGGATTGCCACTCGAGTGCTCACCTGTTCTACCCTTTATGCATCTAAGTTTAGGATAGGATTCTGAAATAAGAACCTCATCCAGTTATACATGCCACGTTTTGGATATGATGTGCTGCTTGATCCTGGATTATTTTGATTGGCTGCCTTTAACTACGTGAAGGCATATCATTTTGCCTTTTCCCCGACTCTGACACGTTCTGTTTTGGATTGTGTTTCTGGTTCAAATTCCAATTAGCAAAAATTAATACCAATTGACATTATAATGCGAGGCACACTCTTTGGAGTATTTTCCTGTTAATGTCAGATGAAATTCGATGATGCATGTTTTGAGATTTGATGAGGTTATATTCGTAGCACTAGCAACACCTTATACTTATCTCTTGTTTAGATGCATGGCACCAATCGAGACACCTTAGGATAGGTCCTGACACAAATAGGTGACTCCGACCTGCATTGTACCAAAACCTGATTAATTAATACTGATGCCATAATACGAGACACGTTACCCTGCAAAATTATCCTGATGATTTCTGGTAAAAGCCCACCATAAACCTCTATTGATACACTTTTGCGAAACTGCAGCTTGATGCAGATTTGGAATTGGCTAACAATAGCAACACACGTCATATACTCTTTTTTCAGATGTATAACAACAACTGATACGTCCTCAGATGGATGCTAACAGCATAAATGCAACATCGCCAGGGTCAGTAATCCATGACTTTCCCCTGTGGCATCAGTACATGCTAGTTGGCGTCAGTATTGCCTTTCAGAATGTTTTGAGATATCCATTAAGTGACTTCGTCCAAACATTGAATATCCAATTTCTATTTATTTCCAAGACTAAGAACATTTACATTGCAGAGAGGGAGATTATCACTAAATCTTCACTGGAATCTCCTGCCTGGGTTGCAACTGGTCCTTGTGGTGCAGCCAGATACTCATCAGAGGAACAGACTAATTTTATGCAAGTCCAAATAGCCGTGAATGAGTTATTTTATGTCAATGTAACTGTTCTGCAGCAGATAATGACTTACGTGCATCCAGAGTCCAATACGAGTTGTGTGGCTATGGCGTCTGGTAATTGGAAGAACAAGTACAAGAAGTGTGGCACAGGAGGAAAGTATTACCGTCTGATGGAACATAACGTTGTCTACATTGACGTAAGTTATAATGAAATGAATGATACAGTATTTGTAGCCTTTGTGTATCAAGTGACTGACACTGGAGCGATGAACAATAAATACTTTCTGCCTGACTTTATATCCCTGACTATGGATCCTAACCAGGTGTTTTCAGCATCTGAAGCTTTGCGACATAAGGGTAGAGAGTTACTGTTGTGGACTTTCGGTTCGCTGGATGTATTACACACAGTGTTTGTGTATAGCCGTTATAGCTGTTCTTGGATCGTGGGACACAACAAGGTGTCCCTTCAAGTTTGGGATGGAGCAGAGGTAGCTTTTATCACTGCTAGTGGTTTTTACTCTGATCTAACAATCTTACATTCTGCAGAATTATGTGGAGATGGTAACAAGATAGCAGGCGAAACCAAAGAATTTGTAGCATCTGAAACTATAGGTTCACTCACAATTGGCTTGGATTATCAAATTACTGCTACATCGTTCCTTCTGCAAATGCAAATTATTACCACACCGTTCATGTGCACACCACCAATATGCACGTATACGGAGACCCCACTGCCAGTGCCACACACACTATCCCAGCATGAAAGATTTTCTATTGTACTAGAAACCACCCCCCAAGTCCATAAGCATTTATTTTTCTCAAACTCCAATGAGCAGTTTCCTGTGTTAAAAATAGATGATGTCACATATGAGACGACTGTCCTCTTCAACACATCCACATGTAACCTGGGCTCTGTGCATATAAACGTGCCCGGTTACTTCAGAATTATAACTTTTTGTTCTAAAATTCAACTTCAGTTTCTTTCAAAATCTGCTATGTTCGGTGGTATACATTTTAGCAAGTTTGGTTATTTTATTATTAAAAACCACGGTCGATTTGGTCGATTTTCAGTGAATTACACATTGTCTTTGTCACATTGTGAGGGAATCATTAATATATGTGACAAAGTGCCGGCACCTGAGACTTGGTACATATATCAAAATGCTGAAATTAATGCAGTTCGCATACGTCGAAAAGAGAATGCCTGCATCGTAATATATAATTTTCCATCAGATACCTCGTACAAGTCCACAAAGTGTTTTTTTCTCGCTACTTCAACAGAGTTGTATTATAGAAATAACCTAATACTCCAGTTATCTGAAACAATGGACACAGAAGAAAAACATCCTCTTTGTAACTCATCTGTTATCGTTTCTGTAAATGCATGGAAAATGCGACAGAAAGAAATGGTGGTGCTCAATTCACCCACAAAGTATATAAAGGTTGATTTCTGGTATTATTTTACCCTGTTTTCCAACTGCCCAAGTATGGGATCATACATTCAGATTTATTTGCAAGATGCGCCAAGTGCGTGTGATGTGGAGAGTGTGATACCGAAGGTTTTGTCATGGAACGAACTTGTGTTATTCTGCGGAATTACTCTAATAACTGGAGTGAAAACAAAATCTGAGACATGGATTCTGGAACTAACTAGGTCATCCCATAAAACTGATTTCAGGGACAGATGCTGTCGCATGTCAGTTAACATCATTTCCATGGCACCTGTTATGTGCAGTTTGTCGGACATGATAAAAATGGTTGTTTTCAGAGAACTTTTCTTCAGGAATAATTCATTCGTTGCAGCATATCCCATATGGTACTATATCTACCCCCAGAACCATTCTTCATTCGAGTTCACTCTAGGGAGTGCAGATCACTCCGACACCCCGAAAATCATAATTTTCCCATTGCTTACTGGAAATTCATCATGTTTACCTCATGGTTCGAACTTTGGGTTTAATATGACACACCAGCAGTTTCATTTTGACACCTACATGAACCCCTTTCTTCTGGCTCCCATTTTAAGTTTTGGTTGAGTACTACGCCATTGCAAATAATACATCAGCATCTTGGTGGCATGCTTGCAACAGATATCGCTGCTATTGGTATGACACACCTACTGGTAGTAGCTGGGTGCAAGCTGAAGCGGTCTGCGCATCCAAAGGAGGTCACTTGCTCAGTCTAAACACTGAAAACGAACTGGAAAGTCTTCGTGATTGGGCAGGTACTGGCATTTCACAGAATGGCTTCCGATACAGCACCCACAACATTTATTACAGAGCAGAGATATTTAAAAAGAGACTCATTTTCCTTGGACTGAAAATGGAGCAGAAGGTAACTGATTTAAGTTATAGTTATTTTAGCAACTCTACTAGATATGTGAAACTTGAACCGTGGGTTGTTTTGCTTACCAGATGGAGGCACCATTTCGGTGCTTATCTTAATGTTTGTATTTTCCATAATTATAGTAAAGTATAGTAAATTATTACTGCTTTTAAAATTGGTATCCTATTATATCCTACAATGTATCTGGAGAACAACTTTTATTGTAGTATAAAAGCAGGACCATATAATTATAACTTAGCTCTGTTTTACAATTCCCAATAAGTATATGCCATTATTTTCCAGTTTCAATTACTACGTTTATTGTGATGGGAAAAGGTCCCATACATAAATTTGTGATATGTAGCTGTGGTTGAATCTGTCAGCAGAGCCAACGTCATTGCACAGATATAATCGCTGTCTTTGAAAGCTCTTACTGGGAAACTGTAGAGTTGCATGAACTTTTTTGGCAAGCCAGGTATCCACTAAACCTGCAGACCATTATCATTTTTGTTTGTTTTTCAACATTTCGGATTTTGTTTTTAATTTTAACATTACTTTCTTTTGTTTTTGATTATCACATTTTTCCTCATAGATTTTCATTTTCATTGACATGGAAGCATAGGGGAGAGACATTTTCAAAATGCAGCTTCTACCTCCGATTGTTTTACAGGTTCCTAATGCTGTTCCCCTTTGAAGCTAGTTGGGGATTTTTGATATTTTGATGCTGACCATTAAAATTTTAAATTTCAACAGTGCAGACAAAATCATATCTTGCGTTATCTGGAAAAGGGCATACCACAAAGTAAAACGGGACCGGAATATGGGACTTAGGGGGAGTGCTAAGAGGACATGTATTGGGTACCTAGTAACATACATGTGTCGACTTTGAACTTGCAGTGTCGAGGTAGTTTTGGGGACATTTTGTGCACTCGTCTTAAATTGGCCTGTGATTCACAAACGGCTCGTGGAGTAGGAAAATGGAGTGAAATTTGGGACTGGAGGACAGTAGCAACACATGTATGAGATACTTTTGACCTTGTACTGTTTAAGGTCATTTTGAGGTAATGTGGTGCACTTGTCCAAAACTGGCCAGTAACGGGAAAAAATACTGGCTGTAGAGTGAAACAGATTGAAACTTGGGGATTCAGAGACATTAGTAACACACCTATTGTGTATGTCCTTACGTTATGCATGTTATGCCTGGTTTGTCCTTACGTTATGTTACTCGTTATCAGGTGTCGCAATGGGTATGGGTTGATGGTAGTCCTTTGTTGTACTCCAACTGGAACAGCAAACGTGACTGGCTTCAAAGTCCAACTGCCAGTATGGAAACCGAGTATGAAAATATTAGTCTTTCTTCTCACCAAGAAGTGGAACATTTCCTGATGCGGCACCAGCCACGTCTTAGCAACAATGCCACTTGTGCAGCTATGGTTATCTTGGGTTATTTTGACATGCCTTGGATTACTGTTCCCTGTGACTTGACCATGCGTAATTCGGCATTCATATGCGAAGTTTCTAAAGTTGGAAACAGGCATCTTATATTGGATAGTAATAACTTAAAACTGGAGCTACTTGCATATGATTACATATGTCCCAGCTACTGGACGATGGTAAATATGACTTGTGTATCAATTTTACAACATCGATTGCCACCCCTAATATTACCAGAAGGCATGATGGCTGCCACAACTGACATTCTAATGGAACGATCGCTGTGGATGTATATCAACATTTACATCATCTACCATATGCCAAGATTTAGCCTGAAATCAAAATCAGCCAATGGTTATTGTGCTCTTTGGCAATTAAAATCAAACAAGACTACCTTTTTACCCAAACATCTCGAGAAGAAACAAATAAATTGCTCTGATAATATGGGTATTCCTGTGCACAAGCAAACGCCCATTCCAGAAATACATACTTGTCATCCAGGGCATTTACAATGTCGCAATGGTCCATGCATCTCTAATCTATACCAGTGTGATGGCAGTGGACAATGTACAGATAACACAGATGAAACTGATTGTGAACCAATATGTTTCAATGTGTCTTTACCAGATAAGGAGAAGCAAACCAATTTGGAGGACCTTGCCTTTAGTAATACTTGGTGCAGAAGTGAAAACTGTACACCTTTTACTTGCCAATGCAATCGTAAATGGTTCCAGTGTAGATCTGGGGGATGCATCCAATTTTCGTTCGTATGTGATGGCACAGTTCATTGCTCTGATGGAACAGATGAATTATATTGCTATGAAGAAAATGATGCTCGTATAAAGTTGCCTTTAATACCAACTACAACAGTTCATCAAAATGAGTGCTCTAATTTGACTGTGCCCTGTACTCCATTTGAAAACTCTTGTTTTCCAGTAGACAAGCTTTGTGTGTTTGAGAGAGGGACAAACAGGAGCCCCTCTTTCTGCAGTAATGCTGGACACGTCAGGGGCTGTTCTCCCTTAGAGTGCCCAGGGATGTTTAAGTGTGCCACTGCCTACTGCATCCCATTTTACATGGTATGTAACAAAGCCATCGACTGCCCAGATGGCGAAGATGAAGCCAAGTGTGATGTCCTGAAGTGTAAGAACTTATTCCGGTGTAGCAAAGAGCAAACATGTATTAATCTGCATCGTATCCAAGATGGCAGACCACAGTGTTCTGTCACCGGAGAGGATGAATTTGCCTTTCATTTGGTACCCTGCCCACCTCCTTGCCAGTGCAGAGGGTATGTCATAACCTGTGAATCTCAAGGTCTTATGTTGATACCCTCATTTCCCATTCCCATAAAGGCTCTTTTGGATCGAGGAAATAAATTACAAAGTTTGGACCATATTTTCGAAAGCATATCTTATAGTGGAATTCTGCAACTTGATGTCTCTCAAAACTTATTAAAGGTGATAGCGGGTGGTAGGTTTCCCAGGACACTTTTGTTTCTGAATATGTCTTACAATCGTATTGCAGTTATTGGGAAAGCAAGTTTTGTCATGTCTACCAAATTGCTTGAAGTCGACCTGCAAGGCAACTCGATACAAATTCTAACAAAGCACTCGCTGGTGGGTTTGTCAAACATACAAACATTGAATTTTCATGATTCTGGATTGCAAACTATATCTGAATTCTCCTTTGAAACCATGTCACACCTTAAAATACTGAATCTATCTAATAATCAATTGGAGTTTCTGGATGAACATATTTTGTGGGGGCTAAATTCTTTACAGCTTCTGGATATTCGGGGCAACAAGAAGTTGGTAACATTGCCTGGATCATTTCTCATGCTGTCAAACCTAATTGCTCTCGTTACTGATCAGTCATCAGCTTGCTGTTTTTCCAACAAAACCGTAATCTGTATGGAAGAAAATGCAGCTGATCTAGGTTATGAATGTTCACGTATTATTCCTAGTACATCTCTTCGCATAGTGCTGTGTCTCACATGTGTGTTTATCATATTCTTTAATCTAACGTCGGGTATGTTTTGGTGCCAGAGCATCATCGCATCAGGGAAAAATAAGGTAAAGCCATTTTTTTTGTTGCCGCCACTTATGAATACTGCTGATATTCTTTATGGTTCATACCTGCTAATAATCTTCAGCTTCGATCTGAAACTGCAGGATAGATTCCCTGTATATAGAGTATGGTGGTTGGGGAGTACCCCCTGCACTGCGGCTGGTGTGTTATCATTTCTCTCAGTCTATTTATCCTTCTCATTGGGATTTGTTATTTCTTTCTACAGATATATAGCTGCTGTCTTTCCTTTGAAGCCATCTGCCTTCAAGACACAGATCCGTACAGTTTTCTTCTTCATAGCAATTATCTCGATTTCTGGTGCTGGATTGCTGTCGCTATTACTAGCCACCAGCCTTGAATATACAACCAAGGGAAAAGGCATTGCCCTACATAGCCTGTGCTTTCTGATGCGCCATGTCAAATTTTGTCGCTGGAATGAAACCTTGATCAGTCATGCACTGCTAGTTATTCTGAACACAGCTTTTGTCATTGGCCTGACAGTCTTATACAGTGGTATTTGTGCAAGGCTTTCCGAGAAGCGTTTTGAGTCTAACACAAAAAGAGAGAAGCGCTCCAAATATGCTAAGATATGGCTGTATATTACTATCTCAAGTAATTGGGTTTCTTGGATTATCATTTGCACTGAGAATATTTGTATGCTGGCAGGATTTTACATTCCATACCAATTGCAACTATGGGTGATTGTCCTGTTGTTTCCTGCTAACTCGTTCATTAATCTGATTTCTGTCACATTTCGATCGTCTAATTTCAAGACTTTCCTTGCCACCATGGTTGCATCCTTTGGTAACAACTTAGAGTCAGCTTAAAACGTCCTTGCCTTTTAGATATACCCTATGATTGAATTGTAGTAGTGTATGCATATTGTCTGTGAATTATGGTAAAGTTGTCTTATTAACATGACAGGCAGTGGGTTTATTTCCTATTAAGTCCAGCATGCAAAGAGTCATCTTGACATGCCACTGATGCATGGTGTACCTTCCAGGAATTCTTTTCAAGTCATCTTAAAGAAATCGTAGGTGCTTGAAATACCCCTTGGACGCAAAGCACCATCTCGAAGAGACCACAGACGGGTTTTGTTTTGGATTCTAAAAATATTCGTCTAAACACTATCCTAGCTAATGCCGACTTATCATCTTAATCTTGATAGCTAATAACTCAATTTACTCAATGTGCTTCAGATGAGGTGTGACTTCTGCACTACAAATGGCTGATATACAAGGCAGGTAGTGTCATTGGAACTCAGGAATTCTTTTCAAGTCTTCTTAAAGAAATTGTAGGTGCTTGTAATACCCCTTGGACGCCAAGCACCATCTCAAAGAGACCACAGACGGGGTTTGTTTTGGATTCTAAAAATATTCGTCTGCAAGAATAATCATACATTTGCTATATGTTCTACAAAAGTCTAAACACTATCCTAATGTCGACTTATCATCTTAATCTTGATAGCTAATAACTCAATTTACTCAATGTGCTTCAGAAGAGGTGTGACTTCTGCACTACATATGGCTGATATAGAAGGCAGGTAGTGTCATTGGAATAAAGTGGCTTAGCCACTGTACATGCAAGGCCTTTTTATAGCGTTTCAAAGGAACTCCCAACACTGTTCATAAGTTTCATGCATGAATAAAGGCTCTCGCTTTATTTTACTGTTTATGTTTGTTATTTAAATACATTATTTGGACAAATTAATTGACATGATGATACTGGATATCCATTCATACAGTCGAAAATAACCTATGTGATCAATGATGGCTACTGAGTATCATTGGACTGTGTTGCCTGACCTTAGGACACTGCTATTATGATGCAAATTCTTGACAAAATTCGCATGTTAGATCACTTCTGAACCAAGAAAGAGAAAGCATATCTTACTGAAATTATGAAACTCAATCTCTATTTAAACTTGGTAAAGGTGATATATGGTGTGGGATTTCCTTAGATGCTTTTCTTCTGAATGTGTTACACTCTTATTGCAATAATTTAAATGGCGACATTTTGTGATATCTAACAAACTGAAGTTGCTTGAACTTGATCTGTAGTCGATTTGGATAGAAATTCTACGAAAACATTCACTGTTAGGTTTGTCAAATATACTGTTATGTGTTGGGGTTTCCGAGTTGTTATTTGTCTAGGGGTTGATGGTCGGAAACCCATGGAGGCGACACCACCAGAATGTGTTTGATGAATGGCACCCGAAACCTGACTGGCGGGAGATGGTTGCCACTAGTTGGGATCCGCAGCTAAGCTATGACTTGTGTAGTGACCCACTAGGTTGCAATAAGTAGGTGTATGAAAGAGTAGTGCATGTATGTAAGTAAGTAGTGGACAATAGGCTCTCCCGTTGGAACCCTAGTGGGTCTGGGGAGGGCCCGATTAGAACTTAGTGCAACTCGAAAGTTGCCGGTTCCAACGGATTGTCCGAGTACACCTGGAAGGCAACAACAACTATGGAACTTGAGCATTCGGTTGAGACAGGCCTTTATTCATACACAACCAGCTCGCTCGGAAGCAGGCTGACCACACACATGTCAGAGACGATGGCATTATTACAGTGAGAGTAAATAGCAATAAGTTAAAGTGACTAAGAATACTACAACAATAGCTAATCTAGCCTGGATGCTTTAAGAGCTTACTGGTTTACCACTACAAGACTAACGTTGCCAAAACGAGAATGGTTTAAGGCCAGAAAGGCCAGAAAAAAATCCCTAGCTGACAGCTGAATGATTGTAAGGACATAACGGACAGAAAACTTTCCGTAAAATTGATTGCTCCATGGAAAGGTTTCTAAGAAAACTAAATTGAATGAAGAGATGACGGGCAATGGACGATAAAGACCTTCAGTATTCCAGTCTCTTTGCCCGACAAATTAAGGCAAACGTAGGAAAAGATCAGGCCCATGGGTTGTGTTTCTAGAGATTTAGTATGCTTTAATTCGATCTATGCAACGGATATTCCCATATGGCCCACAGTCACAATGGTAGCCCCCATGAGGGTAAATGTAACACAAAATATTTCAATGTGCAATAGAGTGATAATCATGATGATGATGATGATGATGGTGAGGATGATGATGATGAGGAGGAGGAGGAGGATGATGATGACGACTTGAAACAAACACTCATTTAGTGATCACCAGTCGAGTGCTCACCTGTTCTACCCTTGCTCCATCTCAGTTTAGGATAGGATTCTGGAAGCAGTCATGCAGTTATACATGCCACGGTTTGGATATGGTATGTTGTTTGATCCTGGATTATTTTGATTGGCAGATCATTTTGCCCTATCCCTGACTCTTGACACGTTCTGTTTTGGATTGTGTTTCAAATTCCAATTAGCAAAATTAATACCAATTGACGTTATAATGCGAGCGACATCCATTGAAGTATTTTCCTCTTAATATCAGATGAAATTCGATGATCCTGGTTTTGACATTTGATGAGGTTATATTCGTAGCAGTAGCATCACCATATACTTATCCGTTGTTTAGATGCATGGTACAAATCGAGACGCCTTAGGATAGATCCTAACACAAATAGGTGACTCCAACCTGCATTGTACCAAAACATAATTAATTAGTACTGGTGCCATAATGCGAGACACGTTGTCCTGTAAAATTATTCTGATAGTTTCTCGTAAAATCCCTTCATGAACCTCTAAGATGCACTTTTGCAAAACTGCAGCTTGATGCAGATTTGGAATTAGTTAACAATAGCAACACACGCCATACTCTTCTTTTTTTCAGATGTATAACAACAATAGATATGTCCTCCGATGGATGCTAACAGCATAAATGCATCATCGCCAGGATCAGTAATCTATGACTTTCCCCTGTGGCATCAGTATTGCCTTTCAGAATGTGGTGGAATATCCATTAAGTGACTTCGTCCAAACATTGAATAACCAATTTGTATTTATACCCAAGACTAAGAACAGTCTAAGAACAGAGAGAGGGAAATCATCACTAAATCTTCACTGGAATCTCCTGCCTGCGTTGCAACTGGTCCTTGTGGTGCAGCCACTCAGACACTCATCAGAGGAACGGACTAATTTTATGTAAATCTAAATAGCCGTGAATGAGTTATTTTATGTCAATGTAACTGTTCTCCAACAGATAATGACGTATGTGCATCCAGAGTCCAATACGAGTTGTGTGGCTATGGTGTCTGGTAATTGGAAAAAAAAGTATGGCACAGGAGTGTGGCACAGGAGGAAAATATTACCGTCTGATAGAACATAACGTTGTCTACATTGACGTAAGTTATAATGAAATGAATGATACAGTATTTATAGCCTTTGTGTATAAGTGACTGACGCAGGAGTGATGAACAATAAATACTTTCTGCCAGATTTTATATCCCTGACTATGGATCCTAACCAGGTGTTTTCAGCATCTGAAGCTTTGCGACATAAGGGTAGAGAGTTACTGTTGTGGACTTTTGGTTCGCTGGATGTCGTACACACGGTGTCTGTGTATAGCCATTATAGCTGTTCTTGGATCGTGGGGCACAACGAAGTGTCCCTTCAAGTTTGGGATGGAGAAGAGGTAGCTTTCATCGCTAGTGGTTTTCTCTCTGATCTAACAATCTTACATTCTGCAGAACTATGTGGAGATGATAAAAAGATATCAGATGAAAGCAAGGAATTTATAGCATCTGGATCCATAGGTTCACTCACAATTGGCTTGAATTATCAAATTACGTCTACATCGCTCCTTCTGCAAAGGCAAATTATTACCACACCGTTCATGTGCAGACCACCAATATGCATGTATACAGAAACCCCACTGCCAGTGCCACACACTCTATCTCAGCATGAAAGATTTTCTATTGTACTAGAAACCACCCCCAAGTCCATAAGCATTGAATTTTTTTTATAAACTCCAATGAGCAGTTTCCTGTGTTAACAATAGATGTCACATATGAGACGACTGTCCTCTTCAACACATCCACATGTAACCTGGGCTCTGTCTGTGCCTATAAACGTGCCCGGTTACTTCAGAATTATAACTTTTTGTTCTAAAATTCAACTTCAGTTTCTTTTAAAATCTGCTATGTTCGGTGGTATACACTTTAGCAACTTTGGTTATTTTGTTATTAAAAAACTACGGTCGATTTGGTCGAATTTCAGTGAATTACACACATTGTCTTTGTCACATTGCTAGGGAATCATTAACATATGTGACAAAGTGCCGGCACCTGAGACTTGGTACATATATCAAAATGGTGAAATTAATGCAGTTCATATACGTCAAAAAGAGAATGCCTGTATCGTACTATATAATTTTCCATCAGATACCTTGTACAAGCCCGATAAGTGGGTTTTTTTCCTGGCAACTTCAACAGAGTTGTATTATAAAAATAACCTAATACTCCAGTTATCTGAAACAATGGACAAGGAAGAAAAACATACTCCTTGTAACTGATCTGTTATTGTTTCTGTGGATGCATGGAATATGGAACAGAAAGAAATTGTGGTGCTCGATTCACCCACAAAATATCTAAAGGTGTCCAAGTATGGGATCATACATTCAGATTTATTTGCAAGATGCGCCAGGTGCGTGTGACGTGGAGATAATGATACCGGAGGTTTTGTCATGGAAGTGTGTGTTTTTCTGGAGGAATTTCTGTAATAACTGGAGTGAAAACAAAACGATCCTGGAACTAACTAGGTCATCCCATAAACTGATTTCAGGGACAGATGCTGTCGCATGTCAGTTAACGTCATTTCCATGATGCCTGCTATATGTGCAGTTTGTCGGACATGATAAAAACGGTCGTTTTCAGAGAACTTTTCCTCAGGAATAGGTAATTTGTTGCAGCGTATCCCATTTGGTACTATACCTATTCCATTCTTCATTCGAGTTTACTCTGGCGAGTGCAGATCACTCCAACACCCCGAAAATAATGTTCCCATTGCTTACTGGAAATTCATCATCATGTTTACCTCATGGTTCGAATTTTGGGTTTAATATGACACACCAGCAGTTTCATTTTGACACCTACATGAACCCCTTTCTTCTGGTTCCCATTTAAAGTTTTGGTGAGTGTTTTGGTGACCATTGCACATAACAGCATCTTGGTGACACGTGAAGCATGGCAGTAGCTCCGAGATGTAACGCAAGCAGAACTAAAAAATCCGAAACTTTTAAGACACGTCTGAAATAGTTTAGAGGAGTCAGAAACAGTTTCATTTCAAATCTACATGTCTGATCAATGGGCTGTCGAACCAATGGACTATTGGACCTGATCAATGGTATGTGAGATCAATAGACTATCGAACCAATGGGTGTCGGACCAATAAGCTGTCGGAATATCAAGCTGTAACTGCCCTGTGGTGTAGCAGTTCTGCTCTTAGAATCACCCTATAGTACCAACAGAGTGGGGGAGGGCTTAAGAGGCGATCTGGTGACATGACGACTAGTACAACTATTTTACGATCTTGCACAATTTGAAAGTGACCAGGCAACGTGAAGAAGAGCCCCCCTCCCCAAGAAGAGCCCCCCCCTCCCCCCAAAAAGTGATGCAACCCTACTACAATGTACCTAAATACAATTAAGCCAGAAGCTGGGTCTTAGCTGTTCATTGCAGCTCATAAATGCCTTAGATCCCTTTGATGCAGTCAATTGATAAATGATAAATTATAACATCATAACAACGACACAAAGTTATTGATGCTTTGGTCATTTATTTCTTAG
>JAAUYG010062421.1_pt1 | contig 14484 bp, 19 predicted proteins | sample 7278091 | NCBI WGS metagenome assembly JAAUYG01 (sample SAMN14350201, study PRJNA611818) | marine sediment metagenome | isolation source: surface marine sediment (0.6m) | place: French Polynesia: Moorea | collected 2018-08
AGGCGAATGAAGGTGGAGTGGTCACCTCAGACCAAGGGCCAGAAATCTCCCGTCAAACGCCCATTGGTATCTAACCAGTGGTTATAGATTACCCCATTGTAAAAGTCCATAAAATGTTTTCGTTAAAAATTGTCATCACATAGTTTCTGAGCATCACAGAAATTAAGAAAATAAGGCTGTAATTTCCTACATACCGGTAGTCTGCCCTGCATTGGGTTGTTCGCAACAGATTGACTTGTCACGCTTTGAAAAATTATAATCAGAAAAATGTTACTTCATCAAGAGTACCAAATTTATTACATCACAGTCTAATGGTCTTCTTGTTTAATATAATATAGTCCCCCTATTTTGCAACAATTTATTTTAAGACAGAATTGAGTCATGAGACCACCTGTCATATATGATCACTTTCACAGCCCCTTGGGTGGTGTATTTTATTTATTTTTTTTTATTTTTATTTTTTTTGCATATTATATTTTTAATATTCTCTTTACACTAGGTATCTGCAGCCAGCAGTACTGTGTCCTCTGCAGTGGTCAAGGCTGGGCCTGATGTGAAAGCATCTGCGGTGCGTGGTCGAGCCCCGGATCCACCAGCCTTGGTTCACCCTGATGTGGAGGTGCCTGCTGCTGCTGTCCATGCAGATGTTGCAGCTCAAGCTGTCGTCGCTGGTCGTGATGACCCTGTTCCTTCCACTCAAGATGCAGATGTCAGTATTTTCTCAATATATCATTTATATTATATGACAGTCCGATCAATTGCATTTTATTAGTGTTAATATTACACATAAAGCTGGCAACAGCTGCCGTTATATCGCATAGTATTATGTGTTGATGTTGTGTTGCAACTGTACCAACTAAATCTGAATGCAATATGTGAAGCATTGTATCCACTACATACACATTATTAAACTCCAAGTCATGATAATGCCTGAGCTTACCAACACTGTTACTTGTTTCTTTACAGGTGCACCTGCCACCCGCTTGGTCTGGCACCGTATGAGCAGAAGTGGCTTTCAAGGGCCCTGTATGAACGAAAGGGCAAACTACGTAACAAGCTGGATCTGTGGCACTACCCACCACAACCCTTGGCAGTGTATATATTCAGTGACTGCCTTCTTCGCCAGGCCCTTCTGCCTGTGGCTGCCATACCGGAGCATGCGGGTGGTACTGCACTGCCCCTCACCTGGGTGCCAAGAGAAGCGCCTAACTGCTTGCGGCTTGTACAAGACTATCAGGAAGGTGCTCGATGTCGATGGTTACTTCCATCTTGGCACCGAGTGTACCTGGGCAGCAAGAAGAAGGTGGCAGCCTGGTCTTTTGCGGTCATTCGCCGGCTTCCAGCTCGCCAACGGGTGCTTTTCCCAGCTCTGTCAGTCTGCCGTAGATTCCTGGGAATGAACCGATCACCATTCGCCCAAGCCCCAGAAATGACCCCCCTCCCCAGCCCCAAGTGGATGCATACTGTGTACATCAAGGATGTGCAGCAGCACCTTGATGTCAAGGCAAAGCTGACCTCCACGTTTGGGGATGTCATAAAGATGGACTCAACCATGAAGGTACGTTTTCATTCTCTTCTTTTTTGGGGTTGGTGGGGGTGGGGAGATGAATTATGCTATAGTATCAATTGACTGATTATAAAATACAAATCTTGAATTGGTTTCAACGTGACACTGTGGACAAATACTCATTTCATACTTAGGTGCAAGAATCTTTACGTGATAATTATTTTTGCTGTTGCAGATGGCCAAGAAGCTGGCTGGAGCAGCTGCCACTACTGGTGCCTGGGAAACCAGTGTCGGCAATGAACACGGGCAGATCTTGGTGTCAGTCCTTACTGCAGCCGAGTGAGAGGGTCTTCAGAAGATGGCCAACAGACTCGAGAGGTACCATGATGCACATGAGGCCTTTCCAATGGTCCTCTATGTTGATCGTGACTGTTGCAGCACCAGCGATCGTAGTGCAGCTAACCGCCCGTTCTCCGGCTAGCCTGATCTGCAGGTTCAGTTAGACATCTGGCATTTCATGCGCCACTTTGTCTCAGCAGTAAACACGGAGACCCACCAGCTGTTCCCGACCTCCGTGAGGAAGCTGTCCGCTTGCATCTTTGTCTGGGATGCATCCGACCTGGAACAGCTGAAGGCAGCTAAACGGAATGAGCTAGATGCCCAGCATGTCGACCTGCAGGATGACCAGGTTGTAATGCTGCACAAAATGAGGAGAGAGCTGGAGCGTCACTGTCGCAGGACGACACGTGGTGTGGATGTGACTACTCGCCTCATACAGGAGCTTATAGATGCCCTCGACTCCCCTGCTGGCTGCGATACCCTCCAACTTCTTGACCACGACAAAATACAAGAAGTATGGGCTGTCCAGCAGAGGCACATCGGGTGCATACAAGACATCCCAGGCTACCCACTCTACAGAGAAGTCGAGACAACAATGAAGGGTGGCATCCAGCTGAAGGTGTTCCGGTGTGCCCGAGGATCCACATCCCTGGAGTCATCATCTGGTCCACTTTGTCCCTGGTTAGTTGACTTCTTACTTACAATTAGTTTGATATGTTTTCTGCAATCATAGAATGAAATAGAAATTGTGGTCAAATGGATGGAACACACATTCCTTGATTTTATATGTGATAAATTTTATTGTGTAGATAATATACAGTTTTCCATCTATAATAAGGCCACCCTGTTTACCAAGAAATTATGATCACAATAGAGGTGGAATTATATGAGAGGGATATGAGTAGCAGCAAAGATTTATGGCCATATAATAGAGGGTGGCCTCTGTTGAGAGTGACCACTAAGACTACTAAGTCTGCTTTAGTAATACCTCCAACTGTACTACTTTTCTTCGTTATTCACTTACTTAAGCATGGACCTGTAGATTATTTTTCTTCCAGGAACAACACAAGTAACCAGAATTTCCAAGCTTACCTCCTGGAAGGAATAGTGCACTGGAATGAGGACCGGGCCAATGCAGCTGTGGCAGACTATGACCCAGTGCGTCCGTACAGTTCCGAGCTGCGTGTGGCTGCCAACCAGTTGACCCAGGAGGTCTTTGGCCAGCAGATGGATGAAAATATCAGACTTCCTGGCCAGTACACAGGTAAATACCTTACCATGTTTCCAGGCCATTGTGTACTGTCTGCAGTATGAGCTCCTTGATTTGATCAATTTTACAATTTGTACATTGTTAGCCCCCCCCCCCCCCCAAAAAAAAAAAATTGCTGACAATGGCAGAGCTATTTTTACTTTCATGTATTGAGAAAGATTGCATAGTTGATTGTACCTTTTGCTCCTGGGTTATGCTGTAATTTTACAAATATTAAGTACATGTTAATGACACATGATACTGTAATTCACTTGCCTGAAGGCAACCTATGGCATACGTTCAACCAAGTTTTGCTTTAATCTGTTAATGCCTTGCTGTTTTCAGGGGAGTTATTTGGTGTGGCATACCTATATGACAGGACCGGTCACAGCCTGGGCGATGCTGTGTTGGACCCGGACCAACCAGAACTAGATGAGCCAGAATATGACGACGATGTGGACGAGGGCTTCCAGGATGTGGATGACCTCACCGTGCATGGGCTGGAGGTCGGGGTTACCAGCTTATTCCTTGAGGCCGAGGTCTACACCTGAGAAGCCACCTGTTCAGCAGTCGCCAACCCATGCTCTTCCTGGGTCGGACCGCACCTGGCCATCTCCAGAGAAGGAGCCTCATCCTTCAAGCGGTGGCACCCCAGCCAAGCGACGTCTGGATTTTATTGGCCAGATTGATGTGGAGGTTCCCGACCCGGATCCACAGGCTAACACCGACACTGCCCCCCAGCCAGCCAATCCCAACATGGAAGCCGTGGGTCCCGATGGTGTGGCAGGCTATGACCGAGTCAAGGCTCTGGCACGTTACCTGGTGGAAATCAGGCGCAAGAGGCCCTCTCTACAGCTAATATCAACGTCATACCCCCCTCCCCCCCCCCGGGGGGGGGGGGAGGAATCGCCTGCCAGAGTGTGACAAAGGGAAGGTGCCGTATCAGCCATGGTACACCAAGAAACCCCGTGGACGCTACAAGGTGACCAAGGGAGAGGGCGCCGCACCTGGTGTTATTAGTGTTCGGCGTAGCCTACTTGGTGAGGGATGGATGGATGGATGGATGGATGAATCAGGCTTACAGTCGGCTTTCAACCACTCATGGCCATATCACCGACTGCTACTTGGTGAGGGAAGTCCTGCTGCCGACCCAGCTGCTAGCCGGCTAACAGTTGCTATCTGTGTTCGGTTATGCAAAGCCCATAAGTCACCAAGTAAGGGACCACGTTTCAAGGAGGTGTTGGATGCCTATGCCTGCGTTGGGGAGCTGGTGGCCAGCAGCCTGGCACTGATGCAGTCGACCGACATTCAGCTGTTTCAACTGAATGAGCGGACTCTATGGCAGTGGCACAACAGCAGGGTCAAGAGCCAGGAACAGATATCCTGCAGCAGGGGCTAAAGCTGCCTGCCCCACCTCAGGCTGCCACAGAGCCACTCCCAGCCCCCCGCACCCTCCTCTCCCGCCCACCCCAGTATCAGCAGCCAGAGCACACCTACATCTGGCCTGCAGACACAAAAGGACAGGTTCAACCTGGCCGTAAGCGCCCACGTGAGCCCCGCCCAGTTGTCTCTGGACCAGTTGCGCCTTCTGTCCCATTACCTGGTGGTGATCAGCCCTCTGTCCCAGAAGTGCAGGAGACTGTAGAGATACAGTCAACTGTCACTGTATCGTATTCGACTGAATACAAGCGGAAACGCCGGGAAGCTGAAGGCAAGAACAAGAACCAGAGGCACAGGGCCTTCAATGAGTGCCGGAAATGTGGCCTTCCAAAGACCAACGACATGGGCCATATCTTCCTTGGTGGCTTCGTGTATTGCAGGAACGAGGCATCACCTGAACAGTCAAGAGGAAGAGTGGCGGGTTACGGTTACTGCCAAGATGTTGGCACGGAAGGCGCAGAGGAAAGAAGCCAAATGAATGTAAACTGTATTTGGGCCATCCAGTGAGATAGAGCAGCTTGTCATTTGAGTCCCCATTATTGCTTTGCATGTCTATTTATTATCTATTGTCTTGTGGCGATACAAGACCCTGGTATTTATAGTGTTCATCATGTCATTGTTTTGCAAGTATTGCCTGCTGCTATGTTCATTGTTGTTACCAGGTCAGCTAGAGTGCTTTATGTGTGTATGTATACAGAAGCACTAGTTAAGGCAGACCATACCGTTCTGGAAATTGGTCACTACATGACACTATTTGCTATGTACTAACGTACTTCTGGTTAGGTCCTCGGTCTTGTGTAGAAAATACATGAAATGGTAAAAACAAAATTTTCAAAAAAAAAAAAAACAAAACAAAAAAAAAACGCGTGGAGATACGGTGGATAGGTACCTCTCCACAACATTTGACGTTTATTCACTTCACGGTTTCTGAGAACGATGACTGAACAGACGCCACCAAAAACAGGGGCCCAATCACTATCTGACAAGCTCTGGTTAGACACAACCAGAGCTAAAAAAGAGATCTCGATGTCTCTCTTGTCCCTGTGTCGGTTAAGTATTACCTTGATGAACTGGACCAGCACCTGATACAAACAGTTCAGTATGAAGTTGTTGATATCAAAGTTTCACGGCACATCAACACCAAAAGAGTTATACAGTGCCAAAACAGGTGAGTCCACTAGATGATGACGATGATATCACAGAGTCCACTAGAAAAAAATGGTTCGACAGTCTGAGAACTGCAATGTCTAAGAACTGCACTGTGTGAGAGCATTCGCTATCAGGCCAAGTCTGAACAAAATGTCCGACATGACCTGATACCTAGGGTGCGCCACGGGGAGGCTGCTCTCTGCACCCCAGTTGAGTATGAAACCCATCTGAATAAATTTCCAAAAGAACTGACAGCACTGGGGATGCACATATTAGTTCCATTGTCACAATCTCACTGTGACATAACCAAAAGGAAACACTTCCTTCCATTGCCAGTGCGTTTGTAACCAAACTCATGTAAAACATCCACGGGCGATTTCCTCAGAGTAATCTTCTTTCAGCATTTGGTATTCTCAGCATGAGACTGATTAACTTTGGCAATGATTTGAAGACTTTGGCAATGACAAAATTGAGGTCCTTCTCAATCACTTTGGCAAAGATACAACATGAGACCACTGTCTCCACCCTGTTAGTGGATCCAACAAAGGCCAGGGAAGAGTGGGAAATGATTAAGCCGGTAGTCGTCCAAGAGGGCTACCCCAAGGACAATACTGCCACCCTATGGAGCCTTGTAAAGCAGGATCATAGTGAGCCTTGCCCAAACCTGTTTAAGTTATCAGCCATCTCAATTGTTCTGGCAGTCCACACATCTGACTGAACAGGGTTTTAGTCCACAGAACCGCGTCAAAGTTCCACTCTGTAATCGAATATCACCTGAGGCCCTTGACAAACAGATCATGATTGTGTGTCAAGGGAAAATCCTAGAAGTGTTTGACTTCTGAGAGGCTGTAGATGAATGGAAGGCAGCAAAGAACAATTATTCAAAGGGTGAAAGATTATGCGGCACGTTAGGAGCTTAACGTGACTTTGAAAGACAAAAGTGTTGTAGGGTTGCAAGAATATTCAGTGGAAATTCTTGAACTGCTTCACTGAGGTTTCTGCTCTCACACAGTGCAGTGCTTAGACTGTAGCGACTTGAATTGACGTTGCAATCATCATCACCTGTTTTGGCATGGTATAACCCTTTTGGTGTTGATGTGCCGTTAAACTTTGATAACACTCACTCACTTGGCGGAGTGGCAGAGTGTGAAAACAATTGTGGTGATCACCACTCATTCATAGAACATGTAGATGGATGGATGGGTGGATGAATCAGGCTTATAGTCGGCTTTCAACCACTCATGGTCATATCTAGAGCATGTAGAGCCTTGATTAAGTTGTTTAACAGGGAACTAGAAGTGCTGGTGTTACAAGTTGCAATAAGATGCAGAAAGCAGACTTTGACACTAAGATCTTGGGGACTATTGCCTAAGCACCCATTATATATATTAACAAAGCTGTTGTGTGAATTCCTGCAATAACAGGTATAATAGGAGCATCAGCAGGCCTAATGTTTATTCTATAACATGTGGCAGACTATTGTATATATTAAATGAAACTGTCACCTGGTGAGTATTATTATTTTATATATCAAATGACACATGTTGATTGCTTTCTGTTAACCATGTAAAGGTACATAAATAAAGCGCCTAACCATACCATGTTGTTTAGAAGTTATTAATGTTCTATCTACATGACATCTTTGTGGGGTGTGGGTAGTGGTGGTGAACAAAGGCCAGGACTCTCCCACCTGAAATCACAGTATAGTTAGTCTAATCGCTTAACTGAATCCTAATTACATGCAAATGGAATGTAAAAAAGCAAACTTTTACTGCGGGGAAATTGCCCCAGACCCCCCTAACAGGGCCCTACCTCTCGTGGGATACGGAAATCCCACGAGAAATCAAATAATCACCTATTGGCAAAAAAAGTCGTGAAAGTCAGGAAAGACCCAAGTAGCCCTGGTACAGTTCTCAATGTAATAAAAAGTCTCACAAAGGCACACAGCGAGAAATTGTTAATCTTGTTCAGGCGACCTGACTTTCAAGGAGCTTGCAGTGCAGGAAAGCAGAACAGTTACCATGTCTTCAACAATGGAGCCCAACTCTCCCACCAAGGACTCTGCTGAAGAGATAAATCATGGATGCGGTGGATGGGGCTGCTCCAGATACCCAGTGCAATGAAGCAATTCAAGTTCAGGAACAACCTTCATACGCCAGCATGGATGAGATTGCGTCTGAGGACACTGGATTGGACTTATGGTTATCAGAGTGATGACCATCAGGAGGAGTATGTATGTGCAATTGCAGACAAGTACAATTCAATTATGGTGCAAAAAACCCCCAGAATATAGCAAAGTTGTATCTATAAGCTGGCAACTGCCATTAATTGAAAACCATTTAAGGTGTGTGCTGGCACATGAGGTGCAGCTTTACTCGGACGAAGAGCGCGGTCGTCTGTTTTTCAAGTTATTATTAGTATAATTTCTTTTCACATCCTGATATTTCACAGCCTAACCCCAATGAAAACGACATGGTTTTTTTTTTACCTTTTTTTCTTTGATGTTACGGAAAAAACAGATGTGCTATGTTTGATTAGAATCAGATTAAATGATTGATTTGTCCAATGATTAAGGTTAGAATCACATTCTGCTATCATATTGGTTGTTGTTGTAGGTTTAAAGATTCACATTGGTAATCTATATTCCTTCAAATCTTAACTTTCAGAATTGACAAAGCAATATTTTGGGCCAGTAAGTGCTTGATTGTTAATGGGTCACTTCTTATACCATTATGCATTAATTGGTATAAATTATGTACATATAAATGTTAAATTTTGAATATGTGAAGTTTTTTGGTGTCTAGGTATCACTCTTGTAAGTGAACTTTTTACCATGTTTACCCATAGTGTTCCTAAGAATGCCATATTGTTTTTATTACTAATATAGAGATCCCAGATGGAAGCATCACCAAGGAAGTATTTCCACCAGCTATGTTACTGACCCAACCGAGCACGGCAAGTCCAGGAAAAAAGAAAACGTACCCTCATCACCAAGGGCCATGAGCGGGTGTCGCGTTGTGGTGGGTCCCTCTTCATTCAATACAAGGATGAAAATACTCAAAATAGTAAAGTGTGGACCTATTGTTCGAGTGACGATTTGTGGGAAATCTATGTAAGAGATGGTTAGAGCCCCAGGATTCAACTAGGCTACTTCTAGAGACCAGGAAAGAAAGAGCAAAAGTCCAACACCCAACTCCAACAAAGACAAGTCCAGGCGATTGTAACAATGCTGTGTCCCCGACACAGATTACTGTGGCATGGAGCAATGTGCCAGAGAGTGTAATAGACTTGCCAGTGCATCTTAATGAAAATGAAGAAGTTGATGTAATCAACCATAATAAACCCATGGACTAATAATGACAACCCGACAAGACCGTGCTACACCGACCAACAGACTGATGCAGACATACATGTAGAGACTGTGACCATACCACATCCACCGATAATGACAGACAGCAATACCGACCAACAGACAGATGCAGACATACATGTAGAGACTGCGACCCATGCCACATCCACTGACCGTGACAAACACACACAATGTCATCGACCAACAGATTGATGCAGACATACATGTAGAGATGGTAACCAATACTACATCCACTGAAAATGACACAGAGACAGTACTACCAACCAATATAGATGCAGACATACATGTAGGTATGTGACCAGTACCACATCCACCAACAATGACACACAGTGTTACCGCCCAAAAAACTGACACAGACATACATGTAGAGATTGTGACCAATACCAAATCTCTGACAAAGAGAGACAATGCTACCAACAGACTGACATCAGATAGACAAATAACAAGGAATTGCCACTCCTCAATGTCAGCTAGGCGACAGATGTTGGGGAGGAAGATCCAGGAGATTTAGGCAAAGTGTTCATGGGGGATTGGAAACTACCTGGCAGAACCGCAAAGTCGCTTAGCTTTATGCATGTTACATGCATGAATGATAAAAATGGTAATCGAACCTTATGTTAAGAAAAAAGCTAGCAAGCATTTCGGGAGATGGGTTGGTTGTGAGAACAGCAAAGAATGCGGGGTGTGGGTACACAGAAAGTGCATCAATTGGACGGAGGATGTTGACAAGAAAAAATATTACTGTGACAATTGTTGTCAAGGCTACAAATGAACTTGTTTCTGCTGTCAGAGCCAACAATTAAAGACCACTCTTTGAACATCCGATGTTACATGTCTGTGGCTACATTTGTATGTGCATTCATACCTGTGTCCAGAGACCATTGTTGGTAATGAGGGGACACCTGCCTTGAAACACTATGCCATGATGTCATCGGTGTCATCATATAATCCAGTAGACACTGTGGAAAATTGTACTGGAATTAGATCTTGTATCTAATTGTGTCTAAAGAACAAGGAAAACCGCAGATGCAGGGTGGGTGGGTGGTGGGTGGGGGCGCAGTGAGTTTGTTTTCCCACGCCAGACGGCCAGCCAATGGAATCCGTCTGGAATCGCTCCCCTGGGTGTCAAGTAAGGGCTCTGGCCTGTCACTTTGTCAGCAGCGCGCACAGAGACAACAAGCAAAGATTTGATACAAAACATTAAAAGAAGATGGCTGATGAAGAACTGGAATTTAATTTCGACACATGGGCTAAAGAAAATGGCCTAGTCAAGAAGACAATGGCAGCGTTGGTCAGAGAAAACATCAACACAGCAGAAACTCTGAGAGTTCTATCTGGCGACAATATCACGTGCTTTGGACTAACGCTGGGTCAGCGGACGCTCCTGGCAGTGGCGGTTCGGACGCTATGTTCCCCGCTGGAAGAGGCCACCAATGTCACGGATATTACACCACATCAGCCAGAAAGAGAATACCGCGCCTTCAATGCCGACGAAACCACACAGGACAGCATCCAAGCTGACCGCTTCCAGGACCAGAACACCACGCCAGATGTTGGTACGTCGCTGTCTGAAATAATTGCCTATGTCCCCAACATCTTGCTTCAGCCCAGGGACGTCACTGCCATGGAAGGGGCCACAGCAATGGACCCTCGGGCCACGCTCGCATTGAAAGCCACCAAAAACAAAGTTCTGTTAATTGTTAATGAGGTGGTTTGTGGAAATGATACAAATTGTTAATGAAGTGGTTTGTGGAAATGATACACATATTAATGAGGTGGTTTGTGGAGATGCATTCTGGCTTACCGGAGCCATATGCGAGCGAGCACGCAAGGCTCTGGCTTCATTGTTTACAGGTCATCAACTCATCAACTGGCTTCATTGTTTACAGGTCATCAACTCCTGTTTACAGGTCATCATCTTCCTTATATGGTAAAGCATCGGAGTACTTCTCAAAATTATAACCCCCATTAGCATTGTTTATATAGCGCATTGTCTAAAACCCCCCCGAGGAGTGCCCAAATTTTACTCAATTTCAGCAGGTGAGTAATTAGGTGGCAATAGGCTGAATGTATAACCACTTCGCCGTCACAGTGATGACAGCGCGAAACAGTGGTATGTTTGGTTTGGGGTGGCAGACCGGAACTACTTTCCATTGGCCGAGGCCATTTCGCAAAACGAGACCAAAACGACTTTGGCCGCCACTGTATGCACATCTACTTTCAATGTGAATAGTAGCTGTTCTTATAGGACAATGGTGGAGATGATACAAAGTGTTAAAACCTTCGGCGTACCATATGGATATTAGTAACATTCCGCGTCACATTGTACATTTGGTTAACACCCGGTGGAACTTTCTCTTCAGTTGAAAGCCCAAACTGTGACCCACATGTCACTATTATGTTACTAATGTTTTACTCACCGATTATGGAATCTGTTGGGCCGAGGCAGTGAGTTAATTTTCCCGCGCCAGACGGCCAGCCAATGGAATCCGTCTGGAATCGCTGCCCTGGAGGTCAAGTAAGGGCTCTGGCCTGTCACTTTGTCAGCAGCACGCGCAGCGACAACAAGCAAAGTTTCCCACCCACCTCACCCTCATTTTTAACATTTTGCTTGCCCCCGCAGGCAAGGACAATTCGCGCTAAATGCAGACTGAACATTATCTTAACATTATTTTACTGTATGGCAGTTAGCCTCATCTCGTGTTGTCAGTAAATTATTACTGACAACACTACATAACATAAACTGCTTCTATTAAACATAAATTAATAAAACTGACAACATAAATTACTATAATATTTATGGAGTGCGCTAACGTTAGTAGAATTCATGGTCATGTTACGATTATAAATTATTCGTACAGTTATTCTCTGAGGTTGTTGCGCTAGTAACATACTAATGAGCGCGGTAGAAAATTAGCTGATTTACATGCCATGTTTTTAATACACGTTGTACTACATTTTATAATCAGCGCGCTCTCGAGTTACATAGTTTTAGAATAAACTCTCTGTCCCCCCCTTTCACCTTGTGTGCAAGTTCTTTAAAACAAGTCTTGAAAGAACATCGCTATCAAGAGATTGTGAAATTATACAAATCATAGCTGCATGCAGTTACCAAACGTTCAACCGGTATGTGCTATCACAAAAATATCGGAAACAACCGGTATCTTTAACGAAAGTGGCAGGATGTATTATAGGAATAGTTCAGTTGAGACCACATGTATTCGCAATGCCCTTGTTGCCTTTCTCCAGTGGCGCAAAGGTTGCCATTGGTTGCACACTTGACTCGACTAGGCTTTTCAAATGCGCAAAACAAAATGGCCTTGATGCAGAATTCCCAGAGACCATAATTGGCTTCGTGATTACCCTGCCGATGTTTCGTACTTTATACAAGGATAGTGGCTGGTAGAACTTCAAACAGACAACCATCATTGAGAGACTTCTAGGCAAGTGATATGCAGCACACAACGCCCTGGAAGATGCCAAACTCCTGCAAGAAGCATACCAGACAAGCCCAGTCATCAGACTTACTGAAATCCAGCTTCAGTGCTGAAGCTTTGGACCTGCAATATAAAAAGGCTTGCAACAAGAATAAGAATCTACCATCACTGCCGTCCCTTGCATCAAATAGTATAAAGACGTCACAACTGAACAAAATTGCAATTAGTGGACTGTCGCACATGTCAGAAATGGGCAAACTGGCATTGAACGTCTGTTCAGAGAGGACATTATAAAAGGCCATGTTTGCGTAACAAACGGAAAGAAAACTGCTGCACTTGTCAGTTCATACTTGCAATCTATATTTGATTGTGGCTGCAAGGGGCAGTAGACATCGCTGATATAGGCCATGTAGCCTTCCCATAAGCATGGTGATATATCAAGAGTTTGTTATCGAAAGTAGGAGGGTCAAGTAAGATGCTGTGTCACTTTCCTATAAGCATGGTGACATTTCATTTTTTATTGCTTCCTGATAAGTATGCGGTGTGGAGAAAATACAATGTACAGTTCTGGCTACATATTAAATACTCTAGCACTTTCCATGTTTACATGTTACAGAATGCAGTTAGAAACTCTGAAGCTACCTTTGCCAGCTTTTGTAACTGAAAAGCAGGGGTCACAATTATGGAGTTCCCGACGTCCCAGGGCATATAAATATCACATGCAGGCAAATATATCACCACAGGTAAAATCCCGCTCGGGCTTGTCACCTAACCTGCGAGTATTAATGAATTTGTGAGTGTGTGAGTGATATCAAAGTTTAACGGCACATCAACACCAAAAGGGTCACACATCTTCCAGCCACCAAAACTTGATACGATAAGGCAACGGCACGGAACTAACATGTAGACACAGCCAAATATTGGTTTCCGCACAACAAGCCAGCCGCTATCCCAATCAACACATAGTCATTAATTATTCACAACCATAGAAGGCTGTTGGCATCTGCTATTGGCTAAGAATTTTCCCGCCAACCTCTAAGCCAATAAGGTGCATTGTTTCATATTGATTTCGCTGTTCACGGGGCCTTTTTTGTCCGTGCTACAAAAATTTTTGTCATGTGCTACAAAACTCTACTGTCATTGCCAAGAAAATGTTGCTGGATAAGTATTTCAAAGAAGAAGATGGAGGAAGAAAGCCGAAAAAAAAAGAAAACAGTGGCCAAAATGTACCTGTTACTGGATCTACTGGCGGTAGCAGTGCTGGGAGCAGTGCCAACGGCAAAATGCCTGACTTGGCAGTAACTGTTGTCCATGTTGAGGATAGTAAACAGAACTTGACCAAGACCAGCGCCGTTCATAATCAGTAATATGCTGTATGATAAGAAAAAACGTACCAGAAAATGTCTCTATATAGGAAAAGGACTTTCCCTGGCTGTGCTATGACAGTGTAGCAGGTATGATGTACTGTGAGCTGTGCAAAACGTATAAATGCTGTGATAAATCATGTGCATTTGTTAAAGGGACTGATTCCTTTCATGTCCAGTTGATAGAGCTCACAGTGTGGGGAATACCGTAGACACCCATGGATAATCCGCCCCTATGGATAATCCGCATGTAATTCTGAGTATATCAGTCCTGGAAAATTACTTATCCCTGTAGAATCCAACTTGCAGTCGGTGATATGACCATGAGTGGTTGAGAGCCGACTACCCATTATCAAGGCCCAGTCGACAAAACTTGGCGCCAACCCTGCAGCTAGCAGGTGACATAACAAGCAGCGCCACTCCACTCCCCCTTTCCCCTGCCTACCGCGTTTTCGTGGCTCAGCAAAAGTGACATGTTGTAAACAAATTCACGCCATACCATATAGAACAACATCCAGAAACACCTTTTAATCAGGGGGTGGGGGGGTGGGGGGGTAGACTTATAGTCGGCTTTCAACTATATTACCGACTGCACGTTAGATTCAGTGGTGTATGCAGGTGAATGTGTA
>JAAUYG010090780.1_pt1 | contig 14480 bp, 15 predicted proteins | sample 7278091 | NCBI WGS metagenome assembly JAAUYG01 (sample SAMN14350201, study PRJNA611818) | marine sediment metagenome | isolation source: surface marine sediment (0.6m) | place: French Polynesia: Moorea | collected 2018-08
ACCTGATGCTAAAAAATGACCACGTGGTTTTATTTATGTTGACAGAGCTCAGACAGAACAATAACTCAATCTCGTTCATGACAGAGGCATTTACTTCACATAATGTGGATGCTGTTTTCCTTTGTTGCAGACTGCAAACCAAAAATTCTGCCTCCAAAATTGCGAACCTTCAAGCTTGCATTCACAAAATGAGTGCACATGCATGCCATGCAGCCAAGAGAGAGTGCATGTTGATTCATTTGGGGAAAAACACAAAGTTGCATCTTTGCTTTGCAATAGTACACCAGTTCGATGGATGTGAAATGAAAGTGTTCAGGAACATTGCCCAGTTCGTTCAACAAAGCTGCCTTTGCAAGAGGTGTCCAGGCACTAATCCAGGATGTTGGTCAAGTGGCCCTGTTTCTCGTAAAATTGCCCAATTACGCCCAAACCCTGCAAACGCCTTGAGCGAAGGCCCTAAACCGTCCCCCAGCGTCTCCCAAATAGAGAAATCACCCCAAAATGTTTGCCAGTTGCATGAACCTTCAGAAAGTGTTTGGCCTCCAAGACTTGAAAATTTCAAACTTTGGTGTTTGTGTATAGCCCTACACCTACACACCACCAGGGTCCTGATGCCGCTGTGTCACTGTGATTTCAGACGATGCCGACATCGGACAGCGCGACGGAAGAGCTGATCTCCGACCAGGGCGACAGCAGCGGCGGCGACTTCCCGGACGCGCCTCCGCCTCCGTACGAGGAGTCCGCCGCCGCGCTGCGCTGGACCCTGCTGCACGTCGATTTCCGCCCGACCTGCCGGAACCGCGGAGGCATTCTCGTCAAACCGACGTTCGACAGATTCGAGTAAGTGTCATGCGTCACGTGTCAATTTGTACCCGTCTGCCAGGACCAAGCCAGGGACAATGTCACGTTCTCTCTGACTGAATCTTTCAGAGTCCGACTCTCCACAAAATGTGTTTCAGTATCGCAGAACTTTCATCTCATTGCCACAGAATACATTTCTGCCATGGGTCTTCAACACGTTTGCAAAGCTGAATGCAATGTTTGACAGACTCCGTCACAACACGGAATCACAATTCGCACAGATGTCTAAAACAGGAAAACTGCTCCTGTCAGAAACACTGCATGTGTCCACACGCCAACTCGCATTCTCCTGCAAATCAGACTGTCAACAGAAAAGTTCCTTTTCCTGAACTGAACTGTTTCAGGGTCTGCCTTCTTGCAGAAGTTTAGTTCGGCAGGCGAACCGGTGGCTGCGGAGGCACCCAGAGATCCACGTGACGGGCGCAGAGACGATTGAGCTGAGCGGAGCCGCGGCTCCCGACATCCGGCACACGGCGACCAGTCGGCACCACGCGGCCAAGTACCAACACGCTCGCTTCTGGGCTCTGAGGTAGAGACGGCTTCGTCAAAAACTTCCTCACAGATTTCTGGATGCGATTTATATGTCCAGAATCATCCGTGATTCCAGGTTCTTCACATCCTCAAGCCACAGACCAGTTCTGATTGTTCCTTGAGCCACAGATTTTTTTCCAGAACAAAATCTGATGTCCAATTACAGTTGTCCCCCTACAGCTGCAACCTGTTTCTTTTCAGACTTTGGGTGGAGCCGAAACAATCCTGGGATGAAAGTCCTGTGTGGCAGCTGGGATACATTAACGTCGTACCTGCCTGTTGCCATCCAGGCGGAGTCCTGGACAAACCAGCATTTGACGCACCATCATGTACCGTGAACAAACTGAATCAAATGCTTCAACAGAAACCATTGCCAGGTGAACAGAGGTTGTTTCCATGCGCATTGAATGGTCAGCTCAGTGCTGCCATTGAAAAAATAACTTGTGCATCAAGTCACAAGTACGTTGCGTCACCTTGGTGTACACAATTCCTTGTTCTGGACCCAAGTCACACCGGCGTGTTGATAACTTGACTCTGGACCCTGTATTGTAGGAACTGTACTCAGCATTGAAACACTGAAACTGAAGTATTGCCAATGGAGTGCTGTGCCAGATCCAGACAGATGCTTCTGGCAAGACCACGCCTACCTGAGGGTTCCCTACCTTCACGTGTACCGGGTGTTTTATCTCACAGGCTCTAACACTCCATTGCAAATAGGTACGTACCGTGCGAAACTCACATGTGTCAGGCGAAGAGAGATGATTCTGGTCAGGATCCCAGATCCAACAAATAGGTCAAACAGGCACAGACCCTGAAGCTCAAGTCTGGGGCGCCACCCAGCTCCTTTTTGTTCGTGCATCCAACGATCACATCCCCCTTTTGCTGAAAAGTGCCCTGGAATCAGGTGGCCTAGGTGCCTAACTCCTTCACAAGAACTTGTGTGTCCGAGGAAAACAAAACGGCAAAGGAATCGTTTTCAGAGAAACTCTGTTCAAATTCAGGACATTGTGACCTGTGCTCTGAAAGTCTTCACGTTTCATTTCAGCTTGGAAAGATTTTGTTCCGGCAAAGCTGAGAATTCGGCGTCGGCCATTCACGAGGCCTCAGTTTGAGGACTGGAAGGCGGTGATGGACAAAGCGCGCACGTGGCTTGCCAATCAAGTTCCCGAGGAGACTCGGGTCACCAACCTGCAGACTGTCAGTTGTAAACTCAGAGGTGCGCACTTTGTGTCCGTTGTCCGTTCTGCTGGTCAGTCAAGTTTAGAGGCCGTCTGACCACGGAAGGCGTCCATGTAGGCGTGTTCACACAGAACCAAAGCACGATTCCGCAGAAGCGAGCCATTCCTGAGCTCCAAGTTCAGGAAATTTTCTCGGTTCTCACTTTGAGTTTCAGTGGCGTTTACTTAAATTGCGCTCACCAGTTTTTTGTAACTGCAATTCCTTTTGTATTTCCTGGGCCAAAATTCTGATGTTGATTGTTCTCGCACAGATGACAGAGTGGACACGTCGTCTTCGTTGTTCAGTGAATCGACCATCATGCCCACGACGTACGTCCAGGTTCTGCGTATCTACTACGTCACAACGGACAGCGTCACGTCCTACCCAGTTGTTCCCCCCACCCAGGTAACACAAATAAAATTGTCCTGGAACAAAATACGTTACAAACAACGCAACAGGAGCATCAGAACGTTCACTGGAAGGATCGTGAGCTACATTTGTGGCAGAGACAACTGAGAGGAAAACTGCACCACAGGCAAAACAGAAGGGATTCCCACGTGTTTTTCTGTGCATCTACATCTTACAATGTGCAGGTTCTGGTTCATGTCACTGAATCACTCCTCTCGTTTCTTTTTCTGTTTCAGTTGGCATGCAGAACGTTCTTACCTCGGCGGGTGATGGCGCGAGGGGGAATCCAGCTCGGCTGGGAAACCATGTCAGAAACCTTCCAACACGTATCATCCTGGATCAAGTTCAATCCAGGTGAATATTCCACTGAAAGCCTTGTTCACACCAGAGCAAAGAAGCTGTGAAAGAATTGGCTGTCATTTCTTCACCTTGATTGAGAGGAATTCGCTCAGCTCCTCAATGAGCCATCGAGACCCCAGGACCTTTTTCAATTCGTGCAGTTTCCAGTGGGGTATGGTGGGGTTTGTTTGGGTGTTCAGGCTCGACTTTGTTTTGATGGGGGACGTTCTGCCCCGTAGCTTCCACATTGATGGTCGCCCCAATCCGCCATTTCAGAATTCGCTCTGGTGTGAAGCTTTTCGCTGTCACGTAAACACTGAAATAACCAACTTTCGTTCAACATGGACATCATCAACATTTTGTCCGCTCTTTCCACAGATGTCCGTATCCTCTGCGCTGAAACAATCATTTCCCAGCATCCCAGCAAAACAACGCACACGGGCAACAGTCACCAGCCAGCGGAGGGCAAGGCCTCGCTGCAAGGCATCCGCATGTACGTCGATGGGGCATGCAGAGATCCACCCCAGGCGCCGCTGAGGATCTTTGAGGAAGAGCCAACCGGTGATGCATCACATGCTTCGACAGAGACTTCCGTGGTTGTGTAAAAAAATATGTTTTCAAGCCATGTCAAGAATGTGTCCACAGCAAAGCAAATTCGTTCTGAATTCTGGCAGGAAAGTTCTGGTTGTGAATTCCAACGAATTTCATGGAAGTCGCTGCAGACATCTTCGCGTGAAAATTATTGAGATAACTGAAGGTTCAGCTCGATAAGTAATAAGGATAGCCGTATCCGAAAACGTTGCAAACACTGCGAAACATAAATAAAACTGAAAACCAAACACTGAATGCAAACCGGGTGCTTTTTGTCGTCAGCGGAAATGGCGGGAAGAAAAAGACGCTCACGGGAACTGCACTTGCTGTTTTCTGTGTACCCTCGCAGTGCCGACCTTTCGCTTTTCAAGGCATTTCTACTTATTTGTCAACACTGTTTTACGTTTTGTTTGTGGACTGGTCAACGCAGAGAATTGAGAATCGTCAATGATCGATGATAAATGAGAAAGAAGCAGACTCGCCACAGCAAACTGCTTTGTTCGTAAGAATTTTCCGACAGCTTCAAACAAAGCAGCAGCTTCTATTCTGCCAACCGCACAACAAAAACAGACATGGCAGCCATAGGGAAAATTTTGCGGAAAGGTGAGCAGATTTTGAAATAGATACGCCCTTTCGTGATGAGACAAGCCCTTCAAAACAAAATGGAATGATCTTTGTTACCGCTGGTGTCTTTTGCAGCATGTTATTCCAGCCTTGTAGGAGAGAATGAGTTAGAAAACGCTTTACATATTGATCAGTTACCTATTGGCCTTGATTTACGAACAGCAAAAATTTATATATCTATTCACGCAGAGATCAAGAAAAAGGTCTTCCTACGGGAAAAAGGCAAACAAAATTCCTCATTCCAACAACAAGAATTTAAGACTTGAGAACAAGAACCGTTTGTACGTTTGGGAAAGTCAAAAGTATGACAGCAGACAGACAACGAATTTTGCTCTTTGCGCTCAACATTTATGCCTTGTTGACAGGTTGTTTTGGACATCAGTAATTTGGTTGCAGAGAAAGCAAAGAGCGCAAAGATTTCAAGACGGGGAAAATCATGTTTTGGTAACAGAAATATGTTCCACCAAAACGCGTGGACAAATGGTAAATGTTCCTGTTGGTTCAGGACTGACAGACATGCTTGGTGGCAGCTTCGTTTTCAGGAATCAAAAACAAAATAACAGCTAGATTGGCCCAAAGCTGCAACTTACGGGGTATTCACACCGGAGACCGAATTGGAATTCGCGAATTGAATGGACAATTTGCCATACATTTATTTCAATGGCAATTCGTTCGCTCGATTCGGGACGAATGCCAATTCGTCTCCAGTGTGCATGGGCCTTAAGTATCAAATCAAATCAGAATTGCTGCATGTGCTGTTTTCTGGAACTGATAATTGCCCGCAGGGATAATTACAGCTGGGCATTTTGCGGGATTTTGCTTCTTTTGGCCATGTCTCTTTTCTGGGTGGGTATTCTGTAGAATTTTTACATTGTGGTTGTTTGACAGCTTTGGGTTTTTCTTTGGGATGGTCAGGCATTTTCTGACTTCAGTGGAACCAACATTTCAAGAAAAATGGAACTCCCGCTGTATCCCGAAGATTTGAGCCCGCAGGGCATCCACACCTTTGCATGGTGTGGCTTCTCGTTCACACGTCGTTTCCCTTTCAGGAAATTCTGTGCACCAAACAGCGCAGTATGAAAGACTTGCCCAGGATCCGAGTGATAACGAAGAAGAGGACGACGTTCTGTTCAAGCGAGAGGCCCTCGCCAAACAAAACGGCCATCCTCAGGGGACTCAGAATGGAGTGGCCGGTGAAACCATTGAAATGGTCAACGCAGAAAAGACTGCTGTGAACTCAGAATCCCCAACTGCAGAGGAACTCAATCTGGTGAAATTCAAAGTCACGAAGAGAGTCACGTCCCTGTGGAGAACGCGTGTCAGTTGTTTTGTGTTGCTACTTGTTCTTGTGCTGCTCCTCGGATTGACACTGGCCTTCATTTTGCCGTATTTTCGAAACGTGAAAAAATTGGTTGTTCATCATATCAGAACGAAAGGGTGGAACAAAACAATTGAAGACTTTGGTAAGTGGTTTGCCTTGCATTTATTGCGTGACTTGCAGATACAAGAAGACCAAACAAAAGGCAGATTAAATTTGAGTTGATTTGATTTCCTGAAGGTAAAGGATTTCACTGTCTCTGAACATGGGCATGGCCTCCAGTCTCAAATCATGAGAGACGTTCCATCAACGCGCGACTTTTTCTTCACAGGAACGGAATCGTGCATCAGGTTGTACGACCTAGATGGGGACAATTTGGAGGACGTTATAGTGGGATTCCAACAATCATTTGCTTTGAAAAGCTACAAAACTGTGGATGAAATGAAGGCAACCTGCAAAAGTGAAGGTGATTACAGTTTTTCTCCATGAACGGGACGAAGACGCAGACGAAAATTGCGGCAAACCAGAGGAAAACTTATTTCCTTGTTAGCACTGCAATTCGTTTGAGGCGGAAATTAATTATTAAGTGCTGAGGTTATTGTCAAAATTTTCTGCAGGTCTTGACTTCCCGTGTGAAGGAGAGGTTATCGCGCTGAGAGGCACCGATGGTTTCGTGCTGTGGAAAGCGAAGCTGCAGTCAGGAGTGACGGACATCAACTGCGAGGACATTGACGTCAACAAAGATGGACAGAAGGACTGCATAGTGTCAGGAAAACACGGAACGTTTGTAGCCATCAACTCAAAGAGTGGTGCGTGTCAATGAAAAACGGTTTTCATGGACAACCGCAACCTTCTGCGCAAAATCGCGCGCGTTTTTTCTTTGCCATGCTGATGAAGTAGGGCGCTCGAAGTAGTCGGGTTAGTTTCGTTGTCACCATTGTCATTGTGGCACCGCCTCCACCCTCCGCCAACCCCCCCCCAACTACTACACTGCCTTCGAACCGCGCGGCCTTCACGCTGATTCATGATTCAGAGTATTCATGTCTCCTGTCAAGGTGCTGTGCTCTGGAACGTGGAAACGAAGTACATCAACATCGACTGGAACGTGCATCAGCCTCTGCGTCTTCCTGACTGGGATGACGACGGGGTGGCGGAGCTGCTGGTCGCGCACGGCGGAGAGTACAAGTACGGCCCTGAGGTAAAACACCAAAACAAAAGTTGGGGTGTGTCTTTGAGGGTGATTGTCAACAGATTTTGGACCCATTCCAAAGGTGGAATGAAGGGGGGTGTGTTTTTGCAACTGCTACTCTGTGGGTACACTCAAGATTAGTCCCTAGATTTCTCGCGGTCAAATGTACAATTCTCAATTCTCACAAAGACTCAGATGTAATGCTTTTTTCGACAGCAAACATTTACAAAAGAAGACTTGCTAGAGAAGTGGCAGGAACAACAAAAGCAAACAGATGACACCTCAGCCGAAAAGGTACGAGTCAAGTTGGTGACAGGGACAGCCGTTTCAGGCTTTGCAATAGTTTTCACGCATTTGGTGATGGTGCTTGGTGTTCTTTGAAATCTTTGATCCCAAATAGACATCTAATTCTACCTTTCTTGCTTTGTTCTGAAAGAATAACATGCCTACTAACTGGTACAAGGTGCCTTGTTACATGCTAAGGTTTGCTGGTGCATCTGAAATACTTGTCACTCATGCTTCTTTTTGTAAGGCTAAGAAGGAAGAGGGTGGTAGGTTGTTCGTTGTAAGTGGAGCTACAGGCAAGGTGGTGGGCAGATACATGGACATTCCCCGGAACCGTGAGATCCACGTGTCTCCGGTGTTGCACACGACGTTTGACAGATCTAGGTACATCCTGTTCGGTTCCGGAGGCATCGGCGACACACGTTCAGACGGTATGTTGGCACGGGGAATGATGCTGTTTTTCACTTGCCATGTGCACGCACGTCTTCGTGTAAGTTTGCGTCTGCACCAACTAACGCACAGAGATGCAGAGGATACTAACAATTTGACGATTCTGGGATTCTGGTTCTGTCAAGACCTGAGGTAACAAAACATGCAGCTGTCTGAAACTGGAATCAGTTGGTCAGTTTTATTTGTTTTGGATTTGTAAGAAGAGCCGCTGTTTGCAGGGTCGCTCTACATCATGGCTGTTCCCGATCTCTATCGTTACGTGATGAATTCTACAACGCAAAACGTGCCTGGAGCTGGGCCTGGCGCCTACAAGGCCTTGGACAACCTGCCAATCAACTCTGCAAAGGTTTCCCTCGTCTACAAGTAAGTGATGTGTGAATCATGGGGCGTACAGCGTGCTCTCGTGCGCGCATTGATCATTAGTCAACGAAAAGACAGGCACGACCTGATTGCCACTGTTATTTGGGAGCATTCTGTGGACCTTTCATTCTATTCTGACCTACTTTGTTGTCTGCTGGACTCAGAAACGGGAATGGTCCATTGGCACTGACAGAACTGTGTGATTCCAGGAGTGAGCTGAAGGGCATCATGGCGCCCCCAGTGTGCGTTGATGTAACCAAGGACGGCGTGAAGGATGTGCTTCTGAATGCCTTTGATGGGAATATCACCATGTTCAATGGGGAGAACCTCACTGTGATATGGCAGGCCAAGTTCCCTGGATTTGAATCCTACAGGTCAGTGTTATGTACCACTGTGCTTCAAGGTATTTCCTGTATTCGTTTTGAGGATAACTCGAAGTTGTGACCAGATCTGCCTCGCACAATACGCAGTCCAACAGAGGCTTTTCAGACATTGTGTTTTATCAATGTGCCAGTGTTTTGTCAATCCTTCTTTGCAGTGTGCCTGCTCCAGCGCATTTTAACGATGATGATACAGTGGACTTTATGGTGCATCTCAACTATGGAAGATGGCCTGACTACCAATATTCATTGGTACAGTTTCGTTTTGTTGAACTTGCAACGTTTCTTTTTCAATCGCAGCTGTTTTGCGCACCCCTCAATTAGAAGTATTCAACTTTTGTGTGATGCTCTCAGCTTCCAGCTTTCCATTTGCACATATTTTATGTCTTCATCTGCAGGTTCTATTGTTCTTGCAGACTGTGATATTGGATGGAAAAACCGGGACCAAACTGTGGAGCCTCAATTCCACTCTTGGCGAACATTCATCCGATTTGGTGTTACGAACGAAAGACAAGAACAGAGACGCGTTCGTGTTCAGAGTTCAAGGTATCAGTGCAAAGGGGGAGAAGAAGGCGACAGAAAAAGACAGCGCAGAAAACAAACAACGAAAGGTGAAACGAGCATTTAATTTCCCGCAAAATTGAAGCAGAGGATTCTCATCCTCACTTCTGACCTTTTCTAACAAGAATCAAACTGATTTCCAGAACTTAAGTTCTATCTGTTGCAATTCCAGAGACGCGCGACGCAGTACAATCAGCAGTACAACCAGCAATACCCACCATACCGCTATGGCGTCGGCAGGAAAACATACCAGCCTCCCAATGTCCGGGGACAGTTCCAGCCAGAACAGCAGCAGCCGAGGTACCAAACCCACGCCAAAGTGGACAACAGCAACAACGACGGCTCACAATTTCCTGCCAACTTGCAGGCCGGTTGGAATCAGCAAAACGCGGCGCCACGTGCTTATTCGGATTCCAGATACAATCACTACGGCGAAAGGTTCGTGATTTTTCCTGAGTCTTGTTTGGGGAAAGTGGGGAAACACACCACTTCAGTTTTTCCAGTGGACTACCTCAGTCCAAAGGATGAGCATTTCTGCAGAGCTGCGTCCAGTTCAGGCCGAGTTGCGCAGCGCTGGTCTAGCGTCCTGCTCCGCATGGGAAATCTGTTGTGTTTCCCAGTGAATGGTTCTTTTTCCTGAGTCCACGCTGTCAATATTTTACCGTCTCACGAATAAGTACACACTTCGTTGCAGGTATCCTTACAATCCGATTGATACGGGGTACGAAAACGCCGGTTACGAGCCGAACTACGATGACCCGTACGCCTACGATTCAGATTACATACCAGATGTCAAAACTTTGCTGGAAAAATATGGAGCTTTTGCAGGCAAGTGTCAGGGAAATATGACAAACAGGACATTGCATGAGAAAGCCTGGTAGATCTTCCACGGAGAAACGGTAAAAAAGAAATCACCTGACATCTGAGCACTAGATGTCGTTCCAGATATGACTTGTTTTTTGGGAGCGTTTTCTGAGACTGATTTCTTCTCTTGGGTTGTGCAGATATTGAAGGAACAGAAGACGTATTCGCCTCAAAAAGTGAATGCGAGGAGGACTTGGCAAAGTACACAATTGACGTGTTTCTTATGGATCGCTCAAACATCTGGATGCCATTGAAAGTTTTGGAAGTAGGAGCTGTGCGGGCGTTTTACAGTGAGTACACATTCGGCGTTCTCTGGGGAACGTTTTTCGTCTGTGCGCCCCACCGATTTCTTTGCAATTTTTCGCAGTCACTCTGTAAAGTAATTCTGAGCAAAACTGTTCTTTCCAGACATATCGTTGGAAGACACGCCAGCCAAACAGAAAAGAGACGTTTCATCAAAAATTACCCCACAGAAGCCAGATGAAAGTGGACAGTACTGCAGTGTCATGAAACCTCTAGAAATTTCAACTGGTAAGCTCCAGTTGAAAAAGTCGGAAGGCATGATCCAGGTCTGGCAATTGCTCGGGAAATGCCAGGCAGGTCACCACATGTTGATCAGGGTGACAAAAGGCCAGAAGGCACATTAGAAATCTGCCTTTTTCACCGTGGTGGCTTCATGTGGGATGTCCCCTTTCTGGTTTCCATCTTTCACAAGCTGATGTTCACAAGTCCTTTGAACTTCTTTGGCACAGCTGAGATTGCTTTTGTAGAGGTCAAGGTGTATGCTGTTTCTAGGCATGGAAATTTCAAGGAACACAGCTGCTGTGTCTGACTGGAGAATGCAAATGTGACGCGTCCACCTGAAACCCGTTCTGAGTGCAGACCAGATCACTCGCGTCATTTCTTTTCCAGGGGCTATTGCCGATCTGGATGGAGACGGTGGTTTGGACCTGGTGGCGTCGGTGAACTTCATGGGTCAGCTGACGGACGAAAGCGGCTTCCACCTGAAGAACATTGCAGAGGCGCGAATCATCAAGGTTAACTTGATGGATGTGATGAAGGAGAAGCGCATGATGCCTGTGAACGTGACACTGAGCGGCGGCATGAAGGGCGTTCAGAGCGCAGCCGTCTCTATTCTGAACGTCGAGTTCCTGCCCTTGAGACAGCAACCATGGATATCGTACAGGGGCAGATTCGGGGATTCGGTTTACGGCTCTCGGCATTGACAAGGACGTGAGTTTTGAAGCCTCTGATTTTTTCGTTGTGACGGCTAACGCCTCCCCTTCTGTTTCTTTTCGCGGTGGATGAACAGGTTCCGGCAGAGTGGATGGAATCCATGCTTTTGAGTTGTACAAGAAGGAACAGAATTTCTCTCAATTTTTAGAATTTTTAGGCCGAGCGCGACTGTAAGTAGAATCGGCCTAATGGAGTCAAGTGCGCTACCACACCCCACAACCCCCCACCCCCCCTACCTGGCATGAAAACGTGATGGATGGTTGGGGCGCTCGGCCTTTACGCTGACTAAGCGTACTTGTTTTTCTCGAAAGAACCAAAGCAAGGCGAAGTGTTTTGTGTTTCCGTCAATCGTGTGGATTGATACTCACACACGAAAGTCGAAAACGTACCTTGGTCTCTCATTGTAGCCAGGTAGCCCAAAAAGAATGAGCTTGGAACCAGGAAAGTTTTAAATTGCAGTTTTGGGTTTTGCGCAAGGAGTTTGCGCGTTCAGCAGCGGAAGTTTCAGGACGAATCGGAAGACCAATTCACACCGACGGTAATTGCGTTCTGAAGGGAGGAACAATTTTTTGTTGCGGTGCGAATGGTCTTGATCATCTCCAATAGGCCAAAGATACCACAAATGTTCGATACTTCACTGGTGTAAATGATACGAACGTGATATGTAATTATCTCATCGTGGAAGTTTGTGATCAGTCTAGTCATTGGATTCAATATTTTTTTTCAGAATTGGGATACCAAATCATTTTGTTTCATTCCATTGCAAGAGTTTGTTTCTAGTCGCCCGTACACTTTCATGTCTGTTTGGGGGGACTGCACAGACATTGCTCAGCTAGAATATCGGTTTTGATTCTCCACATTCCAGTTGCACAGTCGAAGTTGATTTTGTTCGTTTCGTTCCTGTGGAATTAATTTTGCACGGGACACAAAAGTTGTTGGGTTTGACCTCGGCCTCCAGAATTGCTGTCAAATTTTAGACCTGTTGCAAGGGAACATTTCTTCCACATTTGATTTCGAAGCAATTTTCCAACGAAAGCCTTGTGTCAAGAGATAAGAATTTAGTTTTCATGCCTCTGATCGCTTCTGTTTGGAGCCAGCGGACAGTCAGAGCCTGAGTTTCCTGTAAATACATTTATTCCTACTGCAGCCACAGTTGATCTGTATGAGCTGCACAACTGCAGACTTACATTGAAAAACTGATTTGACGGAAAAACTATTTTTGTGTAGTGAAAAGAAACTTGAAATACAATGTAAATTTATGTCATTGTAGCATAATCTGATGAATCTCAATTGTATAAAGTGTACAAATCTGTTGATGTTCACAGCAGTTATTTGCAGTGACTTTCCCTTTCTCACCATACGATAAGATACTTCATTCACCAGCACCTTTGCCCTGATTAGCGCGTCTCTGTTTGGTAAAACAGAACAACTTTTTCATTTTCACAATCTGTTTCGCTGACTTTTTCCACATTTTGCACAGTCAAAGTTTCACATTGCAAAATCTTCAACAGTTGTCTTGTCCACAAATATGTAGATATGGGCAAAGTTTGCTCCATTTCACAGTTGTAAAATTGTTATTTTATTTTTGTACGTGGAAGAGCGTTCCGTGACTGTCAATTGTCTTGTATGATATTGAATACATAGCAATACTGATGCATTGACACTGGTTGTTTTCATTGCTTATCTGTTCCAAGGGACTCTTGTTTGTGGCGAATTAGGCACGAATCAAATGCAACCACTGTTGCACACAAACTGCAGTTTGCACAACACAGTGCGGGAAGGAATCTCTTTTGGAGAATCAACCTGGCAACGTTGAGCTGAATTGACATTCTCATAAAAATGTGTAAACCACAAGAAACCTAAAACACATGGAGTGTGAAATTGCAGGAGAGGCAGCTGAAAGTAACAACAACAAAACTGTGTTGCTGCAAAATGACGCACCGGCATTTCGCACCAATTCTCAACAACCACCCTGCACTTTCGGATGATCACTTCGTCTTTTGTTTCTTGGCTTGTTCTCGGGTCGTGTGTGGTCGGCCTGAACAGGCAAGCATCTGGATATAAACAAATAGGCCGACCAAGCAGAACATGCTCACAACCAGGACGTGTTCCGCATGGTTTGGAAACGCATTTCCGCACACCAAGTACCAATCGGACCCGTCCTCCGGTGGTTTGCCGTCTTCCCGACAGTGCCAGTCAAAGTATCCTTCGTCGTAATTTTTGGCACACAGAAAAGTTTTCTTGTATTGAACCTGTGACGACAAAATTAACACTCACTGTGTGGTGCAGAAAGCCGTGTGAATGTCAAGCCTGTCAGAAACATCGACATAAAAATTTGCGCCTCGAAAGGCCAACGGACTGCATTTCTAGACGACTCTCGTGACAATGTGAGATAAAAATCGACACAAGTGAGTTGGTCCAAAGCGAGAGTTCAAACGACCTCTCGGTCTGAAGTCCAATGAAACGCAAAGGAGCTCGACAGAGGTTTTCTTTAGGCTATTGCCTTGAATTGGCACAAACGAGTGACAACCGAACAAGACGTTCCCTACACCCTCCCCTCAACGTACCCCTCCCAATGTGTGTGGCCCCTTTTTGTGGGCATGCCACTCCTTTTATCCCACAGAGGTTTTTCACCCAAACAGACATTTTCTGTCATAACCCTGGAGCACGGGTGACCCATGGTGATGGCACAATGACACACGGGACGTCTCCCCAGCATATTCCCTGTGATCTGTCATGGAAAGACACCCCCTCTCCCCTAAACTGATGCTTCCCGTGTTACATATCATGGCAAGACTGGCAGCTGATATCTTTTCAGAGGTGTTCAGGGTCGTCAACTCACCTGACCAATGGCACTCATCTGCGACGATACAGCGTTGCAGTCACCGACTGTTTGGTGAAGGCCAATCGACCTCACGTTTTCTGGTTTGCTAAATATCGCCAAGAGGACATAGAGCGTGTAGTGCAACATCACGTGCAGTCCTATCTCGTCAAACCAACCTGCAGAAAAAATGTTCAACGCGTCGTGACAGTGCTACAGAACTAACGGTTGTTTGACGGAAATGTAGTGCATTGGACAACATGGCATACCTTCTTTCCCTTTACTTGCTCTGGCTTCGGGTGATGGGTTTCTGTCAGAACTCCACACAATTAGAATATAAACTGCCATCAGACAAAACACACAGACTTCGGTGTGAATCCCCAAATTGTCATGGAAGGAATGGTAAAATGGAATAAACTGCAGAGCACCTCCGGGAAATGAAAA
>JAAUYG010092485.1_pt1 | contig 14479 bp, 7 predicted proteins | sample 7278091 | NCBI WGS metagenome assembly JAAUYG01 (sample SAMN14350201, study PRJNA611818) | marine sediment metagenome | isolation source: surface marine sediment (0.6m) | place: French Polynesia: Moorea | collected 2018-08
ACTGCTGCTACTACTACTACTACTACTACTACTACTACTACTACTACTACTACTACTACTACTACTACTACTACCTCTGCTGCTGCTGCTGCAGTTGGTTGTATTGCTGAGGCAGTGACCTGGTCATGGTTGCGTTCACATGACCTGACCCCTCATGTCACACCAGCTGGTTGCCTTACACTGACATCGCGGCCTGTTTGCTTTATCGACCTGCATTTGCCCACAAATTCGTGACTGGCCTCCGTGTTACCTGAATACGCTGCAGTATATGGTTATAGGAGACACTGCCCCAGGTATCTCTGCACATCCGAATGGCTCTTGGACTTGCAATATTATAAACAGCGATGAATCGCAATAATAGTGACAGCACTGCAGCCAATGACGCAATGGATTAAATGTATGTGGTTCATCAGGGTTAACGAACCAGACGGCGATGAAATGGACATCATAGTGTAAGTATTTAATGAATGTACCACAATCTCCTCTTATGTCATTGACCATACTGATTTGTCCCTGTCTCGGCTAATCAGTGTCTGTGGAAACATGGGCTATCCAGAGTACTTAGGGCATACGAAGGGTGCCATGGACACATATATATTCAGTGTTTGACAAGCCCATCGACATTATTACGGCCCTGTCGTCTGCTGACTAGATGACACGGCAGCGAAGATACGAAAGTCAACTGCAGTGCTTTCTCGCTTCGGAAATACATGTGCATAATAACCGTACTGCAGTCTTTCGTACTACAATGCTATTTGCTTGCTGTTTTGTTTCTACCACATGGCTCTGTGACAGTAGCCTACGTACGTGTGTGTGAGAGCATGTGGGAACTACCGACGGCTAAGTGTACGCCACTCCATTGCATTAGTGCATCAGTACATATAATGAATGAGAATGGATGTGCATGACAATCCATCCAACACAGAAATCGGAATGCTTGTCATCGGTTTTATGTGTCCGCAACAAGTCAGAGGTTCTACAGTACATGCATATATATGTTGCATTCGTAGAATTACGTATCCAGTTATCGACCCGAATAGCTAGGCACGATGTCAGCGAAGTCCCTACCTTCAAAAGGTTCTCGACGGTTGAATTGTTCGATAAGTACAACGCATTTCCCCTAATATCGATTACTGGAACTACATGTGTGATTAATAGACGATTTACCAATGTTATGGAACCTGGTGGCAAAGTACATATGTACTCAGCATTTGGCTTGGGACTGGTCTTCTGTACGTTTTGAGGGTCAGTAAATGGTTTGCATGTGCAATGATTTGTTGCTTAACCAAACTACATATATGATTGAGTTACGCAGAGTAGTAACTGGGTAGGTCGAACCCTGGGATCAAAACTATTCACATGCAAGGGTCAGAATAAATCCTGAAGTGGTCATAATTTTGATACAGTATAGTACTGACGAGTAGCCTTTTGTCGTTCAACAGTTTGTCTTCATTGTGCTGTCTTACTTTTTGGATGTATTGAGTTCGGGCTCCATTGTATATCTTATGTGTCTCAATTTAGAACTGTTCTGGCAGCACTGCAAAGAAATACCGATGAATCTTAAACCAATGCTGAGCTAGCCCTTCATATTAGTGGCTTAAGCTAAACATTTTGTCCATACACTGAATGTAGTTTATATAGGTCAACACTAAACTCTTTACAAAATGTAGCTGAACGAAATCATCTAAAGGCAAGTTATGCTTTACCCACAGTGACTAATCAGGAAAGCAGCATAGCCCTAGCGCAGCAATGTATCCATTTGAAAAGGATATGGAACACATATGCAAAAGTTCATAAACGTGTACATTTAGACAAAAAAAAAACATATCAGCCGCTACTGTATGCTTTGTAGGTGGACAAGTCGCGAGGACTGACACTTTGACACCATGGCATCGCCAGCAGGGCAAACCACGACAGCGCCAACTGCACCCCCGCCAGACGCCATCGAGCTCGGGGTACTCTCCATCGGCGACAACCCGGGGGAAAGCCGGGATTATGACGAACCCTTACCTCCAAAATATGACGACATCGCTTACCCACCTCCTGCCTATGATGCAGTAATTGCTGCCGACGGGGAAGGGTCGATATCAGAACATGGAGGCTCTAGATCTGTTCCAACCTCCCCCACCTCTCAGTTGCCTCCGGGTGGGCATCCGGATCTTGTTGTGTCTGCGGGACCCAGGACAAGCACCGAAGGAAGAGCAGAAGTGCCCCAATGTCCAGAACACACGGAGGCGTGCCACGCCAGAAGCAGAGCTGGAATCAAACGTCTGTCTAAGCGGCATGTGATACTCCTTTCCTTGCTGGTGGTGCTGCTTCTGGCTATAGTCGTAGGTGTCCCACTAGGGCTGCTGCTGGGAAAGGACTCCGACACAGACGGACAAGGTAAAAATTGAAGTATTTAATACATTTGTTATTAACAAGGGAGAATCAACGTCCTCAGTTAACATGTTAAGCAGGCAGTAAAATGGGCCAATGTGGTTGGAACGGGGTTCAATCGCAATAGTAAGCATTCACGAGCGAGAAGAGAGAATCTATTGTGCTTTACAACATACACGACCGCGTACGTTCAACCTGTGAAAATCATAAAATAGGATCATAAAAGAGACAGAGACTGCTTCTTTATCACCCGTTTAACGTACTGGTATATGGTTTAACGCGGCCAGGGATTGAGTCCTAACCTACTGCACCCACAAAACATCGCATTAAAGACGATGCAATTCTGGGATTCAAATTTCAAATAATCTACATGTATTGCCCAAAATGCTTTTTTATTTTAATTTCAGATGTACTATTTGGAGTAGAAAGCTGAGCCTTTATTCACAACATTTGTAGCTAAATAATCCAACCCTTGGTTGCTAGTAAAGTACACCTTTTACCTTACCTAAATGTGGTTTACGAAGGAGTAATATGCATTGATTTCAAACGTTGTGCCTCTCATATCAATTTTTACCGAGAGAGTTTTAAAAAATGAAAAAAATAGCAATTGTGGTTGTGTGGGACAACCATTTTGGCCAATTGTGTAAGTCCTGGACGTCATACATACATACATAACCTGATTATCTCAAGGTTATGATGGTCTGATACTGGATGGCTGTATTTCCCAAAACTACAGTGTATGCTGCTCACTGGAGCACATTGCTAAGTATTTGAGACGCAGCATGTTACCAGCTCCCTGTTTTTGTCCACCTTTGAAGACTTCAATATTGCTACCATTTTGACATTCTTTTTTTTTTACAATATCATCTTAAAGTTTCTGCGATTTATATTTCAGAGAGAATCAATTACAATGGGCCCGAATATGATCCTTCGCGTAAGTACACAGCCTAACCTGGGCTGGTATTCTCCAGTTAAGTCAAAGTTTTTACTAGTTAAGTTTATTCATTCATTCATTCATTCATTCATTCATTCATTCATTCATTCGTTTGTTTGTTTGTTTGTTTGTTTATTTATTTATTTATTTATTTATTTATTTATTTATTTATTTATTTATTAAACATACTTATACTGGGTGGGCCAGTTACGAATCACTAATCTGAGACAATGCTCTGATTACTGACTTAAGTCACAATTTATGCTGAAGTCGTTTGGAGAACTCCAGCTCCGACCTAAAACCCATCATTAAATAGATACCGCCTGCTGATAAAAAAATCACATTTGAATCCCCCCAGGAATATTCTCTCCATGTTACTAACCTGTATATAAAGAACAGGCGTGTAAAAGGACGAACGTGGATGTACTGTACATGTACCTAGGCCTCGATGTCTAGTATGCAAATTGCTTATATGCATATTTGACACTCTGTATGAGGAATTATATACATGTAGGTGTTTTGAATGCGCGCTACAGAATCATGAGAATATTGGGACTGCATGATGTCAGAAAACATGGCGGTTTATCATACGTGAGTCTGCGAAAGAAACTTTAGTTTATACATTCGTCGAGCAGAGTGATATCTATTTACAACACATTCTATGTGAGCTAGTCCATTTTGTACGTAGATTGATGCTATAATTCATTGTGCACCTTAGTTTTGCACTTCGTACATGATAAAATCGTCAGTGTTTCAGTCACCCTTACCTACAATGTAGTATGCAACGTACATTTCTCATGCGCGCACTAACTGTTCACAGATTTATAGAGAGGAAGGTAATCTTTTTGCTACATTCGCCTGAAGTCCAGTATGCAAATGCTTTTTGGCATATTTGGCTTCACCAGGCGCTCATTGGCAAAAGTCCGCTACTATACTCACACATCCAGCGTTACACATATACATAGAAGTACGAATTCAAGACAATGTTGAATTATTCACAGTTCCAGCCGAAGTAAAAGAGTGTCTCCTGGCTGAAACTTGCTGGTTGCAACATCCGGTCGTTACTGATCCATGGAGCGACTGCCACGGCAAACACTATGTCCGCTGGCTGAACAAATATCAGAAATACGTCGTCGTTATCACCTGCTCATCTTCAAAGTAGGTCTTCTAGGGTACATGTAGCAGTGATGGAAAGCAAAATTTCGTCTGCAATCAAATCATGTTCATGATTGACAACACGTGCAGACGCGGGATGTAAAAGTGGACTACATCCCCAAACTTCCCCAGTTTACAGGACATTTCACATCGGATCCCCAATTACAGGACACTTTAATCCCCCCCTTAAAATGTCCTGTAAATTGGGGGATGTTTTCGAGGGTATATATGTAATGCACTTTCACACCCCGTGTCGGAGACCTGCATATCACGGCTGGCAGTTTTGTCGATGACGAACGCGAACATAATTTAATCGCAGAATGGTACACGTACCTTACAAGATTAAAACCACTAACTTCGGATAAGTGTAAATTAAAATCTCTTATCAGAAACCATAATACGTTATGTATTCTCTCGTTGTACGGGTCTGACGTGGCACTGTGGTTATTTCATTTTTTTGCATCGTTGGGCAGTTAATCCATATCGACGTAGACATGTATGCTTCCTGTACTTTTTAATTATATATCTGGGCCTCAACAGTGAGTACATACTTAAGTATTAAATAGATTTATTGGCCATAGCCGAACTGCGGAATGGGGGTGCCAATGTTGAATTTAATTTCCCTGCAACATTTTTAATATTAGAAATTTCATTTTAGTAACCGGACATTTAATAGTTATATTTTCTAATATTAAAAATTCCTTTAATATCAGGAATTCAAATTCCAATATTAGAATAATATCTAATGTTAAACATTTATTCTTTATTTTTAGGAAATTATGTCTTTCTTAATATTTATTAAAATGAATTTAATTTTAGAAAATCATTCTTAATATTTGAAAATTAATTTCTAATATTCGAAATTGAATTTCTAATATTATAAATTGAATTTCTGATATTAAAATTTTATTCTAGTGTTACAAAATACATTCAGATTAAGACTTGTAAGGGTATACTCTCTAACACAGTAAGAACACTTTGTCATATTAAAGGACTTTTTGTTTCTCAATATTAGAAAATGGATTTTTAGCATTAAAATCAATTCTAAAAAATAAAAGCTGTATTTCTATTTGAATTTATATATTTTAATATTGGAAAATCTGTACTAAGTTCTACTTCGGCAACCTATATGATAGTTATTGACTGTACATGTTGCTATTGACTGCGGAAACATGCAGCACACTGCCCGTTTATCGCTCTCTATTTACCTATACCGTTCCAGATTTCAACTGCAAATGTCTGACGACCTTCACGGATCATTCTTCAACATCGGGGACGGCGATGGCTGGGGTCAGGACCATTGTGAATTCGTCGGTGCTGATCAAAACCAACGTGTAATTACATCAAAGGAATTCCACGAATCGCCAAGGAAGCAAGGTAGATGATTACATTACGACGTTCATAGTTTACTTAACATGGGGTGTGCACAATCATTATTGGATCAACGGACACGCCAATTTACGAGGTGATTTTGCAATGCTCTAGACAGATCCGGCGTTTGATAATGCTATCTGCCCCCTCCCCCCCCCATCACCCATATGATAGCCACAGATGCTGAAATAATCATTGCAGCTAATATAAAAATGGCTTCTGATTGTAGGATACTATCGGTCGAAATGGGGAGAGAGGGTATCGTATGGCTATATTGGAACAATGGGAGTTAATTATCCCTCACCCCGACGACACTATGTCACGTGGTATAGGTGCGGGGTGGACATTCCTGGACTCCTTCCCGTAGTTACCCTGGAGCCTGATAGCAGTAAGTACAACTCCACAGCTGATGTCATGCTAGTAGTCTGTGTCCAAATGAATATTTTCCGATCTTTACATTTACAATAATTGATGGCAGACCATTTGATTTCCTTTTCGTCCTTTCTTTCTTTCTTTCTTTCTTTCGATCCTTTTAGTTTTCTTTCCTCCTTTCTAATACGAGTATCCTGTTTCTTTTCTTTCCTCCCTTGCTCCTTTCTTTCCTCCTTTCCTCCTTTCCTTCTTAGTTTCTTACTTCCTTCCCTCCTTCCTTCCCTCCTTCCTTCCTTCTTTCCTTCCTTCCTTCCCTCCTTCCTTCCTTCCTTCCTTCCTTTCTTTCTTTCTTTCTTTCTTTCTTTCTTTCTTTCTTTCCTAATCCCTCCTTCCCCCTTCCTTCCGACCCTTCATTCCTTTGTACATATGGTTCTTTATCATAAAATATACGTATACTTCCGTTCAGCCACAGCCGTGATGCAATAGATTCTCATATAGACACCTTTTAGTACACCATTCTGCACGCCTCATTTCTGCATGCTCCATGTCTGTAATAATACCCTCATCCCGTAATTTCTGAGGATTGGTCAATGTCTGACATCAGTGTTCAATACCTTGTTCTGTGATATACAATATATAACCGATTTTAATTTAATAATGCTGACCGCTTTTTATTCAGCAAATAGGAATTCTAATATTTTAATTGTTTTATCCTTTTCTTGTAGTGTACCGAGTCATTAACTATTCGAGAATTACAAGCGTTAAGAAATCTTATTACTTCTTTTTGTTGGTACGGATATTTTTTTCAACCGGGATGCCCCGTTGCATTGTATTGTAACAGACTGCCTAGTGTATGCACATCTATTATATGACATCTTCATCAGCGAAGCCCATCCGACGTTTATAATAAAGTGTTTAAAGTGATTCTAGCGAATGATTTTGCTATCGTGGAGCTTGGCTATAGAAAATGTGTAAGCTTGACTTTAGACGATTTGTAGGCTTGATTGCAAATTAATTATAATAATGTGATTCTGTTTATCCGATCTTCGGTGCTTCGCACTGTCCAACTTTTCAGATGCCACCCGTGGGTACCACCCAGCGAACGACACATCATGTGAGTAGATATATTGTGATGTATGAGAGGACGTATAGTGTGCCTGTACCGTTACCTGGCGTCTGATTCAAAATCTGAGAAATTCTCACTCTGCTTCACTAGTACTTTCACTGTGTCAGCAGAGTTATTGTCGTGGCATGGTCTCCGTCGTCGCAGATAAAGTGCTTTTTTTCTCGGAAAACGCCATGTGGACTTTTAAAAGGCCAAGTTTGGGGGACTTGTTGCTATCTACAGTACCATGATATATCCAGATTGTTTTTCAAAATGTTGGATTTTCGATGATTTACGATTGATTTCCATTCGTTAAAAATAGGACTCTCGTGGGAAATAAAATGTTAACATAATACTCCTCCCATATTCAGCGCAATGAAATGTTGTGGTATTTTTCCTATGGGTACCTTCAACAAGGTTCTTGTTAGATTTATAAATTTTGAATTTTCAAAGCACTGCTTCTCATGCACTTAATATTATATCAACCAAACTTTGTATAAATGTTCCACGTAGCAGTTCACAAAAAAAAAAGTTGCATCTTGCAATTTTGAAAATTAAAAAGATTTGTTTAAAATTAAATTGATCATTGTTGCCAAATTGAAAATGAAAGATTTCAAATTTCTTGGAAATGGCTAGACATAAGGCATACCAAACGAAACGTTGGACATCTGTGGTAAGTGATATGCGGAGGTACATGTAGTTTTGCGGAAATATGCGAAGGCTCTCAATTATTCAATGTCATTTTATGGTCATTCGTTGGATTTGCATTTTTTAAATACGATTTTCAAAAACTGAATGGTTTGTTTCTTTTCTAACCAAACCCTTTGTGAAGGTCCATACAGTTTAAATTTTTTGTCACAGTGGTCAATGAGAAATTGCAAATATGATGGGAAGAGTACTAAATACTTTCAGTGCGAAATTAATGAAAAAAATAGCACTAGGGTAAGTATTTGATGTATATATATATGGAGTACGTTTCACCTTTGATACTTCAAGGTTATTTTGATGTCATTCAGTGTGCTAGTCTAAAAATTGCTCTTTATCTTCAAGATGGTTCATCCCAGAGCGGAACGGCCTGATGTTTGGGACTTGGATAGTTTAGTAAAACATACATGATGTACATTTGAACTTATAGTATTTAATGTGATCAAGGGGTCATTATTAGTACCCTGCTGAAATTTGTCCTATAATTTCAAATTCAGTGCGATGCGAACAAAATCGGTATGTTGGGACATTGGTGTCATGGAACATTCACTGTTGTCGAGCAGAACGTCAGGGTTCATGGCCCTTTTACTCTGTTTTGCGGGTTTATTTCTCCCCCCCCAAAAAAAAAATGATCCAAGCAGGGACTAGACAAAAATTCAAATACGTTTAACTTGCTGTACTGACATTAACAAAAGTATCTCGTTTTGTTTCCGTCTTTGCCAACCGTGTCATCAGACAACATAGCTAGATTGTTATAGGAAGTTGATGTTGCATGTGCTAATGGTTTGTATTTTGGAGGGATTGTAGAGGATTGCACAAAAAGTAATATGCACTGAACTTCCCTGGGCCTATTAACTTTTATAGTGTTGAAGCTACAACGCATGAGTAGTACTGAGTACATTTAATGTAAGGTCTTATATACATGTACAATGTACTGTTGTTCTAGTATTCCCTGCATATTGTGGGCATGTTACTTGGAAACTTAGTCTAAGTAATGCTGAGTTGTGCGACTTACATGAAGCCGTTTTAAATTCATAGAGCAACGAAGTACTGTTATGATTCTTCTTTTTCTGTCACGATATCAGTACCTCGAGCTGCCAGACTATGTCTGGTGTCCCCAAGCTGCTGGCTACGGTACCCAGTGCTCACTCACAGACGCAACACTAGCACGACCATGTGTGCGAAAGACAACTTCGTTCATTGGTTAGAACCGTATCGCCTATTTGTGGCCGTTCTCACGTGTTCTTCTAATAGGTATGTCATAATACTCGTTACCACCTGGATTCGTCCAACGATTCTTTGATGTATGCTCTACTCAAGACGATCTATATCCACCTGTAAACCTACTGGTTTTAGTGACTCAAAACAAAACAACAACAACAAAAGATTGTGTAAATTCCGTGCGCCACTCAAAAATGTTTACATGGATCAGTTGTGCATTTGAATGCACCACGTGGTGTTTGCATGTATATAACCGTTTGAGTTTACATATGAAATGTACATGCAAGTACCGGTATGCGTGGAGCAACGTTCAACCATCTTTTGATTTCCCACGGATGGACGGATTATTCAGGTCCAAAGACCCATGGAGGTAAAACAAATACAGTGTGCTTTACCTTGGTTTCAGATACAAACTGCTATTGGCACCCAGACTGCAGAGTGAGTTTAGGGACATAGCGGACACCAGCGGGACCGGGGAAGATCACTGTGAGTTCACGGGGATCTCCAGATCTCTTGCCGCACGGGCGGATACAACAAATCTGGACTATGTCACTCTGCCAGTTACCACAGGTCAGCCAGTGTCACCTATAGCTAATCAGATAATCCTGGTTTGAGAGAGATCAGCTTAGTATTTATTCCCTTGGGATAATTGCGTGATTGTTTGGATAGCAAAATAGTAATCGATTGATTTATATACCGGAATAAATATACTTTATCATGGTAAGTGTTAACTTGACTCGCTCGGCGCACCTCGACTGATTCCCGGACAATCTAGCCTTGGTTGTATAGCGGAAGAATCCAGTTGTCGAACTACAAAAATGACACCCTTCAATGCCACACAGTCTTAGACACTGTTTCCGGTTTCTTACGTATGCTTTGCGGCATGGTTACAAAATAAATCTTTGCTTTTGAAAATTAAAGCTCTTTACAGTTTTTTTATTTAAACTTTGATTTATTTATCGAGGTTTTCAACAAGCAAACAAATTGCATATTAATGATTACCTCTTTACAGTTCTGACGAATAATAATTTTAGGGCATATTGTGTATATAATTGTGTAAGTAAAAATTCTTATTATCGATCAAACTATTTCTTCACAGAGGAACTTTTGTTACGAAGTAAATTTCATTTCCGGTGGGAATATATGTGGTTAAATTGCACATATCAATACGTCGTGATGCATCCGAGACATGGTGCGCATGGCGAAAACAGTCGAGGAGTTCCGAATGAACTTGACTGTATGTCTACGATAATCCCACACAGCTTCATCCACGAATATTTACTCCAAAGCAACAAAATAATGACATCAGGAAGCGTGTCCTTGTGGGCATTACCAAGGCTATCCAGCCGCTGCTATAATTAAACATGTTTACATGTGAGCAATGTAAACAATACCAGCGCTTTTGATGAAGATATCCTGCCAAAAAGTGTTCTTCTCAGGGTTATGTGTCTGTGTAGTAACCATATCTAGCTCCTCCATTCGTGCAAGTGATGGGGCCATACCACAGTTTTTGCAGTAGTCCGATAACCCACAATGGTGCCCCCTATGACTTCAAATCTAATTGGACCAACGAAAACACGACGATACTGATTTCTTAGGCCTGCATGTATACTATTCGACGTAACGGAACAATACACATCTTGGCATCGCACCTAGGAGGATGCGTGCGATAATACACTATCCGCGAAAACGGATGTCACCTGCATTTGTATACGTACAATTTGGAGTAGAAAATATTGTTCTCAACATATTCGACATTCTGAATTCGAACATGCATGTATATTCACATTGTTTGTAAATGTTACTCTTATGAATTTTATTTGAGAGAGTTTTAAGAAAATAAAACCACCATTTCTGTGTGTGGCAACCATGTTGTCCGATCATTACATGATTATCAAATAATTGTGTTCTCCGTGAGAAGATTCAGTACCGATGCCAGTATTACAATTATTGATACTTCACATTGACAGGTTACTATCGGTCTGCCTGGGGTGAGGGTCTGTTCTATGGCCAGATAGGAGACCTCCCTCCTCGCCGGGCCTATCCTGACTGGTACAGGTGTGGGGTGGAAATTCCTGGGAACAGACAAGTGGTAACCATGGATAGAGACAGTAAGTACCACGGCCGCAATCGCGTCTGTCAACGCATTTCTTGGACAAGCCGGTGCGAATGGGATGGGGGTCATAACGCGTGTCGTTTACGCGTTAACGAACTTCATTTCCGCCCAATCAAGCCCAACAATCATTTCCTACTCTACTTTGCATGTTCGTTTCACACGCACGCCAATTTCTTTTTGCCGCGTAAAACGAAGTAGGAAAGTCTGTCATCGCACGTGAACGAAGTTGGTTTACGCGTAAATGAAGTAGAGACATAATTGGTTGGTTAATTTACGCACAGGCGAAGTTGGCTTATACACGCAAACGTATTACGCATACACCCCTGTCACTCTTATGAATAGGAAAACACAGTAAGCAAAAGCAACAGCATCATCATATGAGGAAAAATAGCTACATATGCCTCATATACAAGCAATCGAGAATGCGTCGCCAGATTTGTTTCTTGAAAACGTTAGAAATTTTGCCAAGTGTGTTTATTCGTCAAATTAATTTTAATTTGAAAACTCAATTACAGAGACGCTACAAGTGTCTGATGCACGTCTAAATTCCCAGTTTTTATATTGCCTTTAACGTGATGAGTATGTAGTTGTCCAAATAACCCTGTGTCAGAGTAAAATCGTGGGAAATAATGGACAAAGGTCTAGTTTTAAGAGATGGCGGTACGGCTTTGGCCTGATCTCGCACTCAAAAATCAATATTCTGTAATATGTTTTATAAAAACGCCATGTCATTTTGAAATTTCAAATGAAATTCTGGTTAATTACGGTTGGCAGTGATAAAACACGGTATTAAGATTCAAATTAATCACACATATTGAAGGTTAGCCGTTGGAATTCAACTTTTTCTCATTTCAGATAACATCATAGCCATTTTAACGACGGGTAGCATTACAACACCAATGACAACTCCTGTTCCAACAACGACACCCATCAGTACGTGTTCTAGGGCAGCAGGGCTGTAGTTGCCTGAAAAAAAGCAATAATAAACCGTTTATGGTGTTTCATTTCAGCCCTATATCAGCATGATCAGGCGACATGAACCTGCCAAAAAAAAAAGAAAAAAAAGGTCCTTTGAGTCTACGGAGACTTAACTTACATGGCTGCAAATGAGAAAGTCTTGTTTCTTGTGTGGGTGTACCTACTTCATACTAATTCTTTGGTAGGATTACATAATGCATGCACGAGCAAAGAAATATTTCCCCAATACAGTTCCTGACAAGGGAGTCATTAGTCGAATAAAGGACCCACCTGTTGTTTTAGAGCTTTGCGGGTAGCATGCAGAGACCTGCGCTGTTCAGATGAGCTTATTACGGTTCCAGTGGGCAGAATGAAGTGCTTCTGCATTTTTTTTTTGTTTTGTATTATCCCCGACGAAGGTAAACTACTAAGTGTTAACAAGCAGTGACTTTCTCGTTTCTAGCCACTGCTGATCAGTGCTTGGTGTCTCCCCGCTGCTGGGTGGAGTACCGGTTCTCGTATGCCAGTGGTGTGGCTCAGTGCAATGGTCAACAGTATGTTCGATGGCTGGCCAAGTACCAGCTCTATGTCGGGGTCATTATGTGTGAAGGGAGATCAAATAGGTGAGTGGTGGGTCTGTGAGAGTACTTGTATGGCACTACATTTATTTTAATTTTTTCCTCGCTTTTTGGGGTCCCATTTCAGGGCAGGTCAAAGTTCTCGTTTTCTTCTTCTTTTTCTTCTTCTTCTTCTTCTTCTTCTTCTTCTTCTTCTTCTTCTTCTTCGCCGTCGTCGTCGTCTTCTTCTTTTTCGCCTTCTTATTCTTCATGTCCTGCTGAGGTCACCACCATGTTCATTATGATGCCATCATCATCATCATCATCATCATCATCATCATTTCTTCTGCGTCTTCTCTGACATGGATCGATCATACTGGCGTCTTTTAGTCTAACGTTTTGCAGCTACAATCACTAGCACTCTTTAGATGCCGGGAGGGATTTTGGGAAGTAGAACTGAGTCTGTAAAGAAAGAAATGACCCATCTTCGCCTGAGAGAAACGTTAACATAGTAGACTACTTGAAGCCCAGGCCCCTCTTAGTCTAACAATATCAGTACCAGAAAAAAGTACCAGCAGCAGAAACGAAGCCATATAGTTAGCTATTCTCGATGCCTATAGAATGTATTGCTAGTAGAGGTGAGGTGGCTCGACAGTATATTTGTTGTACATTTATCACAATGGGGTACTAATTATATTTGCCTGAACTACTCCCGTAGGTACCACATACTGTTGTCACGAAACGTTAATGGCGTTTATAAATTCATTGGTGATGGTCACGGCTATGGTGAAGACCAGTGCGAATTCGTGAGCGGGTTTGGTCAGGGACTGGTGGAGGAGAGGTTTTATCCTGATGATCGCATAGACGGTAGGTGCAACTTACATGTACACTGTTCCAGTCATGGGTTATTTACACGAAGCTCATGCACATAATAAGCTCTAGTGCAGCGTAGTACTATACAAGGAAGCGTACAGGTAGGCGAAGACAGCCCTAGTACACTGAACCAAATATGTACAGACTGCAGAATGTAGGCCATGTTTTATTTCCATATAACGGTATATGTATAAATGGCGATATGGCGATATGCATATCAAGCTAGTACTTCTGAAACAGGAATATCTACAGGCGGCTTCATTTGCTGCTGACTCCAGCGAGATTCTGGAACATTCGCCTATTTGCCCTGCGAGCATTTGTAAGTCGTTATTCTTCAAGCAATGTCTCAGAAAACTCATCACAGTGGATTTTCGGGTTCAGAAAATCAGCTGTGCCCAATTTGTCAGATTTTCAGAACGAAATTTGTCGAAATTTGGCCCTAATGATAAGAGATAGGAGAATTTTTTTTGAGTGGTTATAACTCCTAAACGGTGCGATTTAGACCTGTAGTTACTATTGCACACTAATAGGAAGTCAAACTGCACCATTGGATTTGACCTTGAGTGAACTTGAAAGGTCAAATTCAAGGTCACCCATATTTTGAAGCCTTATATCTCGCAAAGGAGCCTATTTAGGCCCTATGTTACTATTAAACATCAATAGAAAACCATAAATGGGGAGTCCAACTGAACCATCAGATTTGACCTTGATTGACCTTGAAAGGTCAAACTCAA
>JAAUYG010012509.1_pt1 | contig 14478 bp, 13 predicted proteins | sample 7278091 | NCBI WGS metagenome assembly JAAUYG01 (sample SAMN14350201, study PRJNA611818) | marine sediment metagenome | isolation source: surface marine sediment (0.6m) | place: French Polynesia: Moorea | collected 2018-08
AAAGCCCTTACCTTGACAATTTGTATTGGAATTCATAAGACGCTCCGTAACCAGTCTGTGGTTCAACTTGCTTTATTTCGGTAGACTACGACCATGTGCAATATATGTCTGCCACACGGAAAGAAGGTGAAAAAACTAAGGACTACACAAACTTCTGGACAAAGGACCGGGTTTTTTTTTTAAATCTTAAGTCCAGTAGAGCTCTTAAACATGGAAAAGACAACGGTTGGCAAGGTGATGTCAATTTAAGAATTTTCTAGACTTAAGAGTTTTCAAGAAACTGGACCAAGGTGTTTTCACTGATAGAGGTCATGAAAATATACAGGATGTTTGAAGCGGTCCTCCTATGGTAAATGTCATGGGGTGAGCGCTGCAGCCTTTGTCAGGGCCTGTGTCAAAGTGTAATACAGCGGTATAACGAGTCGACCCTGCATGCTAGTATGGGTCGGAGACAGCCACATCACTTGCCGTGCGGTAGGAACACTATTCCCTGACCTTTATAACGTAGTTCATGTACACTGTACTTTCTCTTATCGAATCCATTTTATTTGCATTCAATGTGACGCTTTCTTCTCTTTAGTTCAGACCACTCCGTCTTAATTATAGACAGACATGTGTGTGTGCTCTCTCTCTCTCTCTCCCTTTCTCTCTCTTGTTTTGGATCAATGAAGATTAAATTTCAAGGTGGCATGGTCAGAGAGGATAGGCATAGACATAATAAAGAAAAAAAATAAACTGTGACGAAAAATATTGAAATGGGGATACAAAGCCTCCACAGACCGATGGTCTTATATAACACCCCACTCGCGAACCATTTGGTCACAGAAATGACACTTAACATTCCAACCCTCCTGCACACTAAATATATATACAACAAATCTCTCCATTTTTGCATGTTGTTCATTTTCCATTTTACTATCATCACCCTTTTTCAAGGTATTTGATATTTTATAATTCCGCATTGACTAGCATGTGAAACACTGAGTATACATTTGACCGAAATCCAATACTTGAAAAGTGGCAATTCTTTTCACAAATTTGGTAGAAAAGCCCTTTCTCAATGAAAATGCATCCACTGTGCTGATAGGAAGATTACACACGTGCGAGATGCGAACCATTTGCGAGTCAATTCGGAGTTACGGTGTTTTATGCACATCAGGTACGTATATCGTTGAGCACAATGAACACTTTAATAGATAGTACGTGCTATTTGTGAGTTACGATCAGTTATGATCGCCTATGCTTGTGGCATCATTATATCTCCAAGCAAATTATTTGAAGTGTTAACTATTAGTTACAAGAGGCTTTTAAATAAATCTGAGCTGAATTTTGTGTGGTACTCTTCCCCCAAATTTATCCAATGTCTTTCGTTATCTTTCATATCCCCTGGTAATCATTGAAGCTGATGACATGAATGAGACATCATGTGAGCAAAAGGTTCTTTTAACAGTCAAAGAGTAATGGAATATGATATCCCCATAAATAACATATGTGTCCATCTATGTTCAAATGTAGGCCTCTCTATGTTTAATATATTTATAACTATTTGATTTTAAGACTGGAAAACACTTGTAACATTTATAATTATGCGGATGGCAACATAGTAGGCTACATTGCTGGGACATACCGTAATTTATATGCACCTGGACGAATTGGTATAGAAATGCTTAGTCTGTGCAAAATTAACTAGATGCAAGCAAATTGGGAAAGCTTCAGTTCATTTTTTATTTTCAGTTTGCCAATAATGTGACCCCGCAAGACATAGGAACTATAGGCTGGTATTATAACAATATAATAATATGCCAATTTTGTATAGCGCCAAATCCAAGATGACATCTTGCCCTAAGGCACTGCGCATGGACCACTTTTGAGAATCGTCAAAAGCATGTCTAAAGAAATACGTTTTGAGTAACTTTTTAAAAGTGTCTAGTGATTTAGCACATCTTATGTTAGCAGGTAGTCCATTCCAGAGTGGCTGATGCGGCTGCACTAAAAGCCCCATCACCATACTTCACACTTGTTGTGGTATTATGTATTATGAACCCTTTTACAGACAACACGCTGACTTTTAAATGCGACGTAGCGTCAGTAAACAAAAAGGCTGCCAGAGGTATGATACTTGGTCCCAATGTCAAGGTATTTAAAAACGACAGCAAGATATGCACTTTGGACATTAAAATATCATTTGAACTGCACTTTATAATTTAGAGATTTATTTACACTGCAGTGTAGAATTGATCAGACCATTTGAAAATGTAAAGGTATACTGTATAAATTTAAAAAATCATTTCGTACAACCACAGAGAGAACCAGGTTTCAGTGGGCAAGAAAATGAACAACTACAAGAAGACAATTATAGCCATATACGACTCAAAAATGTTTATTATATCATGTGCGTGACGTTCGATATACAGATTAACCGGCTACATAATCCTTTTCTACGCCAAGAAGCAGTTCCTTGTACGTCTTCACGGGCGCCTCTTGATTTCTACCAGCCACTCCTCGTTGCGCACAATATACACACTTTCTAGTGACGCACATCTACCGTGTCACACCTGGACAGTGCCACACCTGGACAGTGTCACATCGGGACAGTGTCACACCTGGACAGTGTCACACCTGGACAGTGTCACATCGGGACCGTGTCACACCTGGACAGTGTCACACCTGAACAGTGTCACATCGGGACCGTGTCACACCTGGACAGTGTCACACCTGGACATTGTCACATCAGGGTCAGCGTAGTCATGGAAAGTTTGAACTGTACATGTTCTGGCTTTCGCAACACATCCTTCCACGTGGTCCAGATCACACGGTTTCTTCCGCCTGAAACTCACTCAGCCGCATATATGTTGAAAGAGACACTACTAAAATGTTACCCACACACAGTGTTCTGCTTCTGGTCTAACCGTATTGAAATATTAATATTCGATATATCCATAGCTAGGTTTCTAAGATTTAATGGATTTGAAACAAAATGTCAATTTCGAGTTTAGTCGTAGGCAGCAGACTTGCTATCAGTAAATGCATATGTTCTGTCCATACTGCCTTGGTCCGTCTCATCATCATCATCATCATCATCATCATCATCATCATCATCATCATCATCATCATCATCATCACTCGTTAAACTTTCCGTACAAGTAACATATGTTCTTTTTGTGAAACGATTTTAAGTATAATTTTGTAAGTTTGGTTTTCGCTGGGGGCCAAGGAAGTATATGCGTATCAGATTCGTTGGAATGGCGCCACTATGTGTAAATACATTAGTGCAAAAAAGTAAATAAATCATCATCATCATCATCATCGTCGTCGTCGTCGTCATCATCATCGTAGTCGTCGTCGCCCTCATCATCATCCTCATCATCATCATCATCATCATCATCATCATCATCATCATCATCATCATCCAGTCATTATGCATAAGCGGTTGACTTTACCATGCACGGTACGATCCATCCTCCAGAAAATCGACGGCGTTGACAACGTCGACACAAACTCCAACATACATGTAACTACAACTTCTGGCACTTGATATGGTGCCGGGGTTTCCGACACACGATAGCATGAACACACCGGGCCGACATTTATTAACGTCGGATACAAGGTGGACATCCACTAAACATCATTAAGCTACTCTTCGGCACAAACAGGGAGACCGGATAAGTACACACTGACATGTAAACATGCTAATTGGACTTAACACATGTAATACGCTTGAACTTATTATAGATTGTCGTAAAATATCACGAAATGCCGTTGATATTCGAATGTTATTAGTCGAAGCCTGAGAACCTTAGGACGGGATTTGCTGATTTTGTGACAGGGTTCGAGAAAAGGTGAGGCGGGGTGACGTGGGGGTGGGGGTGGGAGTGGGGGGTGAGGGTGGAGGGGGGGGAGTTAGGGGGGGGGGTGAGGTGGTGCTGGTGGGGTGGCGAGTAGGAATGGGGGTTATGCCGGTTTGGGTGACTTAGGCTGGACTTACAGAAACATTTTTTTTAGCCAGATTAAATCTAGATTCTTCTTAGCAAGTCACATTGCCCAGAAGAGAGTCAAGGGTCAAACTTAGAGGAGTATATTCAGTCCGACCCCCTGGTGATCTCGCTGTTGTTGTATTATCTTCGCAAATTCAAAAACATTATAATAGCAATTTCCCTAGTTTGTGCACATAACTGCTCAGGTACACATTTATATAAAAAAATCAATATAAGCGCTCTTAAAAGTCTTTACCTAAGATATTGTAAAAATAAGAGACTATTGGAGGAATGTAGCGGAATGCTTGATATTTAACTGTAATATATTTACCATGGTGAGATATATTTCATGTGTATGTGGTACTTACCGGCGGGGTTGCAGGCTGTTAAACAAGAATAGAGAAGAAGGGATTATTCATATGTCTTTTTAATTGAAATATCAATTTGTGGATAACCCTTAAAATACAACATGTGGAATAAATATTACCAATGCACAGCACAGGTATTTTATCATATTTATAGCTTACATTACTATATAGAAATGGATAATGTTGAAATTGACTGTGTTTGTTACCCGTATCATTCAGGTGCGAGATCAGCCAATCACTTTCAGCGTTACAATTATCTGTGTCACAGTAATGGTAACACAGGTCGTCATGGGGGCAGTCGATCTCGTCATTATAATGGTCATCACGAGGCACGATCTCCTTTCTCCAGGTGAGGAGGCCACTGGGAGAAATGAATAATAATAATAATAATAATAATAATAATAATAATAATAATAATAATAATAATAATAATAATAATAATAATAATAATAACAGTAATAATAATATTTTTTTAGAATAATACCCAGCAATAGTATAGCGTTTACATTTCTATCCGACGTTAAATAAAATTTAGTTGCCTACTTACTTAGCACCGCGTTGTATTAGCAATGGATTGCTACTTCCGGAAAATAATAATTGTTGTTGTCGGTATTGCTGCCGATTATCCCCCCCCCCCCCCGTCCCCTCTAATTTAACTGCTGGTAGTTCTGTTTCCATAACCCAAAATAAAATTTACTGAATGAAAATGCGTTGTAGAAAAGTCGTAACAACTTGCTACGGTGGTTGATACTTGCCAAATATTATTGTTCTTTTCGGAATTAATGATCCGTTGGCAATACAACGTGGTGTAAAGTAATTTAAGTTAAAATTTATGTCACGTCGGGTACAATGTAGAAGTAAACATTAGCCAATAGGCTATTGTGTGACATTTAGAGGATATAAATGACCCTACTAATATTAATAACGCAACCGCGGCTGGGTAGTGTAGTGGTTGAACGTTCGCCAGGAATGCGGGAGGTCGACACGGGTGAGGTGGGTGGCCTCGATCCCCGGCCGAGTCAAACAAAAAGAAGTTAACATTTGAGGTTTTGCTGTTCTGCTTAGCGCTCAGCACATAGGAGATAGAGACCGACTGGGCGGATCGGAGTAGGGATAATGGTCTGGGTTGGGACACCACTGCTTAGTCTTGGCGTGGTGTTTCAGTGGGCTAGCAATAAAAAGACTGGGCGCAGGTCGGACTAGCAGCAGACGAGTCTAGCTCATATACACTAACACCTACATTGTACCTACACGGCCTTTGTTCATAGATCAAGTCATACAGCTTGATGAACCTTGTTCCAGACGGAAAAACTACCAAAGCGACCGTAAACCTTGTGAACAGGGTCACCTGAATGTTTAGAGATTGTAGGGCATGGTGTTCATCATACAGCCTTTTAGGCTTTAGAGTATGGCCCAGGTCCGTAGCATTAGTATTATAAATAAGAATATGAATGACGTTCAAATGTGTGAGTGTGAGTGATATCAAAGTTTAACGGCATATCAACACCAAAAGGGTCATACAGTGCCAAAACAGGTGTAAACTACCCTATGAGTCTAAACAGATTCCACTAGAAAAGAATGTTATCGTCAAATGAGTTCAAAGTCCAAGGTAAGATGTCAAGTCACATCTTGAAAAAAAGTCCAATAGCTCTAACGTACAGTAGGATTGTGGAAGGTGTAACTGAATCAAAGAGATCTTTCATGTTTCTGACATCGAAAAAACGGCTTCGCATGATCATATGTGATGCAAAAGAAATGTGGTGTTGTATATTTCGGATCTGAATAAACAAATATATAACTTCACTCACTATTAGCACCGCGTTTGAAATGTCAGCAAGGCGTTTTAAATATTACACAAGCGCCTTAAATATTAACAGCTCATTTTAAATATTACACACGCATTTTACCCCCGCGTTGCTAATATTGCTAAAAGTATTTCTAATAATTAAAAACCCGGTCAGTTCTAAATATATAAAAACGCTTTTCTAATATTAAAAGGCGTTGTTAAAGTTCAAAAGACGTTGCAAATATTGAGAACGGATTCCTAATATACAAAACATATTTCTAATATTTAAAACACGTTGCTAACATTAGCACCGCGTTGCCAATGCCAAGTGGTTCTGCCGTAACATGCTGCACTTGAGACAAATATAGGCATAACGGCAGCCATACTACTACGTTAGCGTCAGCAGAATCGGTATTGTTAGTATCAATGTGCATCGCACTAAAGACATACACTTACCCGTCGATACATTTCACTCGAGTTTTGCATATTTGGTCCATCGAACATTCCTCCGTCTTTGTACATTTGTCGTCGTTCTCCACGCGCCTCGATATGCAGACCTCACAAATCAACCCTAGGAGAGAACCACGTTGTGGCTAATTCATTCGGCGCACGTTGCTGTTGTGCATCGCGCATCGCTCGTCGGCTGCTTATAATTCTATTTTTGTTAGCAGGATGAGTCTACACCAATTTTTATTAGCATGAACTGATGCGTCGTACTTCGATTTTTATTACCAAGATGCGCAGTGCTCGATTTTTATTACTATGGTCCGTCGTGCTTCACAGGTTGTATTAACTGTGCGTCGTACTTCGATTATTAGCAAGATGCGTCGCACTCGGGTTTTACTAGCATGATGCGTCGTGCTTCGATTTTTATTAGTATGGTGCGTCGTGCTTCACAGGTTTTATTAAGTATTAACTTCGATTATTAGCAAGATGCGTCGCACTTGGTTTTTATTAGCATGATGCGTCGTGCTTCAGGTTGGGGCTTTGTCTCCCATCGTGTCGTGCGGTAAGAGCAGTGTGGCGAGACACGACGATTGACTTGAACTTCTGGTCGCCCAAACTATTTGGATCAGTATGCTATAGTTTCGTCGCACCGCTGTGCATAATTTTGTGGGGGGAAAACGGCCATGGACAACGCTAATCCCAAGGTTGCCGTTGTGCCTAGAATATGAAGCCGCTTGCACACGGCGACGCGTGACAGAAATGTGCAATATCACACAAATAACAATTCCGGCAGCAACCAGAAGACGTAGTGTAGACCCCGGAGTGTAGACGTAGTGAATCAGACGGGAGATTAAGAACTATTAAGGCCAAAACTATTGTAGAAGAGATACATTGATTATATCCACCGGACATTACCTTATTAGTCCACGTGAGAACACATATGACATTGGCATTTGAAGTGCGATATAATTACAGCAAATGAAATTTATTATAAATATTTGGAACTTCGTCCATGCCTCCGTCAGCTAAATTATTTATCGGCTTCCTGCTCTGCTCAGATCTCCAAATAAGGCTCTTCCCCGCGCTAAGCCCCAATTCGCATATACGGCAACTTGATGAACGCAATACTGCCGTTGCCCGTCGCTCGGAATGATTCACTGCACAACGGCAATGTTGCCACGGGCGACGCATGAGTCAAAACAGCAACGTGCAATGAACGAGGTCAGCCAAAAACAAACAAACTAACAAACAAACAAACAAAAAACAAGTATATTTTTTATAAAGCCTCGTGCAAATCGGGGGGAGGGAAGAAATTCTGTATGGGAATTCAGGTTGCGGTTGCCGATTGGTCAAGGCGGCATATACAGACTGAGGTCGGGGTCACCAAAACCATTTCACGAGGAAAGGAAGGAATAGCGGATCTTGTGGTCCGGTCGAGAGAGTATCAGATAATACCGCTGTATATTTATTAACTGCTTATTATTAACCCATTTGCTCCATGCAGCTGCATAGAGGCCGTATGCTTTTTCGGGAAGATGAGATGGTGTGTGGGCTACGTTTTTAGAAGAGGTCTTCTGAGGTAATAGTGTGTGAAGCTTTATGTAAGAATATTATGCTATTGTTATTGAAATATAGGACGCTACATTACTTTTTTATTTTTGCGAAGTAGCAGTAAAACCGCAGTCATTGTGACACCGAAACTACAACCACCGAAGCACCCGATGCGGGACTTGCTGTACGATAGCTGTTGTGCGGACAGAGATTTGCCGCTCACTAGCCTATCGTTCTGTAATATAAAATACTGCACGTGAAAATAGTCCGCACAATACCAATTGTGCGGTCTAGTGTTGTCCTCGCGTAACTCGACATCCAAGTATACACACCACCAAAACAACCACCGCTGGCAGCTACCCCCGTGGCGCAGTAGATAGCGTGCTTGAATTCGGTGCTCTGTCACAGTCCGTTAAAGAAAAATGCCTGGGTTCGAAACCCTTCAATGCCACTTTTCCATGAAAGCGACAAGTCAAACTTTGATAATGTTCCGGCTCGGCTTTTTATAATACAGCACGATAGGCTATTGTGCGGAAAATCTCTGTCTGCACAATACCTATCGCACGGAAGTTCCGCATCGAGAACGAATGCGGAATGTATACAGTGAAAAAGCGGATACTGTGATATGTATGGTGGTACTAGAATGTAATGATAATGATTACACTTTGTCTGAAAAAATGGGTTAATCCACACGACTTAAATCCATTTGTTTTTGTATACATAAATGGACTTAAATGACTTTCATTTTAAGCAGTTTACCCAGTTACTTTTGGGTATGCCCTTAAAATGGGTTCTATATGAAGCCCTGTAATTCAACAAGTAGCAGATCAGTTCTATCCCATCAGAATCACACTCAGACAAAACATAATCTCCCCTGTATGCTGGTATTAAAAATCTTAAATATTCAAATACATGGATGAATGGTACCACCAAAGAACGTGTTAATCATACATATACCTTCGCCGAGGTGTACAGTTAGAAATGTGAACAACACAACAAGTAGCCCGTACGTCGCCATCATCTGCAAGATATAGGATTCAATCGCATAAAATACTGTCGAAAACATTATTTTATATATGTGCAACTATAACCTCGACCTACCTTTTATCAAGCTATAGCTATTGGCACAGTTGGAATTAGTTTATAATTCTGACGTAGAACATGATTTGTAGAATACTGCAGTGCGATATTTAACTTTTAACTCGACGCTGTTTCTTTTTTCAAAATAATATATCCCGTAACTCTATTACGTCACTACCTGTACATACCTGTTTCGACAATAACAAGTTTTTTAACGACGAATGCCAGTAGCAGTCTTAAATGCTAATAGGTAGTATTTTCCTTACTTCAAAGAAGTTTGAGAAGACAATTGTCGTCGAATTTTCTCAGGTCGCTGCTTTCAATTCGATCTGCTCGAGTCGTTGTGGCAGACTGACTTATTGACGCCTGTGTCGGCAAGATCGTGTCTGGCCGTCTTCTCTGCTGTGGGCGATACGTCGGTTCTGCCACGTGGCTTCCACAACATATGGCGGCTAGAGCTGACACGGTCTGTGGCAGCAGCTGTAGGGTTTGTGGGTTCGTAGATGAGGGGGGAAATAGGGAAAGGGTCGATAAGGTGAGTAAATTAAATGACTTGGATTTAGATCCTATTTTCTGCACTATATGCTGTGTGGTTTACATGAACCAGGGAGAGCAATTGCTGGCAAATCTGATGAAAGATAAATGGGTCCCAGGTTGGATTCGCACTATAGGCCACCGGTCTGTAGTCGAACCCTTTACATTATATATAATTGGGCAACCCCCTGAACCCGCTAAAATGGGTGCTGAAATATTGGGTTATATAAAGTCTAGTATCGATGTATCGATCAAATATTCTTAGTCCAGGAGCTGTGATTAACCACAGCTGGTACCGCTGCTGCTGCTGCTGCTGCTGCTGCTGCTTAGCCCACACTGCTACATTATACCACGAGTCGGATCTTTGGAAATGATTATTCATTCTTCTATGCGACTTCTTTATGTACGTTTAACAGCACACAGAAACAGCAGTTGTCGGACTACAAGACGCAATAAAACACCCTGAAAATATATCACTATCTTTAAAACATGTATTTATTTTACGTTTAGTAGACAGATCAAATGGGCTTGAAGTTGTCCTGTGCCCTTAATGGAATTGTTGTGTCTATGGTAACGTAAATCTCGAGAACTGGCAGGGTTGTCGAATTGTTGGCCGGGTATAACCAGACGGACGGCAAGGGTTGGCGCATCTGAAATGACGTGAATGAATGAATGAATGAATTTATTTTTCAATAAGTTCCATATAATAATAAATACATATATCGCAATGTATATATCGAATTATCTTGAGGTATAACGCACAGGCGTACCCTGTGGGTTATACCTCACGATCGTTCTATGACGTCACACCCACAGGCGTATCCAGATACAGTTAATTTATATGTCACACCTTAGTCAAAGCAAGACGGACACTTTTGTTCGCCCCATCATAGTCACAGAAGCTTAAGATGTAAGTGTTTCGGTGATGCTGCAACATCTTTTAAATGTTTGCGAGATTTAAAAAAAAATGTCTCGATTGCACATTTCGGTATCACCGTGTGCTTCGTCATCCGCTCTGGTCATAACAGACTACGCAAAAAATATATCTCTGCTGATATCATGTTAGTGTAATTATTAGCCGTACGCGACTCTATCGCATACAGTACGAGTCGTATTTCCATGCGGGTAACGATAATTTCCAAGATTTTGGGTCAAGTGGGCTATTCTAATGGATGCCTATCGATTCAGTAGACTTGAAGGAGCAGCACACTGTCGCTTCAGCAAAGACAAACCACTTCTTCGCTATATTTTAATGTTTTTTCTCGCTGTCATGAAACTTTTCATTTGACAGTTTGAACGGCACCTGGCGGGAGACCCGTGACCAGGTAGCGGTTGTCGTAAAACGTAATTTTATGGATACTGGACACATAATGTAAGTTCAGTTTTATTTTTTTAAAGTTTAAATTATTTAATTTAAGCTAAATAATTCATCAGTTTATTCTTTATTTTGTGTTGTATTAAATACATCTATGCCACTTGTAACATAAAGGGAATACTAATATCTTATAAAAAGTCGATGAATGCCGTAAAATAAGTCCGGTGAAGCAAGAACCAGAACCAGAGCTATTTTACTGTTTGGTAGTCAACATGTCTAATGATTCAGGAGAGTTCATCTATGTTACTTTATCTTACTCTAAATTAATTTTCTTACGTCTAACTGATGAACTAGAATTCGGCTTAATTTAGACAGAAAATGCCGCTGTACAGTTTCCGTATGGAATATTGAGAGTGTGTTACATTGGTGGCATTTATGCGATTTGGACATCGTTGATACTATATTTATATTTCAATGCACTTCTGTTGTTACTAATTCTTATTAATTTGCACTTGTTATTATAATAATTGTTTATTTTACCACAAAGCATGAAATTAGAACCTCTAGCTGTATGTATAATTGTAATAGGTCTGTATGTTCTAATTACTTATCTTTTATTTCTTCACTCTTATCTTTGGCATGTGGTCCTTTTATGTTTGTTATTCAATACACTACATTGCAATTATGTACATATAAAACACTGGGCTGGCAACTGTTCCTTGACGAATGTCACTCTTCATCACTATCCCATATATATGAATATGCAGACTTTCAATAGTGATTGTTTGTCTGCTGCTTGATGAATCCCAGGCTATAAATTACAGTACAGTTTTCGCAAAACACCTGTGCGGTCGCCCATACAACATCGTAGAAATCGCATATGACATTTGACGCTTTGAACGTTTTCGTCTTTTGCGGGCAGAGATCGTTCTGTCGGAGAGTTTGCGCGCATGTAACAGCTGTAAATTATCGTCAAGAAAGCGCAGAGTCAAACTAGCATTTACTAGCATTTGCGCGCAAAAGATCGTCGAATAGCGTCAAATGTGCGGGAATGTGCGCGCCCATGACCGCATTTGACGTTATTTACCAATCGTCAAGTAACGTTATTTTCAATCTAGTGTCCTGTGCCAATTAATGCCCGCAAAGAAATTCACAGGACGATATTGAGGCTGGAACTAATCGTCCAGTGCGGGCATTCAATAATAGCAAAGTGTATGTCCTATGCGCGAAAATAGAGGCGTTTTGTGAAATGTATACTGTATCCCACATAGGTATAAATCAGATGCGTGTACGTAAATACGAAATAGTGATGTGCTGACGAGTACTCATCGAGGACCCCCAGCCTGCAAAGACACATAAACTCATATATATTATTTTATGTTACATTTGAATTCAAGGGACTCATAACAAGCTTTCTGTAGACTTCTGCAATGGGCGTTGCCTGGCATCTGACATCAGTGCAAGCCCTCGGGAGCCATATAGACCATTTTAGGAATCGTCTTTTGGACAATGTTCTTCTTTAATCAGGTCAATATTGTCCAGGACCAACTCAGTTACAGCATTTTTAATCGACGTTCACACTTTGTGGTTAAACTTCAATCTAAGCTGCAATCTGATGCAAACGGAAACTTCCCAGCTTCAGCAGTTTACATGCTGAATTATTTGTGCTATCAAGGATGAGATTTCTTACAATTGTTCCCAAACCATCATGCAACGTTTTTGGAGAAAATCTTTTCTTTTCAAGACACTAGAAGGTGCAGTATTTCGAGTCTCCTCTTCAGTTTATTGTTTTATCACCTTTCTTAGATCGTTCGGCCCAAAGAAGATAGGTTCACATTAAATCACCACGCATACACCTGTATACACCACCGAATCCAACTTGCAGTCGGTGATATGGCCATGAGTGGTTGAAAGCCGACTATAAGCCTGATTCACCTCACACCTTAATCACCTTTCTTCTTTGGCACCTGGATGTGTATGCCTTTACACCATGGGATTTATTGCATGAAATCAGTTAACTTTGGATATATTGGTATATTTAATTGATTGTTGACCTGAAAAACAACTGCAATTGAAGGAACATGTAATATATTGTGCAATCAAGGGGTTAATGTGAAACAACCCCAGTCTTACGTCTTTATGACACATTTCATAAATGAGCTACACGTATAAATATTGATAGGCTGACGGTGCCTCGTTGAAGAAACCATGACTTCAGATAGTATCCAACCCATGTATAACTGAATATCATTAATTTGCAGAGTGCCTCCCACTTAACCTTTGAATAGTTAACAAATAAGTTAAGGGAAGTGTCAATCATGGAAGAGTGCAAGAATTGCAGGGCTTCATCAACAACGAACAAAGATATATGTACAACAGCCGTGGTGATATTATGGCATTTCGCCTGTAAAACCTGGAACTTCACCAATCCATGTAAGACATCACAAAAGAACTGGCAACTACATGGTGTATGCCTATTACTCGCCTGTAGGAGGCACGAGACACGCTTAAGTGATATGGATCCTCCACTTCACCGCAGACACCATCACCACCACCACCACCACCACCACCACCATCAGTAGAAGCAGCAGCAGCAGCAGCAGCGGCAGCAGCAGCAGCAGCAGCAGCAGCAGCAGCAGTAGTAGTAGTAGTAGTAGTAATAGTAGTAGTAGTAGTAGTAGTAGTAGTAGTAGTAGTAGTAGTAGTAGTAGTAGTAGTAGTAGTGCTGTTCTTGTTAGTATTGCCATGAAAATTGTTATTATTGTTGTTCTTGTTAAAATCGAGCAAACAAAAGCGTCAACGACTATAATATTCAGTGAGATAATGTATTTATACATGTAAGTAAATATTACAATAAAGCTAAATATACCAGGCTTAAAGCCGAAGCTCAATTTTATACAGAGAAAATAGCATAGAAATAAGAAATTATATGCAAGACGGTTCTTTGCACTTTAAAATTAGAGCTTTTAATGTGCAAAAGTGTATCAGATTGTTTTACCTGGATGTCCAGGTCATTCCATTCCATCCCATTCGTTGCTGTGTAAACCGTTAATCAAATCGGTGTCATGTACAAAAGACAAGGCTTATGGTTATACCATTTTCAAGGCTCGGTGTAACATAACTATGAACTAATTAGCTATGCCGTAGCTATGTTTGTTTGGTTATTTTATTTGTTTTTTACATTAGGTCGCCAGCAGAAAATCTGTTTTATCATCGAAAAGCATGAAAGATCAAACTGAAGGTCATGTAACTTTATAGTACCGCACATGCCAAAAAGAAATATAATAAGTCTGGGACGAGAGCCAATAAAACATCTGATAAAGACATCGGACACATTGGCACCAGGTATAGTTGATCTGAATATAAATACATACAGTGTGTCAGTGAACCACATCAGAGCGGCCAAAGGTGGGTATCGGACTG
>JAAUYG010126963.1_pt1 | contig 14477 bp, 13 predicted proteins | sample 7278091 | NCBI WGS metagenome assembly JAAUYG01 (sample SAMN14350201, study PRJNA611818) | marine sediment metagenome | isolation source: surface marine sediment (0.6m) | place: French Polynesia: Moorea | collected 2018-08
TAGTAATGAGTAGTACTGTCACTTGTACGAGTCATTTGTCCAATAGTTAATAATACAAAGTGACTGTTAAACATTATTGTCATGCAGTTTTCGCACATGTACTAACACGTATGTATATACGTGTTAGTACATGTGCGAAAACTGCATGACAATAATGTTTAACATTCACTTTGTATTATTAACTATTGGACAAATGACTCGTACAAGTGACAGTACTACTCATTACTATTCGCATTACAGTCACAGAAGTATAATTTCCCTTCATAGTAAGTTGCAGGACACTGTTACTTTTTTTCCGCTTAGCCTACATTGGCTGTTACTTTCTTTCCTTGTTACTTTTTTTCCTAGCCAAAACTGTTACTTTTTATCCGTTACTTTTTTTCCTGTTACTTTCTTTCCGAGCACCGGGCATTACAGAGTATTTACAGCAAGCCGGTCCCCTTGTGTGCTCCATAGCCCCCAACCCACCGCCACCCATTATTTCCTGGGGTAGCTGGGCTGAAAGGTCAGACAGTGAATCACACACCCTAACAGCCTCCTGATTTCTTGTTGTGTTCTAAGTGTTTGCAATGAAGGGGTGTGGGAGGTTCTGTAATTGATAACTTCTGAGTTTCAGGTAGAAATTGCTTATCTCTAGGCATGCTTTAAAACTTGTCACAGCTCTTGCCATAACTGCATCACTGCTCATGCAGTCGTTTCCAACAATGCATTTTGAAAAAAACTTATGCCTGACTTCTGTCCACGCATAGGTTTTTTAAAAGTTTACTTTGTTGACCCTGGATTTGTGTCACAGGGTCCAGTTTGTAATATAACCCTGTACCAGCTTATATGTCTAGCACATATGTCCTATACCTGCGATATGTCAAGGGCCTTAGTAGTTCCTTAGCCAAGGATTCCACTCTGGGGGGTTGTTTTCACCAGTCAACATTACAGTCTCCCAATGACTGTGGGAGATCTAATGCTGAAACAATGTTGTATTATTCCTAGATGTTGCCTGGCCTTCATGCAGATCTTCTGGATATGTCTGCTTGGCTTCAGGTCTTAAGCATGTTAAGAGATAGTAATCCCCAAGTCCATGTGACTATCTTCATGCTTCAAATTTTGGCCCTCAACAGAATATGGCCTGGATGATGTGGTCCTCATACACCAGAGCAAGACACTTCTCTTTGCCAAAGTGAAGTAGCATTAGTCTCCTGACCACACTGGGCTGCCGTTTCTGAGATAAAGTTTCTGAAAATCATAAATGCACCGAATCACCTCAAACTAACTTTTGACTTAACAGTCAAAAGCACCCTGTGTATGCTAAAAACTTACCCCCGTGGTAAGTTTAATATAATGCATAAAGACTATCAGTACATGTAGCAGCCAGTTTACTGTATTGTTTACTGTGTCTGGTCAGAATGCTTGGTCCCAAACTCTACCAAATATAAATTTTCCCTGGCTCAGTTTTAACAGTTGGCAGTGATATATTGTGTACATGTACTTCCCTTGGCAGACTAGTATGTGTGTGGTGGGGAATGAACACCCTAAAATGTAGGTGCACGTCAGTCTGTCCACCAAACATAGGTCAGAACTCTACAGTTAGCTTCATGGTCTTACACACTTACGGTGCATTGGTCCCTGCTCGGGGGCCGATTGGTTAGAGCGCCGGGCACAGTGACATATGTCCCTGCCATACGGGTTCGAAACTCGTCGCGGGCTAATGCCGATAAATATGTCTTAGCTTATGGCCCAAGAAACATAATGCAGTATATGCCATGAGGTAATGTGCAATGTAGCATTGACGTGGTGTGTGAAAGTGGTGGTTGTACCTACAGTACAAATCAAGATACATTATATTATTATAATTTTACATCTAACACTGTTTGAAAACCACGATTCACGTAGTGGAAGAATCAAAGTGGGCCCCATTGTTTGTTAGTTGACCTATGTGTACAAGACATTGTCTACTACCTGTATTTGCATCATCATCAACCATCATAGGCCTTTTTGGCAATTTTTTTTTTCCAGGCGAGCATTGAGGAGGTCAATAATGCTTTTAGAAAGATCAGCCGTATCTATCACCCAGACAAACATCACCATAGCGATCAAAAGGAAAAAGCGGAACAACTTTTTACCAAGATCAAGAAGGCGCACGAAGGTAAGGATATTGTCAGGATAATACAAGTATTGTTTGGGGTTCATCTTTGTCCATACATCATTTCCTGACTTATCTTAAAGTTTAGAAGTAATACAAAAAATATATATTAATACACATTGTAATGTAATGGAAATTGATATATATGTGCAATTTGCTGACCATTGTTTTGTGTAAATATCAGTAACATATATCATTCTATTAATTATGATAATTTATTTGCCTAAAAAGGGAAGTGCAACACTATCATAAAACTCTAAAATGAGAAAGGATCTATATATGACTTTACGTATATATGACATTAGTCATTGGAAGCTCTAAAATTTACCTTAAAAGGCGTGGCTTGTGAACTGATTGCTCTGTTTTTCCAGTGTTGTCAGACCCTAACAGGAAAGCCATATATGATGTGATGGGTGTAAAGGGATTGGAAACCGATGGTTGGGAGGTATGTACAACTACAGCTAGCTGATATTACAATGTTTTCATAGATACATGTAGTTGTAGGTTAGTATGATGATACTTTGGTTTAAAACCTTTATGTTATTAGGGAGGCACTGGTTCATTTTTGTCCCCTTTATCTAGCTGGCTGGATTGCTATGAATAATGGGTAATGCTTAGCGTTTCAATATGTTGGATTATCTTAATAGATTATCCCAAAGTCGTGACATGCAAATTCATGCAAATGCCTCACCGATACGTCTCAACTGAATATGAATGTCAAAACTCTTCAACTGCATGCAAAAAGTAGCACCAAAACACTACAGGAAGTACATATACTTGGTTTTTGCGTCTTCCAGGTTGTATCCAGAAACAAAACCCCCCAGGAGATTCTGGCAGAATACGAGCGGCTCGCTAAGGAAAAAGAGGAGAAACGCCTTGAACAAGTCACAAATCCCAGTGTATGTAGCTCAGTAAAGCAGCCCTTCCAGAAAGTCGAAATATGTTTCAACCCCTCTTGGAGCTTATGTCGAGTCACATACAGCCACTAGCAAAAATCATGAAAAACATAATGGGTGTTTCGATTATGGAGCTCTGTGATCATATTTCTGTGTTAGTATTGTTAATATCCAATTATAAGTAATGGTGTGATGGTCCGATGGAGTTCCATCCGGTAATTGAGGAGATACGAGATGTGAACGAGCGTGATGTGTGTAACATGTGTGTAATGAAAACAAAAGAGAAAAGTGGCACAAATTCAGTGTGAGGTGATGTACAATATAATTGTACTTGTATTTTATTGTTGACCATTGTTGCTACAGACTAAACTCTACTGTTACATATTTTACTTTGGTTTAATACTATGCATTTGGTGGTATTTTCAGAAAACAGTTTGATAATTGTATGAGTAATATTTACTAGTAAATACGTTTCATTGCTTTGTATAGATACATCATAATCTATTGTCATTGTGATATATTTATAGCAAGGTATACCGTCGGCAAATATTTTGTCTTTATATTTGATGTTTCTGTTTGTTTTTGCAGGGGTCAGTTTCGGTAGGAGTGGATGCTACCAGTCTGTTTGAACGATACGATGATACACTGGATTATGGGTAATGTACATATTTAACGTAAAGTTCAATGCGGTATAGTAGAGCCAATAAAATGATAAGCTGTGCCTAGATGTAATCAATGTCATATGTGTAGCATACAAAATCATCAGCAGGACAAAGTGACAACTGATTGATATATGATGTGGCTGCTTCCTGAAAACTTCTCAGAAGGAAATGTTATTTGTTCAGTATATTTCCTTTCTTAAACCATCACACACTGAAAATAGGTTCAGACTTGGATACTGATTGTTATTTTCCCACGTTACCATGGTTATTGCTAAAGTCTTACTTGGCTGCATATTTGCTGTAGTTTCAAATACCTTGTTGCCTTGAATAATTTGGATTACCTGTGTGAATTTTTCCAGGTCCGGTTTTCCGTCCATTGAGGTAACCCAGATGTCCATATCTCAGTCAGTGGAATGTCCTCTAACAACAAAGGACACTGTGATACTGGCCGGTAACCTGGCCAATAACAACGGTCGTGGTAGCGGTCATGTGACAGTGACTGGCCGACGCCTTACATCACACACAAGCTGGATAGAGGTGGGTATATTGGGGTCACAGGTCGATATACTTGGGTCAGGTAGAGGTCGATACATGGGTCAGGTAGAGGTCAGTATATATGGGTCAGGTAGAGGTCGATAGATTTGGGTCAGAGGTCAATATACTTGGGTCAGGTAGAGATATTGGGTCAGGTAGAGGTCAGTATATATGGGTCAGGTAGAGGTCAATATATATGGGTCAGGTAGAGGTTGATATATTTGGGGCAGAGGTCGATAGATATGGGTCAGAGGTCGATATACTTGGGTCAGTGTATATGGGTCAGGTAGAGGTTGGTGTATTTGGGTCATGTTGAGGTTACCTCAATATATTTGGGTCAAGTATGTAATACAGGTAGAGGTCGGTATATATGGGTCATATGGAGGTGTATGTATTCAGATTTGTCCTGACTGTTTCCATTGTGCTTCACAGACGCAGAAAGCATTCGTATCTATTACTAACATGCAGGATTGCCGGTAATTGGCTTTTAACTGTGAGGTAGGCTGCTTTTTTCTGCTCGGAAGAGTCCTTTCTTATACCACAGATTTCACACCTAGATGATACATGATAGTGGGGACAAAAGAATTATATATATAAGTATTTTGTAAATGGATGGAAATGAAACAGATTGAGAGAGGTACTTCTGTGGCATTTCATGCTCTATCAAGATTATTGTCTTTGCCTATTTGGCCAGGCTAGACCTCTGACAAGAGGACTTCATGCCTATTAATTTAAAACCGAAAATAACATGTTACTTCTTCTGACTTTCTGTTGCTCTATTTGTCACCATGGTAACACTTTGTTTTCCAGACGAGTCTAGCCGCTGGTAACGGTGCTACGTTATCAGTGAAAGGTTTCAAGACATTGTGGGGGCGAAGGTAGGTCGGCAGAAATCAATATCAAAGTTGTGGCCAAAGTAATATTAGTTCTGATGGGGGGGTGGGGGTAATTCTAAAACAATATTGTATTTTAGGGGTATTATCTTTGCCCCCTTCCCCACCGCCCACCCCATAGGTCATCTTATATCAGGTAGTATGTTAAGCCAGCTATTACTGTATTGATTACTTACTAACTGCTCTTCTCCAGTAATTCTGGAATCGGATTTTAGGCCTTTGACTCTTAACTATCATGGATACAGGGTCACTGATCTGTTGATCGCTGATACATGTCATATACATGCGCCCTATTTTACTACATGTAATGGTAACCATTGATTTACTCATAGACGCTTTCCCCAAGTTACCTAGTTGTGCGTGTACCGCTTATTGTACTTTGACTCCTCCCCCTGCCCAGTTACGGGACGTTCTCTGGCAGCCTACAGCTGGTGGATTACGGGGTCACAGTCGGGCTGAAACCGGGAATGAGTGCCAGTAAGCTTACAGTACAAACTACTCAATGTCTGGTAATGCTTAATAATAATACATGTATTATTAATAATGTTAATAATAATGACACTAGTAATAATGCTATTTATAAAGCATTAAAAACGTAAGTTTTCTTTGTAATAACTTTACAAAAGGCTTGAAGCAAGTATACATGAATGCTATTTGATATAAACTTTTAAGTTTGTGATGGAGAATTGGAGAACTTGCACAAAACACATTGACATTGTTCACATTAGCTCATTTACTTATCATTTGCATATAATTAACTCTATACCCTGTACATAGTTACATGACTGTGAATTTGACATGTGTTTTAATTTCTGTGTTCTCTGTGACTCTAGTGTAGGGGATTGTACCATGAAATTTGTATATAAAGACCACCCTAGGGACCAACAAACTGTGGTCCTTATACACAGGTAATGTCCTTATACACAGGTGGTCTTAATATGCAGGTCCAATAGCATGGAAAGTATATACCCGGGGACCTGTAAAATGCGGCCTTTATAAATGGGTGGTCTTTATATGCAGGTGATCTGTAGAGCAGGTTTGACTGTACACACTGACTGTAGCTTATACAGTGCACTGACTGGTGTATGGAAACTATATTACTAAATATTGATTTATGTTGATTTCAGTGATCGCCACCCAGTTGGATAAGAACATTCAGGGGCGTATGGCCCTGACGTGGTACGGGCACACCCCGGCTATCGAGGGCAGCCTGGACGGGCCTGTGGAGTTACACTGGGTATGGGACGGCCCGTCAGCCATCCAGTCGGCTGTTATATGGGACACGGAGAAACATCACATAGACTGTACATTACAGGTAGGTCACTGCCAGCACTCCCCTCTCATGTAACAGCCACCTTGATTGAAAAAAATTACAATATATGACAATGCAGTGGTCCCTCTCTTAAAGGACACCCTCTATAGAGAGGACACCCCTCTAGACAGGACACAAGTTCTTGGCAACAAGTACCGTGAATGCATGTAATGCTCCCTCTTACCAAACAGACACCTCTCTAATAAGGACAGAATTCTTTGACAGAAGGTGTGCCCCTATTAGAGGCAGGCTACTGTATTTTGGAGGGGAGCTTTTGGGAGTAGAGGAGCTAAATACATTTGTAGCAGTAACCATGGTAACAGCCAAGATATGTCTGGCCAGATACGGGGTGGGGGGGTGGAGTCTCTGTGACTGCTATAGTGGGTGACAATGTCAGTGTCTGTGACAATTAACAGAGTGTCACACTCGCTGGTAACTCTTGGTTCTGCATTGAGACACAAGTGTGAAAGGGCCTCTAGTCGGAAACTATTCTCTACTAGTGTCACGCCGAAGTCATGTACAAACCAGCGGTAACAGTTTGGGTTGCAAGTTCGAATCCAGTCTGCAGTATTTTCGTCTTTCCCCTCTTTGTCTATGTATATGTATTACTATGTATTACTTTGCACAGTTCAGACTACCATCATTTGTGCACAAAATCGACCAAATAGAAAAATCACTTCATTTTATATCTAGTCATCCCACATAGAACTAAAAGGACATTGCGACACTATTTAAAATGTTAGGATTCTGGCTGGCACAATTAGCTATTAAAGCAAACTTGCAACTAATGATACTGAGGTTGAGTTGTGGGAGTATATTAAACCATTTAAATGTGGTGGTATTAAATGAGTTTGTATCTGGTCTTTCCCTCTTCCGTTCAGTTAGGTATCCCTGTAAGTCTCATCGGAGTGAACTATGTTCGGAAATTTTTAGACCGGGAAGCCAAAGTGAGAGCCGGGCTGAAGTGAGTGAGCTACCAAAACAGTGACATTTACTACTAGTTATCAACATAACAGTCACATATGTACAGTTATTACTGATTATTTGCATAAGCTAGAGAATGGTTTAACAGTGAGATAGAACAAAATTAAAATCCCATAAAGCAACAAATATATCTTCATGAATTAGTACAAAATAGTCTGCAACATATAGTGAGTGAGTGAGTGTTATCAATGTTTAACGGTGCATTAACACCAAAAGGGTCATACCATGCCAAAACAGGTGATAATGATGGCAACGTCAATTCAAGTCGCTACAGTCTAAGCACTGCACTGTGTGAGAGCATTTGCTATCAGGCCAAGTCTGAACAAAATGTCAGACAAGACCTGATACACAGGGTGCGCCACGGGGAGGCTGCTCTCTGCACCCCTCTGCAACATATATAAAAAGGACCAAAAAGCGGATATTTTCTACTAATGCCTACTAAAATGAAAGACACCACGCACTGCAATGCTTTTTACAGCATTTATAGGTGTTTTGGCTAAGGTTGCAGCCCTGTATTTGTGTTCCCGATGTATTCCAGGGCAGGCACGTTTGGTGTGATGTGTGAATATGGCTGCGAGAAGAAGATCACGAAGTTCAGTACGCTAGGAGCTACCATGATGGTCGGCATTCCTATGGGTGTTACGTTAAAAATAAAGTGAGTTGGTTCAAAAATAGTTGAAGTTTCACCCACACTTGTCTAGTTTGTATGGATGTATAAGCCTCTGATATATTGCCTGATAACAGTGGTTTGACATGCTGCCTTGTAGGAATCAGCTTACATCTTCAGGAAGACAGCATTCAGTCCCAGGTACTCGGCCAACAGGCTGAATGCTGCTTCATCACTTTACTGAAAAAATGATCTATTTTTTTTTTAGAAAAATCTTTAATAATAAATGAAAGTTTGAGAAAACATCATGGTAATAAAAGTTCTTATTCAGATGGAATATAAGGATGTGTGTGTTCTAGAATATTGCCAAAGCAGCCTCACATTGTATTCCATTTCAAGAACTCATTTATATGTTGGATTTCTATTTTGTATGAAATAATCGAATTTCAGTCTCAGTGCTTTCTAGTTGTTCATAGATAAGTGTCAGAGTTCCTTCCTCTGTGTGTGTGTGTGTGTCCATTCCAGAGTGGTGCGCGGCCACCAGACCTTTCTGTTTCCCATTCACCTGGCAGGAGAAGTCGTCCCCGAGGCTATCGTCTACGGTACTGTTATACCACTGGTTAGTGTCGCTCTCATCAAAACACTCATCGTCAACCCATTCCTCAGACACCAAAGGGAAAAGTGAGTAGTTTGGGACGGGTGTCCTCTCAGATACTTCAGTGTGAGCTCATAATTCAAAAAGCCTCATCTTTTGGTTGCCTGGCAGACCTACGTTTAACTTGCTAAGAGCTTAAAGACATACATTTGGTTTGTGCTGTTGTGGACAGTACATCATAATAATAATGTTTTTCAACATTAAAAGTAATAGAATATATTAGGAAATGGATCTTCATAGTCAGGTTTCTTTTAATTCACATCAGTAGAAGTATCTGTACATGCATGTGATACTTTGCGTCTTCTCAGTTCAGGTGGACCTATTGGTAGTTTAGCTCTGATCTTACCAACAAACGCTGCATTCAGGGAATGCCCTTTTATAATACTCGGGGCATGATTGACGCCCATGCATTTCACCTTGGCTAACAATACGCAAATACAATCAAACCTGCTCTAAAGACCACCTGTGTATAAAAACCACCTGCTTATAAAGACCACATTTTACAGGTCCCCAGGTGTATACTCTCCATGTTATTGAACCTGCATATAAAGACCACCTGTGTATAAGGACCACATTTTGTTGCTCTTTATCATGTTTATGTACAAGTTTTACTGTAGCAGATTACAGCCTGTGACGTGGTGGACATTGCCTTGTCTCACAGTCTAGATGTGTCAATGCTTTCTCTCAGGGAATTACAGGAGAAGAAAGAGGCCAACAAACAGAGGCTGGCAGAGAAACGGAGAGAAGCCGAACATGAGGTAAAGAAAAATTGAGAAAGACCTGTTGACATTGGGTTTGTCGACTTAAGCTTCAGTCCTTTACATAGGCTGTTGGCAGGCCACAAAGGAACAGACGAGTTGACTTACCGTGACTGCCACCCCCCAATAGTCCTGCACCCAAACAGATAACACTGACACAGGCCTTATAATCATACCTCACCAGATCTGGCAAGGGTGCATGATGACGCTTTGGCAGAATGACAAAGACGTACCATGACTCCTGTCACATAAATGTCCTCACAGTTGATCGTCCTTCTCAAGCAGCACTAGGATGAGAGATGCCAAGGACCTAGCCTGATCATTTAATAGGAAGTATTTTAAACCCCTTGGCGGGAAAAATTTCCAAAGATACCCAAAAGAAGGGTAAAGGCACGAAAACAGGGGCATCTCACGATTGGCGGAGCTTTTGTCGCAATATGATTGGCTGAAGGGTAGTCATATGACCAAGGTACTGTGGCTTCCCAATGAAACCGATTATTCATACTGCGAATTTTTGGCTCCAAATGCTCCTTATTGGCAGAAGGGGCTTTTGTCTGTGGAAAAGGGTCATAAAGGAGTGGAAATTCTCATGGTGAAAATCTATAAATTCCTGTGGGGTTATAAAGGTAAGTGTATGTGCCTTCATACTGACAAGGCAGTGAAACTACATGTACCTGTGCCAGTTTGGGTCAGAGCCCTGTGCATAAGCAGGCTTTCCAGCTGTCCAAGGTTGAAATGGTGCAATGAAAATCTGGGCTTGATTTCTGGGAAGTCTGTCCTTAAATCTCTGCATTGTCTACTTGTTGAGAAGAGAATACATGTACAGAACAAAATACTGCTCCTGACTCACTAGTGTCTACGTCTAAGGGGATAATCATAACTCCCAGACACGCTTACTTGTCGCATAAATCTGCGCAAAGTCAGGTCATCAGCCAGGGGGCGCTTTCTGGAACAGCCAGCATTCCATCTGCACGTGGCTGGAAGCAGAGCATTCTCAGTGGCAGCTCCTCATCCCTGGAATGAACTTCGTATTGAATTGAGAGTTTGCGAAACTGTTTAAAACACTTCTGAAATCAAACCTTTTTAGGAAGGCATAGGACTGCTAAGTTTCACCTTGTTGTAATTTGCTTGATAGTTCTCCTTTGAGCATACTACTAATATGGAATTGGCATCGTAAAAATAACCACACTGAGTCTCCCTTAAATCTTACATGAAGGGTGGCGGAGAACCCGTTATCTAACCGTGATATTTACAGGTTAGCTCTGCCTTTTCCCTGTAGGTGGAGCTAATGAAGGAGACAGTGGACCGGTGTTATGAGCGGGAGGAAGGGAAGGGGGGTCTAGTCATCAGGAAAGCCATCTACGGGAAGCTGCAGGGTGAAGATATCAGGTAGGAGAATAATGTTACAGTGTATGTTATATCTGGCTTATTTCAGTGTCTACTCTTTACTCAAAGATTCAAATTTTTTTTAACATAATTACTGTGACAATAACTGCTGCAGTATCAAAGAATAAGATGTTTTACAGCAATACAGGGGTCACTGCATTTTAAGATTCAGCCAGGAAAATATGGTCTTAAATTGGAGGTGGTCTTAAACCGAAGGGATATTTATACTGAAAATATAAGAATGGTGTCACCAATGAGTGGTCTTAAAATAGAGCAAATTGTTAAATGGAGGGGTCTTAAATTGCAGGCACCACTGTATATGTAGCTGTCCCATGTTCTACTACCTGAGAGGTGAGATACGATCCACTATTTCCTGGGCAACAAAACTTGTAACTTGTAATATGCCGTATGTCAGGTATGAAGGGTACTGTCCCGTGTGCCAGTGATTGGATGTTCTTTTTTTCTCCAGGAGTCAGGAATGTTTACCAGTAACACGGCAGCTACAGGCCTTGGTTAAAGATTCTAAGTTATTATTACCTACAGGAACAGGCCTGGTGAGTTGATATACAAATATGTTATACAATCAATAAACAAACAGCAACAACACTTGGTCGGTTTCTGAAATCAGCGATCTGAAACTTCCTCTGTAAATTGTCTCCACTATACTTAAAGATCATAGCAAAAAAAAACCAGTAATACAAGCAAAGCAGTCTTAGCATTACCAATGAAGCCTTGTCTTATAATCAAGGCCAGTTTTAAAGCTCAGTGTTTCATGCAAGTGTACCCCGCTAGCATTTACCACTATAATTATTTAGTTGTGTAGGTGTCACTCCTGTATTACTCGATTATGGTGGGGAGGTATCACTCCAGTATATATGATGGTTCCAGAGTGAGTTACCTGGGTTTTACGACCCCTGTGTCGGGGAGGAGAAAATCTTGTTCGTCATGTACGAGTTCCGACGGACGTTACACGAAGCAAAATTCACGGAATCTGAAAAGATATTGCTACCAAACCGAGGTGAGTAGTTTCCCCAGAAGTAACCATGGTAACTGGGTAATAGTAATCATTACTGTGCGGTCACTAGGACAAGTGAAAATACATGGAAATCTTCTTAAGTAATAATGTACAGTAATATTTGGCATCACAAATCGAATATATACATTTGTAATGTGAAGAAAAATCATGACTAAGACCGTCTTAGCATGCTTAGTCAAGGCTTGTAACCTATCAACTCAGACTGATAACACTGCTCTTGTAGACAACAACAACATATAATAATAATAATAATAATAATAATAGTAATAATAATAATAATAATAATAATAATAATGATAATAATAATATGCAATAAAAAAACTAATAAAGTCAATAGAGTAAAACGTCGCAGTAGTTGCAAGTGAAGTGTCCGGTAATTGGATTCAATTACGGTATAATCAATAGAGTAAAAGATTAAACAAAAACGGGTAAATTATACCGGTGTATGTACATGTAATTGTGTCTATATTGCAGTGGTAGGATATATTTTTCCTATTTCACTAGTTCCCAGGCTGCAGGGAAAGAATTTCCTCTGTTCGCCATTTTCACACAGTTATGGGTATGTTGTTAGTCTGTTGGATGACTACATAATGTTTTCTCTGCTGTTTTTCAGAACATCTTGTATCAACCAACCAATCCAGTTCTTCCACAGAAAACAGATAGAACGTGTGACTGTTGTTTTAGTGTTAGTTAGCTAGGGAATTCTGTGTTTTATGCCACCCCTGCCTTGGCCTGACCAACAGCTGCCGTGTACATGTTCAGAAACGTACACAAGGCTCAGAGTGATCAAAGACGCTGGCTCACTGCTACAAGCTTCATCCCCGGGTCCAGTCGAACAAAATCAAGAAATGACCTAAACAGTAGAGTAACGGTATTGAAAACCAATGTTTTTCATACTGAGTATTCAATTTGTACAATTCTACTGGAATAGGTACATGTGCACTTAAGATATCTCAAGAAACTAGCCTCTGTTATAAACTAGTGCCCTTACTGGGATGGCAGTAGGTGCCTTACACATGATACAGGTGTTACTAGTAATACCAGGGGAGACTGGAGCGGGGAGGAAAAATACTTTCCTGAAACAGTTCTGTGTTTTTGCTGAGTTAAGAGTGGATATTTCTGAAATATTTTTGCAGGTTAATACATTGTTAGCTTTGGATTCAAGCATCCTATGGTACTCCTGTAATAAAAAGAAAATTCCAGCTATGTAACTGAAGGTCCAGATGACCGTGGAAGGAAACTTTACCCTCAAATTATTTATGGTTTATTTATGGTATTGCTATTAAAAGAGCTGGCGCATGTATCGTCAAACCATTTTGCAGTAACTACTATGCATTTATTGTTCCTTGTCGGCAAAAGGCGCCTTCCGCTGCCTGGGGGGAATCCCCGGGGAGGTGAGATAGTTATATAGAGAGCAACCGCCGGTTAATAATGTGCTTCCGAATACATTTAGTGTTGATATTTTAAGGTACTAGGGTATGTACATTTTCAGACCACGACTTGTTCTGTGAATGGTATACGTGCTGAACCCATTGTTTGTGTTGCTCCACCTTGATAGTGCTAATGGAGTGCTATTCAGGCTGTGTTAAGGAATAAATGAGGTGAATTTTTCCACTGATGTTCGTGTGATTCTGTAGGAAGAACATAGAACAGATGCATACTTTGAGTAGTATATAGTTCAGTGACTATCCATACCTTTTGAAGGGATGTGAGGTATAGAGAAACATAGTGACTGTATAGTGGGTAACAAAGGGGGCAAGACGAGAGGAAGAGGAGAGAAAGAAGGGAGGCAGAGTGAGGAAGGAGCATAGGGGCAAAGGAGAGAAAGGGTAATACAGCGGTCCCTGCGATTTAAGACCCCTCTATTTAACAATTCCCTACGACCGGATATCAGTAACACCACTTGTATATTTTCAACATAAATATCCCTCTTTTTGAGACCACCTTCAATTAAGACTATATTTTGCTGGCTGAATGGGCGGTCTTATATCGCAGGGACCACTGTACTGGGAAAGGGGAGTGAGAAAAAGGGCGAGGGGAGAGAAGGCGAGGGGGGAGAGTGAAGGAGAGGAAGGGGTAAGTAGCAAAGAAAGAAGAGAAAGGTGAAGACAGAAATTATGGGAAAAGAATTGGGATGAGAGATAGCAGTGCATAAGGGAGAGGAAGAGAAAGAGAGGCAAGGAAGGGGTAGAGTGGAAAATTGAAGTAAATGTGATGCTGAAGAGAAGTGGAAGAAAAGGGTTTTAGGAACAAAAAGACCAGTAAGAGGAAGAGAATGGGTGTGATAAAAGAGAGAAATGCTAGGAAAAGAAAGGGTAGAGAAAAGGGCCAGAAGAAAGTGGTATAGTGCGAGAAACTTAGGGAGAAAGGGGAGAAGATAGGGAAAGGAGAACAGATAAAAAAGAAAGGGCCTAGGGCGGAAATGGGGGGGGGGGGAAATGAGAAAGGTAAAAGAGTTTGAGCGAGAGGTAAAAGAAAGATGGGGGGGGGGGAAGAGAAAGGAAATTGTGATGAAAAATTGAGACAGAAGAAAGTCGGGAAAGAAAAGGAATGGAAGAGTGATATAGAGATAAAAACTGAACGAAAGGTTAGAGAAGGGAGAGAACGAGACTAACAA
>JAAUYG010135278.1_pt1 | contig 14476 bp, 9 predicted proteins | sample 7278091 | NCBI WGS metagenome assembly JAAUYG01 (sample SAMN14350201, study PRJNA611818) | marine sediment metagenome | isolation source: surface marine sediment (0.6m) | place: French Polynesia: Moorea | collected 2018-08
AGTAGTAGTAGTAGTAGTAGTATCATCATTATTATCATTGTCATGATGATGATGATGATGATGATGATGATGATTATTATTATTATTATTATTATTATTATTATTATTATTATTATTATTATTATTATTATTATTATTATTATTATTATTATAACAACCGTCGCTTCACAGTGTATATGTTTGTCTCAACCCAGGCATGCTGTTCGTTATGCTGTCCCAAGGACAGATGCACATCGTGAACACGGGCGAAAACCTCACCCTGCACTGCGAGTTCCACGCCGCCTACTTCAACCTCTTCGATAACCCGGTCATCTGGATGAAGGGACAGCACCACGAGATGTCTGAGATGAACATCATGGGCAACGTGAAGTCTCCCTTCAAAGAAAGCGATCGCTTCAACGTCACGTTCTACCCACTGCCTCCCCGCTACGTGCTGGGGATAACGATATGGAGTGAGTAGAGAGGGAGAGATTAAGATGGAGTGAGTGTAGGGCACTGCCTACATACCTAACCCACCACCAGCCAGGTCTACACTTGATGCTTGTCAAGCAATAGGAGATTGAAGTAACAGTCCGACATTCTGAGGTTCTATATATATATATTCACAATCCTCTCCCTTTAATACCACGTAAGAGGGCACTCGGGGAGTTACAAGCATTCCCTGTACATATATATTACTTAAACAACCTTATTATGATAAAACGACGACCTCATAATTCAGAGCACATTTTGAAAATCGTCAGTGCCCTTGTGTGTTTATAGGTCATAATTTACACTTCACTATGTAGGCATAAAAAACTGTATCTGTCGTGCAGTGGGACTGTTTTAATATTTTACGACTGTTCCCTTTGCTGTGTAACTCCAGTCAGGATTAGGTAGAGCTGGTGCTACTCCCAAATGATTTAAGGTCCTTAAGGGCAGCGTGGGGTACAGCCTTTTCCATGACATTCCAAACTCCTGGTACTGGACTGAGATATGGTGGCCTTTCATGTACCAGGTCACACCGTGTGTTTCTGAGATGCTGACAGTTCCATTTGCCTTATCCAAATCCCTCGATACATTTCCATAGAAAGTCTAGGACAAAAGAATTTTTATGGTTATAAAAAAGCATGAAGTCGTCAATGTGGATCAATTTTGGAGTCATGGGAAACAGTGTTCCCTAAAACGGCTAATATCAACTGTCTTTGATTCCAATTTTCTCGGCCATAGTCTCCCTATTATCCTGATTATTGTTTGCAGTTTGCACAATCTATTACTTGTAGTATCGTGAGTCTCACACACCCAAAGTTCACAAACACACAGTCTAGTACCGGATATGTGGATTGCACTATTAAATCCAATATTCCGTCAGCCAAACCTTCAACGTGACGTCGTGCTTGCTATTAGCGACTTAGCTGCCTGCACGAAACAGTACAATTTCAAGAATTTCGAAAGCGTTGAAAACAAAAAAAGTCGACAGTTGGTGGTACATGTAACTTGTTCTAATTTTGGCTCACCGCAACATATGTCGGACCGATTCTCACAATCAACTTCATAGCATAACACTGCAGTTCGTGGGAGCTCTGGTTTAAACATTATAGACCTAGCTATATACCAACGTTCATATCAACACCTCAGATGTGCCTTCTCTCTGAGGTAATTACCATATAGCTGACGAGAGTCGCCAATGCCACAAACAGCGTCGACTGTGGCACTGATTCCTTCTCCTCCTCTTCCGGAAAGTTTAAGTGTTCCATTTAGACATTGCATGGGTTATGATCCCCACACAAAATTATGAGGCTATGCTATTATTCGTATTAGTCCCTTGAGCGAGAACCCAGACTACGACTCGATCTTGAAGATGAAACTTATGTTCGTTTGACCCTTGACTTGGTGCAGGCAGTCTCGCTGTGAATTTCAGTCTCATGGCACAGCGATAGTTTAGTGTTCAGTCCTTGCTCCATATATTTTCCATTCTGTTTGCCTTTATTTATTTTTAATGCCTTTGAATCCTTCTCTATTTGTTACACAGGGCAGCTGTTTAGCGTGCCATAGTTGCTGTACTGCACATGAAAAATGCAAATAGGCTAAAGTATAGGGACCTTAAAACAAAAGACAATGCAGATTTATTAGCCACTGACATACTGGAGTCAGATATGTACGTCCATACAAGACACACAGATACATGAAGATAAAACCGATAAAAATATAAAAGTACGTAAAGAGCTAAACAGTCCAGGATGAAACCCGCGACTTTAAACGAGTCGTTTCTTTGCTGTTCTGATCGCTTGGCCACGGAGGGTGCAGAGAAATTCCCCTTCGTTAGGTGAATTATTCCTATTACATTGCCACCAAACGAATGTTTTCGTTGTTGTTTTTGAGGCGCGAGGTAGCCGGAGCTAAAACATTTATCGATTTACGACCCAGGGTCAGTGAATTGCAAGCGAGGTCTCGTTAAATCTCGCGGCCTGTGATTGGCTGATGGATGAGCGCGGTTATCGGACGCGGAATCGCGGTCACATGGCAACCATACATTACAAACAGCAGACGACCCAATTTGTCTGGGACATCAAACAAGTCCAGTCCGGAGCTAGTAAGCATATTGCTGCTCGTGAGATGTCTATTAGCCGCAAATAGCGGTTCTTAGCCTAGCTTCTGTACTTTTTGCCCCCAGATATATCACAGATGGACAGCGGAAATTACACGTGTGAAATACGCGGCCGGAAGTCCTCCATACTGGGTTACGTCACACATCACATATTTGTTCGCGGTATGTATTCCGACAAAAGAAACACAAAAAAGCGAACAAACAGAAAATAAAATAAAATAATAAATATCTAAATAGATATGGTAATTAATTGCAGTTTTGAGATGAAAGTGACACACCCATTCTTGTTAAAGATCAATTCAACACTTGCACATTCAACGGTCGTGTGTAAATTATGCATAAAGATCCAAGCAGTGAATGTTACCGAAGTGTTTGCATCGTCGTGATGGTTACGATATCTGAGGCTTCCACTTTTTCTGGGTTGTAGAAAGTTATGATAATCAAAGCGTACCCTGCAGGGGGCTGTGACTGCCATATATAATACAATAGCCACTTTGTCTAAAACGCGTGTACACAGCGTAGTTCTAGGCATGCTGTCCATTACAATGAAAGCTGGAGCGCTGAAAATCTGATTTCAGTAATAGCAGAAAAAAAAAAACGAAACTATCTAATCTGCATGGTACACGTCAATCAGCTAATGCGCTATCTCTTTCTGCAGCACTTAGCCTACCATTACATGTGATGCAATATACATGCGGTTTTAGCCATTTATTTTTCTCCCTCATTTTAGCTCCAGTGGAGAATGTTATCCTCACTCAGGAGATCACAAACCACATATCAAGTGACTTTACCTCCGCCAGTCACCTTACGTTCGTGCAGAACTCGCCGCAGTCCCTACAATGTGTGGCGGTCGGGGGGAACCCACCCCCTGCCGTGAACGTAATTATAGGGAAGCGTCACTATACGGATCACTTCTCCACGAAGATCCTCCCAAAAATCACCGGAAAGAAAGGCTTCCGGCTGATGCATTCCACCACCGTTCTGTGGAGCAGAGATTTCATTGTATCCTCGCACGAGGATAACCGGAAGCTGAAATGCATCGCCACGGTTGCGGGTCTGGCCCCGGAAGTGACGTCAGCAAGGATCCAAGTAAACTGTACGTCTAAACAAGAAACTTTGTTCGCAACTTACAGAGTTGATATTTATTATTGAATATTTTATTTTTTACTTTTTAAACTTTGGTATCCGAGCTCTCCGATATATTTCAACATGGAACGCCTGAGCTCAACACATCCCGTAAATCAGCACCTAAGCTATGACGGATATGCAGAGGTGACGCACTTTATTAACCATACCATCACCAAATCCAAATATTCCATGTTACACATCGGGTCTGTGCATGGTAGCTGAGATTGCCTATCTGAACTAGTGGAGGCATAGTGTTATTCAGTAAACCCTTAACAGAGTCATTCTTTCTAGCGACCTGGAGATTTTACAATTTCTAATGATACATGAAAGTGATTTTCTGTTTTATTCTTTTGGCGGTGTTTCCATATTCCTATATATGGGATGCATGTGTAACAGAACGAATGCTGCCATATAGGTATTGGAGTTTTAAGCAATGTCAGTCTAATTCATTCTGATAATCATTACACTGATAATGTTTACCTGTTTAATACATGTCTTGTAATGTCTTTAAAACCTGACCTCCTTTTTAGAATTCACCCCCAAAGTTCCGGTCAGTCTTCCACGCTTTCATTTCATGTCGGTCTGGTCGAACAAAAAATATAATTCAATTCAAACTTTTTCTTTTAAAATTCAGATGCGCCGGAAATCCGGTGTCAGTCGTCGTCTGCATTCCTAGGCGACAAGAATGTGCACGTGACCTGCAAGATCAAGGCCCGGCCCGAGGTGGTGAGAGTCTTCTGGGTTATCGATGAGAACGGCACCTCTGTGGTGGAGGGCGAGGTGGTCGATGAATACTGGATGCTTTCAATTGTAAGATTAAATTAACCGCCGATCCCTTCAGGGGGGGCCACGGGAGACCGGAGAGGGTCGTGTTTCCACATATTTCCCCGATCGTTGGTTTAATTATTCATGAACACAGAGTATGTGTTACTTTTGATCGACAAGGGGTCTTTGTGTCAAGGGGTAGGGGGAATTTGGAAGGTATGGCTGGCGTATGAAAGGACTCTCGATTCCCGGTCTGAATTTGCAAATCAAAGAAACTGCATCGACTTTGGTAATAACCTGTCAAGTCCACTTTACAAGAACATAGTCATTTACACCTTTGCATTGTACTGGAGACGAAAAAAAAACTACTGGGCTGCACATTTTCTCAAGCTATATACTGTGGCTGTTCAAGGCGTAAAATAGAAGTGAAAATCACAACTGGGGCTACATTTAAATCATAAATTTATTTGTTGCGGTTTTGTGGCGTTTTTATGGACGAATTTGTGAAGCACTTTTGGATGGCACTGCTTTTGAAATTTAATTAAATGAAACAGATTGCGCTTTTGAAATAGTAAACATTTTTTGTATTCGCAGAAAGGCGAAGGTGTTACTGACGTGAAGTTGTACATGCGTACAGCGAGACCGAGGTCATTCCGGGAGTACATTGTGGTAGCAGAGAACACCGAGGGGGCACGGACATCCACTGTACGCCTGCAACAACGTAAGTCAGGACAGCTTGCTGAGTGAGTGTGTGAGTGAGTGATATCAAAGTTTAACGGCACATCAACACCAAAAGGGTCATACAGTGCCAAAACAGGTGTAAACTGCCCTATGAGTCTAAACAGAGTCCACTAGAAGAAAGCTTGCTGAATGAGGTTGCCTGACTGGCTGGTGACTCATTTACTCAATGACTCATGACTAACTCACTGCACTGACTTACACTGACACTGGAGGGTAGTTGTATGATGCACTGGACGAGTGAAATATCGAAGACTTAAATGAACAATGCAATATGCATTACTAGGTATCCCTACTGTAAAGACCGTCAATCCAAAAGATAAAATAGCAGATAGGACGAACGGACCGGCAAATGTTAAAAGAACAGCAAAATAGTACAAGACATGGAACTTCAGTGTAACTAAATTATCCGGCGATATTGTAAGCCCGGGTATGGACTTCATCCCTGTCTTATGTCTGTTTATGTTAGTGCGTATTAACTTACTGAATGAGCGTCTTGATGTTCACTAAGGATGCACTGTGTGGCAAGGTCGCGTCCAATACACCCTTTCCGCCCCGTGCCGGTTGTGGCACGGCATGCCCTAGGAAGCCGATCCAACTTTTTCCGTCAGTAATCACTGGCTGAAATTCCACTAGGCTGTGATATATTATGGTACACGGGGTACAGAACTTACATGTAGTTAATATCTAGCTTGGGAGGGATTCGAACCCGCGCTTAAAAAAAAAAAGCCATATATTGATGCAGTACTCAATGCCAGCGCACTACGCTACTACGCCACGGAGACGAGCTGGTGGGCGAGGTTCTGGAGGTGTGTATACGTGCATGCTGGGATATACAGATTCCTCAATGCTCTTCTGGCGGACAGATATCCTGTCAGGGCTGGATCCAGACCCAAAATCTGACAGATGCATTTTCACGGAAATTTGCTATTGACTAAAACTCAGAATAGAAATAATCTGCAAAATGCTAAGCCAAAGATGGGAAATATACTTTTTTGATTAAAAAAAAAACCTTAAAAATATTAAAAACTTTAGAATCTGACCGATGCAACAGTCATGTATGCATCCCCATCAAAAATCTGACAGATGCATTGGCATCTGTTGCACTGGTCTAGATCCGGCCCTGCCTGTGATACCGTGATATATCACAACCCGGCAGAGCACTGGCGCTAAGAGCGTATTAACTTTGTCCCAGTGGTCCACTGACGGAGAATGTTGGATCGGGTTCCCTGGGACCCGCCAGTAGAACTGCCAGTGCTTCCCTGGTCTGTGGTACTACAGGCTATGTTCCCGCTGTCGGCAGGGCGCGGTGACTATCGTCAAGGCCGTATTTATCTGTATCACAAATCGCCCTTTTCTTTAGCAGCAACACGTATGGGTTCAGATCCCTCCCGCGGGAGAAAAAGGAAATATGCACCAAGTTCTGTCTCCCACTGGCCTGCGAATGAGTTAGGCATCCGACTGGGCGGCTCGGAGTTAGTATAAATGGTCTGAGTGATTCCTTTCTGCTCACCTGTGGCGGAATTGAATCGGTGGCTTGGCACCCAAAAATTATCGGGCGTAGATCGTTCTGCCCAAACAAGGCAGGTCCACATTAAATCACCACGCATACACCTGCATACACCCCCGAATCCAACTTGCAGTCGGTGATATGACCATGAGTGGTTGAAAGCCGACTATAAAGCCTGACCCCCCCCCCCCCCCTTGCCCGCGGCACCGTGCTTTAACGCCGTAGTACATACCGCTGTGCACCAGGGAGCAGCAATGTAACGCCGGTTGCGGAGCGAGGGGTGCAAGTCGATTTTGTTTTCATACAATTTACTTTTGTTTTTTCCTCCTCCAGGTTCCAGAATGAACAACGCCAAGCCTCGGTCGTCGGAGGGTTCGTCCTCGGAATACGACGGGATGGTCAATGACATGGCGGCGAACTGTGCACATCACTGTATACCTCTCCAAGCCAGCTCTATATACATACTGTACACTGTCTGGATAGCGATCGTCTACCTGAGCTCGACATTGTCATGTGGACGGTGACGTAACTGGGCGGATTATTGACGATATAGTATTCTGTGATAATCTCAAAACTGTGTCACCTTCCAGTGGCAGATGGAGATGACAAAGTGTTCGTCCATGAACGATGTCATTGTATATAGTATGGTAACTGACTGAAATATGCTGTCCAGTATTATCTGATTGTCACATTACTAGATTTAGTGTAATTTTGATGTTATTCTCTGGGTGTTTATGATATGAGATAAAATGTCGAGCCGGTTAGGTTACGTCAGATAAACCTGTTATCAGAGACAAGTTCAGAATTGTGATGTAGGCGTGACGTCGTACGTGTATGTGCGATTACCCTGGGGGCAGTTGATGCAGTTTTCAGTCCACAAGGACTAAGTGATCCAGAGTGACCCTGCTAGTGATCCAGAGTGATGCTGCCAGTGATCCAGAGTGACCGCTGCCAGTGATCCAGAGTGACCGCTGCCAGTGATCCAGAGTGACTCCTGCTAGTGATCCAGAGTGACTGCTGCCAGCGATCCAGAATGACCCCTGCCAGTGATCCAGAGTGACCACTGCCAGTGATCCAGAGTGACCGCTGCCAGTGATCCAGAGTGACCGCTGCCAGTGATCCAGAGTGACCACTGCCAGTGATCCAGAGTGACCGCTGCCAGTGATCCAGAGTGACCGCTGCCAGTGATCCAGAGTGACCACTGCCAATGATCCAGAGTGACCGCTACCAGTGATCCAGAGTGACCCCTGCCAGACGCCATGCCATATATACGAGTAGTCTGACCAAGCTTTTCTCTTCCGGTCATTCTTTTACTAAATTGCTTCCGTCTGTGGTTATGCTTAAGGGTTATCGCACGAGTTCAATAATTTACTTTTGTATGGACCAACAGCTGCATTCATTCCGACGAACTTGTGAGTTGGAAGGCAGCTGTTTGTCCATACAAAAACAAATCGCTGAACAAGTGCGATAACACTAATAATTATACCCGTGTTACTTCACTTTTAGCATACATCACCTGATATTAACTAGTATAATGTACAAGAAAAACCCATTTCGAAAGGTATTGGTCCGAGTCCCAATGTTAATCCTTTTCATGCCTGTAGGGCATATACATGTAGCAACTGCCCGGAACCTTGGCAAAACAGCCGAAATAAACGATAGAATTACGTAAACATAGAGCACATGCGCCTTTGCTTTTGGCCGAAAAGCTGGGTCGGGATCGCAGTAGGATAAACAAAAGGGTCAATAAAGGGTTTCATTGCATGATCGTCCAATGGTTCAGTTATTGGCAGATTTTTCAGGTACATGTATATAATAAATATTATTACATACCTGAATATTTTCGTTATACTTACCATTATATACAATTAGGAGTCAACGTGCAGTTAATGTGTTCATTGCACAGTTTATCTGCACGATAGTCTGACCTAGTTTTATCCAATGACAGAAGAGTATGGCGAAATATTTACTCCACAGCAACAAAAGTACCAAAGTACCACTTAAGGAAACCATTGAGACAGATGTGTGGCGTTGATATGGCTCTTGGCCAGTTGTTATGGCTAAATATATTTGTGTACATAGAAACGTAAACAATTTGAGCGTTTTCGATGACCATGCCCTGTCAAGAAGGCCTCTTAATTCTCTAGGCTTTTTATATGGCTTCATCAATGACGCGGAGGGGCTCACAAGCTCGCCCCTACTGCTCCAATCGTTTATAGATCACACTTCTGAGTATAAAGGTATATTAAAGCATTCCAAATTGAAAAAGAAAATGGCATAACTTAATTTGTGCATGAACGGTGCGTGCATTTACATGCATAATCAACATGCAGCATTGATTCCCCTTTGCCTGAGTCCGACTTGCAAACTTGACTTTTAACCTCAAACTACCATAGGGCACAATGGTTTTACTTGGGTATTTGGCTGGGTTGATGGCAAGTAACTCCATTTCAACGCGGCAAGAACTATCTAGCAGTCTAGCCCATTTGCGTGAATAATCGCTGTGGATCATTATTTGTGAAGCCTTGCGTTTGAAGCACACATGCCCAGGTTGCAGCTTACTGTCTATAATTATTACCAGACAACACCCACGTGGTTATTTGAACCGTATCTCTTACATCTCACACTGTTTGATATCGACTATGTGGTACCAGCTAGTGTGACGTTATACCGCCCAGGAATGGATAATAAGTAGTTACAATCGTTCAATCCGTTACAACCTATTCCCGTTGGTACTTCCGGTAATTTCACTCAGTGTGTCGACTGTGTCAGATGCAATATAGTATAGGTACAACGACGTCACTACAGACATATATGCCATAATGGGGTGAATGCTACTGATGTCTAAATGGTCAGAATCATGATCGTTTGGTCAATCTGGCATCACATGATACCCGTTATTACCCTGGTGACATCGAATCACTATGTGAAACAGACCAAATCGAATCGGAAGAAATCCTAAATATAGACATATTGTGCATTTTTCTGGATGTGGTGCGTGGCCAGCAGGCGTTATTGAATTATGGACTCGATGGTAAAACGATTCCACCGGCGACTATAGCGTTACCTCCTGCACGCTCCATGAAACATTGTTGTGTGACGTATTGTGATACCGACTTAATTGCATCAGACGTGGATGATAGAAACGGGCATTAAAAAGTGCACAAGTTTAGAAACTCATCTGAAAACTTTAGGTTTTACATTGTCGCTGTAAGGGACGGGTTCTTAATGTCCCTGTCTCTGCGTACGACCCTAGTCGTGAGGACATGATGCCACATACTCCACACGGTTTCACATCACAGTCAACCCTTCTATCTGCCTCAACCTGGAGGAGACCAGGCCGCCGACAGTGGGGGTTTGTCTAGTAACTTCTAACTGTGGGAACTGGATAAATCCTGGAGCTGCCCGGCAAACAGTAGCTACATGTAGTACATGTACATGATGTATTTGTCAATGGTAATTGATGAATTACAAGGTTACATGTATGCGATATTCAATTATCTGATCAGGAAAGCAACTTCAGGCAATGTGTTCTATTCATACATGAATTTCAGATAAAGGCTCTCGGCGATCACAAAGCGGGATGAATAGGAAAATATATGTTCCCATCAGTGTCACGCATGTTTTTCCACCATATTTGAGCTTCCTAATGTACAGTTGATACAATAATTTTCATTAACATTAACAATTCATATGCATGTCGATGTTTAAGTTAAGGAAAACCTGGAAAAGGACTTTTGCATTTATTCCATCGGTAAAATATGAAGTTACCGAGGCCTCGCTGTCTCTGGCTTGGCCTGTCTGGTTGAATCAGGCGGCGGAGGCGGAGTTACAAACCGAAGAAGAAACGTTTACAAATTCACATCTGGACAACAAAGGTTGCGACATTTCCGGTTTCGCGGTTTGCGCGAATCCCGAACGGAAATCTTCCTCTGGGAGATACAAACCAGACTGGAAACAGTGCATCTAACCCCTCACCTTCCCGAAATTCCTTCCTCGGCGAGATTTTGGGATGTTCGTATGGCAGGCGATTTCCTAATAACACTAAAAAGCTGCCGGCGGAAGGCCCCGTGAAGGCCCCGCAGATCGGTTTCCTATGGCCCCGAGAAAGGCAAACACGTGTACGGGCCTCCCAGAAAGACGAATGGCAAGTCACTTAGCTGACATTAGCAAATCAATTAAGAGGGTCTGATATTCCATCGGGATCGGTAATGGATTGATGGGAGAGCCAGAACGGGCGATCGGGAGTGTGTGGTAGACTCGGCTCTAGAGACCCGCACACACAATCGGTGGAGTGAGGGAGGTTTCACTGGCTGGGGAGGGAGAGCCACCCACACTCACACACACACACCTGGTCTCCCCTCCACTCCCACAGCCAATTTGTCTCAACTCAATTATGTTTTGATGTCGGCGAATTATTCTGAAAGCCAGACAGATAAAAAATAGTTTTGATGGGGAAATTTTCCTCTCAGGGTGCTTATATACACACCGCCTGGTATATATATGTCCGAGACAGACGGCTTGAGAACTTGGTACCGAAATGCTATATAAATGGCTCCCGCTACTTCATACTACCATGTGGGTGCTTCCGGGGTTAATTCTTTCAATTCCATATTAATAAGCGACAGTTCCAGGCGTGAAGTCACGGAATTCTACTTGATTGGGGGATCAAGCTGCAGCCACGGGCTTCAATTTCCATAATTACGTGACGGCTTTCGTTCTCCCGACCCTGTCATAGGGGAAATCAGGGGTCTCCGGAGCTATGTATTATGTACAGCTGGGTATATGTCTGGGTAGAAATCGAGGGTTTGCCTGCTACGGAACGTCCCTCATTAGCCACAGGGGGGTTGACGCTTCACAGTCGCTACACAGGTACTGCCAGGTACGGGCGAGGCACGCATCTCCGTTCTCCGAACTAAAACCCTCCAGGCTGGCACGGCGGCGATGGGAGAAATTGAATGTAAGATTGTCAGGAAAACATCATTAGTTGGCTTTGCGGACGACTGTTTGAATTGTTGCTGGCATGTCTTGCTATCTCAAGGGAGAGAACCATGTTTAGCTCTGCTTGACCATGTTAGCAGAGCTCATGAAATCGGAATTCGTCCGTCGTCCATCCGTCTGTGGCATCGACTATCCCTGAATCTATTGGATGGATTTCTTTCAAGTTCTAGATTTTGGTTCCCCTGGGACATACACCAGGAACTTATTTTTTAGAATTTCATAAAAAAAAATTGCAATCTTGTACAGTTTTGTTTCTTTTTCGTAAACATAGAACCGTATGGGAGCAAAAATGTCAAACAGCTACTCCTCCTACAATTGAAATCGCAGCCGATAGTTTCCAAACTTCTAATGAATTTTCTTCCACAATTGTGCTCACAAAATTACCTTTGGGATTTTTCAAATAATTTTAAATATTTCCAAAATACTACTTCCTCTACAAATTGCAGCAAAAATTTATTAAACTTGTTCTGAGTTATCTTCTCAATGGTCCTAACAAAACCGCGTTTGGGATTTTTGACATTTTGAGTTTGCGATTTTTAATGACTATTTTATTTATTTTTATTTTATTTTTTTTTTGAAAATTTCAAATTCACCATTTCAGTACCCTATCGAGAAACCAAAATCCTCAATTATCTGGAAAACGAGCGATAATAGAGCGAAACGTAGTACGGGTCGTAGTAGTTCAACATATACGGTTACCGCTTTTGCCTTGTAGCCTTCAAGTTCAGTTTGGGGTCATTCGTGCACTTTACTGCTCCCAAAGTTGTCAACCAATTTCAACCAAACTTTATGGAACGTATGGTAATCATGGAGGATACAGGCTGTTACTTTTTGGCGATCTATCAAAACAAAAAGATTTTATAGCAGTTTGAAATTTTTATTAACACCTGGCCATGGCCATAGGGCGCGAAACATTTCAAAATTCTACCTCTCCTACAGCTTTCATCCACTTTAATTTCACCCAGATTTTATGAGGACATTGCCTACCATTTGGGCAATATAGGCTATTATTTTTATTGGCAATCGGCTAAGTTTAAACAGAACTGTGGCCCTTTGATTTTTTTGTATGGAAGTCAATGCAAAAATCCTGAAATATGCAATATATTGAAAACGACTGATCGCAGGGTAAAACAAATTTGAGATTCGCGGTCCCATGCACTGCATGTGTAGGGTATTTTTCATGTTTGATGCTTTTTGACTTCAATTAGTGTCATTCAGTGCATTTTGCAAAATTCCCGATATTATATTCAAAAGGCTATTGGTCCCACAGTTTTCAACCAATTTCAACCACATTGTATGGAAAGCCAGGGAGAAATACAAGCTATTATTTTATTTTCTGGTTATCTGCTAAATATTAAAAATATATGGCACTTTGATTATGTCACCTCATATACATTGGCACCATCCATAAAGTTACATGTATGTTACTTTCATCTGGCAAAAGGTCAAGCAGATCATAAAGGCCCCTGGGCCACATTGTTTATTATTGTTGTGTCGTTTAGAGGAGCGGAGTAAGGCTGTAGCCACTGGCCTGGATCAAGGGAACATACATTGTGTATCAGTACGAGTTATTTTATCTGTCTACTAACAGTCTGCATAGATTGCAAAAAAAAAGCAACCTGCTCCTACTGATGATGATGATGATGATGATGATGATGATGATGATGATGATGATGATGATGACGACGACGACGACGATGATGATGATAATTATAATCATGATGAGATGACGATGGCGACGACGACGACGATGATGATGATAATTATAATCATGATGATGATCATGATAATGAACATGATGATGATTTCTATTGCCATTATGACCGCGTTTAATATGTTCGATTCTTCACTCCCTTTTAATTTCTTCTTCGCTTTCTTTTTCGTCTTCTTCTTCATGGCAACTAAAAGCAAGCTAGACATTAGCAATATCACTTTTTGCTGTTATTGCTAAAAAATCTTTACGATAATAAAAAGTACTGTTGCACCACGGAACTGATACCGTTAACATCAGAGTACATGTATTTATATCAACACCGAGCTATGACATCCTCCCACCGATGTGTTTTTGTTCTATTTCCCACGGCGTGCCACCAGGAGATACGGCTAATGGCTCCTGGACACGCCAGCCAGGTTTTAAAAACCCGTCTTTAGTAGGATTTCTCAGACAAAGACGTCCCAAGGGAGAGATTGTTATATTTCCGCAGCATTGTGCTGTCGTCTGCCGTGGGATGGATTGGGAACGGCTCACACAAAGCACTGCCTGGCTAGCTCAAGTTGTGTAACTAGTTCTCTGTCGCTGGGGAAATCATCACCTCTCAGTACCTGGGGCGGGGAGTGTTATTATTATACCTTAACAAAGAACAAAGCCAGTGTGAGGACGGGGTTGGTGAGGAAGGGCCTGGACACTGTCACTTTTCATTAAATATAACGAGTCCAGTGATTGCTACAAACGGATATCAAGACTATTCTCAGACCTCTCACTTTCCCCAAGGCATTCCATGTCTCTCAATCACAAGGAACAATTCGCCAAAAATTATCTTAGTTCAATTTTAAACTACCTCCAGGATTCTTCTCGTTTTCACAGGGGAGAGTAGATGGATTGTTCCAAGAATATGAAATACATGTGAAAACATGATTAAACACCAAAAATATTATTTACTTATTTTTTTATTTACTACTACTACTACTACTACTACTACTACTACTACTACTACTACTACTACTACTACTACTACTACTACTACTAC
>JAAUYG010156394.1_pt1 | contig 14476 bp, 7 predicted proteins | sample 7278091 | NCBI WGS metagenome assembly JAAUYG01 (sample SAMN14350201, study PRJNA611818) | marine sediment metagenome | isolation source: surface marine sediment (0.6m) | place: French Polynesia: Moorea | collected 2018-08
CCCCCCCCCCCCCCCCCCCCCCCCCCCCCCGTCCGAAAAAAAGATAGATAAGGATTCCATTGCTACATCAGTTAATTAAATATTGTATAAATATCTTTGTGGTGCAGCATTGTTGCATGTTATAACACTGCCAGTGATATGCATATATCCCTGATGAAGAAATTACAAGATGCCTCCCAGTAACTATCAGAAGAAGTATAATAAAATGCACATAAATCACCCCACTTTAGGACCGTTATGTACAACCTATGTTATCAGTTATTCTTAGAAAGGCATCCTACTGTTTGTACAGGTCAATGGGAGGGGCCATAGTGACATAAACAGAGGGACTGTCCGAACCTTTTGGTATTAAACTGTTACAGTCCAGGGAACTTTTTGTACCAAGCTCGGCTTCCATTCTTGTGTTCCAGTACATTTTAGCCCACTGTGTTATGGTGTAGATTCATTTTCTTTTCCTAAAAGCTAATGATTGCATGGCATGTTAAATGCAGAATAGAGAATTCCTTGGTCAGTGGAGCTTGTGATGATCAAGTTTCAGCGTCTCCGACCTTCAAATATTTGACAAAAGGCAGGTTGGTCTGGGGATGGCTTTGACTCGGTGACAAAGGAAGTGTGCACTGTGAGGATCAGGCCACTGACAGCTGAAGAATATGAGCTAGCATTAATTATAGGAGGAAAGTATGTGTGGAAAGGGAGCTTCATAAGGGCTGCTTTGCATTTGACCTCAGCTTATTGGGGTTACCAAAAAGGCTGTACATGTATATATGTATATGCATTGTGGTGCATATACCTTGACTTGGCGTATTGTATGCCAGCATGGTGTAATCTACACACAACCAGGGCCCACACTGGCGGGCTGAGTGTAAAATTATGTCCTGATGCCCTCTTTACTTAACACAATATACCAGTAAATATATATACCTCATTATATTCTATATTTATGTGGGTCTTTTTTTTTCAAGACAAGTTTATAGAATAGAGGGAATAATAGGCAAAAGATTTATATAGACACCGAAGTTCATTAATAATTCCATGCATAGCAAAATAACTGAATACATCTGTTTCAATAGCGTCATGATGTAATTGGATGACTCGGCATGAACATAAATTTGAGAACTTTATATTTAGCATGCCATTATCCAGCATTTTAGATGTAATTGATTACCAGTTACAGTAATGTATGCTTAAACTGGGCTCTTTATGCATACAACTTGCTTGTAGTCTGGTAAATTTCCCTGTATTTCCCTTTCAGTAGATAGAAAAGAAAATAAAGGTCTTGTCTGATGTTCAGGACCATCCTTATGGTATTATGAACTTCAATTTTGGCTTATATTTCTGAGTGCATTGATTACTTTACAGGGAGACTGGAAAAGAAGAGAATGGGATAATGATTTGGTTTGGGTTAAATTTTACTTTATATTTATTGCACACAGGTAGCTACAACACATAAATTTCCCAAATATGTCTGTACTCAATGACCTGTTATCTCTGTTGCAGTATGGCGGCACTGCATCAGGCCGCCCTGGTGGGGAGTGTGGACATTATGAAGCTATTGCTGGAGAATGGCGCCTCAGTGGACATCAAAGATAGCAAAGGTGAGTGAGTGGAATCCATCAGCAAGGAACAGCTGGGGTAAGTAACAGAGCTCCATTTGAGTGTGTTCCAAAGACGGAACAGCCAAGTTATTTCCCAGATTTTTTCTGGTAAGAAACATATCGTAGTTCCAGTCAGACTTTGGGTGAATCACATCCACCTGAATATACCCCATAATGTGTGAAACTTTCACTTACTAGTAACATAGTGACATATTTCATGACTTTTCTGTTGTTGTAGAGGGATACAGCCTTACTTTTATATGAGACAGTAAAAATAACTAAACATCTTTGCCAGTACTCAATATATCTTGAAGTTGCAAAGTTGCCACCCTAGAATGAAGGCCACCCATAGTTGAGACCAAAGTAGTCTTAATTCTGAAGTGTTTTTGGAAAGCATTGGTATGTATCTTTTTGACATCCAATAAGTGGTCTAAATTCTGATGTGGTCTTATTTAGGGAGGTAGTCTTTGACTCATGTATATTTGTTTCATTATGGTACAAGAATCCTGAACCCATGCTGAACTACCGGGGTAAAGCCTGTACCTCGTCAGTCGATTGAAAACCAAGGGTTGACAACCCGGTTGAATTTGCAGCTTCTTGTGTTTACTCTGTAGTGGACCTACAAGTACACATGTATTTCAGCTAAAAGTTCAGGGATCCAAACATTACTGCTAATAACAGGTGGTCTGACAGATCTTATTCATGGTCAACCGCCTTATGCAAATATCAATGCAATACCAGAACTGTGAGCACAGAGGGATGCACAAGCCAACTTATAGGTAATCTATAGCAATATGGCAACTTGGAATGTTCCCGTATTGATTGTTTTCGGTGTCTAACCATGGCAGGGTTTATACCTGGTATTTCCTGTATCACTCAAATGTTCCACATCAAAGCTTTGGTCTAAGGACTAGCTGATGTAAGCATAAAATTCTTGATAGGTTTGTAGGATAAAAACAAAACACCGTTTGCACAGTGCAATGGTGTGCAATAACTTTGGTGGCACTGGAATTCAAGTCCTTGACTTCACTTAAAATACTTCATAACATGATACGGTTGTTTTCTCCAATAGGTTGTGTGTCTTTACATTTTCGCGGCATGCCCAATAACAGAAATTTATACCGGACTCTTCCATCTTATCTCTATACTTTGGCATTGAATAATGGCATTGATTGATGTCCTTGGGTTAAAAAAGGTAAACATTTCAAAGGCTACCTGTAATAACAAATGTGTTTGGTGAAGTTCATTTGTGGAAGTATTTCAGTGAGGCTGCTCTCCTGACCAATGCTAGCAATTTTTCTGCCTCTTTGGATGTACCACACAGGTTGATCCGTCCTTTTCTATCGCACCTGAGAAAAGTTAGAAAATACCACATTAAAGTGGACCTGTCAATATTTGCAAAGTGGCTTGAGGTAGCTCCGATACATATTACATGTAGTTCTGATATTAACATCATTAGGGACTTCAGAGCAGGTTGCATGCTGCAGAAAGAAGACCCTGCTAGGAGCTACAGCGAAACCTATCTTGAAAAACCACTGCCATGAATTTAAAGACCACCTGTCTTGAAAGACCCCATATTGCGCTAGCAGAAGTACGGTACTGGTGTTTCAGTACAATTGAGCCTGCCGCCAAAGACCACCTGTCTTGACAGACCATTTTTATGCCAAATTGGGCACCCTTTCAAGACTTGTTCCACTGTACTCACACTACCAGGGACTATGATATATCAACTGTAATGGTTTATAGCAGCAACCTTGGAAGCACAATGACCCAGGGAGTGTTATTGTTTTCGGAACTAACATCGACTCAACACAAGTGGTCCTAATCTCAGCTCTAGGCATCAGTTGGGGGGACATTGTAGTTTGTTCATCCTTGACCAATGTTGACAGTGGAGATAGAGTGGACACACATACACTGATCATTGGCATCTCTTGAGTGACTGCGATGACCCTCACCGTATATAGATAACCGTGTTGCTGAGATTCCAGGAGCTGCGTAGCCCACTAAATACATATAAAAATATGTAAAGATGATAATTGCTAAAGTACAGTATTTCACAAATGGCGAGAAAATTGACATGATCCATTAATCATGCCTCCTAAATTCCCTCTTAAAGTACTGATATCATCTGTTTAACATATATCTATATACATGTATAGTAATCCCTGTGATTTAAGACCCCTCTATTTAACCTGCATTTTAAGACCAGATATCAGTGGGACCACTTGTATATTTCAGTATAAACATCCCTCTATTTTAAGACCACCTTCAATTTAAGACCATATTTTGCTGGCTGAATGGCTGGTATTTAAATCGCAGGGACTACTGTATAGTCCTTCAGTGGGACGGGGCTGATGAAATTTCATTTATTTCCTCGCATGTGGCAGTTTTTATTCTACAATTGAAATGTATATGGGTAGGGGGCTGGATAGAGGTTGAACCGTGATTTTATCAGTGCTTTCTTGCAGTGTTTAAATTAAAGAGATGATGCATTATTAATCAGTGCGCCTGGATGCCGCATCGAGCGACATGCACTTCAAAAGAAAAAGTGTAGACTGTCCATACAAAAAGGCATCGTTTTGCTGCTGCTTCTCAAACAGCCAAACCATATATCTTAGTTTAGTCAGCAGTTGGAGTCTTGATAAGCGGGCCCCACAAAACTTGTAGGTAGTCTCTCTTCAAATATGTCAGGCCTCCCTTGAAACACATCGCCCAGGCCCTAAGTTCACACAAACCATAGCTAGCAAAAAGTCCTTTTAGCGGTGCCAGCATGTAGGATGCAACACTGAGTCAAAGGCAGTGTTGTCGGCTAAAGGTGGGGGACCCGGGTGACATGGTAATAAGTCCAGAAAAAATAAGTCCACACCCCAAACCTGGGCAAACAGGATGTCTCAAGGGACACTAGCGGTAAGCCGGTACATACATTCTCCCATTTGTCAGCTTCCTACGGCTAGATTTACTTGTAAAGTAAAGGTGTGGTTGCACATAATGCTATAGTGTATACATTGTACTATAGTTTTATTATGCCAGTGGAGGGCTGGAAAATATAAGTATATCGGCCTAGCTTGCAATTTCTTTGCCCTGGCAGTTATCTGCACAAAGACAACATGGTACATTTGTTGTACTTGAGAGTAAACAATACTTTTGCTATAAGAAATAATTTTAATAGTTCCTTTAGCCTAGTCATGACGATGACAATCGTTCGATTCTTCCACAGTCAAAAAGTTGTGAGAAGGGGAATGTCACCGGAGTGGTAGAGATGCTAAACTTGGCTGGGTATCATCAATTTAATTTGAGTCAAGTCTGGTGCACTGTCACTTTGCACCTCATTTTCTCCATGTGCTGTTTGGTCCACTTTAACCAAGCATTACTGGTGCAGAAAAGGGGCTTAAATTAGTAAATTATTTCTACAGTTGTGAAAACTGCTTGCAAGGGAGCAAACCAACTGACAAATCCTTCACATTGAATGATCTTTGTCATAATGCAATCATTGAGTGTGATAGGGACTAACATATTTGCAGCATTGCTGTGGTTGCATTATGACTGGTAGGTTTCTTGATCTTACACTTTCCTGGCTTGTGCTAATGCCACGAAATATAAGTTAACTTATCATATAAGTTAACTTTGTGTTCTAATAAAGGTAATTTCTGTTGGTAATCTTTCAGGTATGCGGCCTCTCCATTATGCATCATGGCAAGGTAGACATTTGGCTGCTGTCAGGCTCTTGCTGGACTGGGGGGCTTCGGCTAATGACCCAGCGCATGATGGGATGACACCCCTACACTTGGCCTGCGAGCATGGACATTTCGATGTGGTGCGTTAAAAGGGATTATATAGACATTGACTATTGTTCAACAATTGTACTATGTTCTATCCTTCATTGTCAGTGTTAACTTACAGTATATAGAAGTTGTTACAAGCCTGAAAGAAACTTCACAGCTGTATAGGGGTCTAGTTTATGCTCTATTTGTCATAGTAGTAGCAGCGGCCATGATAATAGAAGCAGCAGCAGCAGCAGCAGAAACAGTAGTAGTAGTAGCAGTAGTAATAGTTGGAAGAAGAGAGAAGAGGAGTCATTTAGTAGTAGTAGTAGTAGTAGTAGTAGTAGTAGTAGTAGTAGTAGTAGTAGTACACATGTAGTAGTAGCAGGTTCTCTGTCTACAACTTCCAGCCTGCTGTTCTAGTCATGGTTTGAGTATACTTGTATCTATTAACACTGTCAGCGCTACCCTGAATACTCTTTCGCATGACTGAACATTCCCTGACACGCCACAGCACAGATTACATAACAGTTCAGAGACCAGTCCAGGTATCTATTGTGTAACATCTGATTGTTTCTCTGTCTCCATACTGCTTGCTGCCGGGTCTATTACTGTGACATGGGGACCACACACTGGGAAAGGGGTGGGGTGGGTGGTGGCACGGGATGTCCTGTCTGGGAGCGCGAGACCGGCTTTTGTCAAATCTTGCTCATCATAAATAGATAATGATCGACGGAGCACTCACTCCCTGATTGTTGGAGGTGCTGAATGGAACCCTTCCCTCGGAGCGGTCGCAGCTAGCCAGTATCACGTTTCTCCGTTGTCTCGTATTGATCAGCGCCAATACAGATTGATCATTTGTTGTTGCAAACAATTCTGTCTGGGGCTGCCAACACAATCAATGGGAATCAAGGGAAGGGGTGGGGGTGGGAACTGTATGGGACACAAGGACGTCACCGTTAAGGGCATTTGGGGGTAGAGGACAGTATGGTAGAGTGTAGGAGAGGGGGGGGGGGGAGCAGTAGAGGTAGGGGGCATTGGCAGCAGTGGCCTGCCCTACGTCTCATATTGATCGGGTAATTGTTAAAAAGCATAGAACATGTCTGGGAATATGGCAGGTCTAGTCTGTATTGGTGATTGATAGATATATTGTCTCTTGTCAACGTTGAGGGGAAAATTGTTTCTTCTTTTATCAGGAGTTCCGTGGTAATTGTGGCTGTGGTGTGAGTTACAGTTCCATCCCAGAAAAGTCTTTCTGTCAGAGTCAGAGCTAACTTGATTGATTACCTGGAGGTGTAAATGTTCTGTCACCAGCACCAGCATCTTGCCGCTAGTAGTAGTAGTAGTACTTAGTAGTAGTAGTAGTAGTAGTAGTAGTAGTAGTAGTAGTAGTAGTAGTGGCAGTAGCAGCAGCAGCAGTAGTAGTAGTTGTGTTTCTGTGCTATTATAATGCAGAACTTCGCAGTGTGACAAAGTTTGTGCTATTCTAATGTGGTCTCTGCTGTGACAAGTTTGTGCTATTGTATTTGCAATGGCTGCTGTGACGGGCTTGTCTGTGTGCTGTTCTGTTTGTAAGGTTGGCTATGTATGCAGGCGCTCTTTGTTGATGTTTCGTTCTTGTGTCTCTTTCAGGTGAATATTTTACTACAGCATCAGGGTGACCCCACTATTGAGAACAACCACCACAAGACACCACTTGACCTGTCCTGTGAATTTGGAAAGGTTCGGGTAGGTAGAAAAAACAAGACGTTTATCTAGTATCATAATGTCACTAGGCCGGGCTGATTCAGTTGTTTATAAGCATCACAGAATGTCCCAGTATCTCATCTCTTCACAATTTTGAACTTTGCCAGTGAGACATTTAGAAGCCATTAGAGTATTGTTATAATAGCTGGAGTAGAAGTCCGTTGACAGCTTAATGGCAGTGATGACATGCCGAATTGTTTTGTAAATTCTGTGCTGCATACAATGTAGTACAGTCTTTTGGTTCGCGTGCCATTGAAACTTCTGGTTTTGTGCAGTATAATGCACTTATACTGCACGTGTAGGAGATGGTATACAAATAGCTTTATAGTGTACGGTATTCAACCTCTAACAAGGACACCATTTCTGCCAAATAATTCTGTCCTTATGAGAGGTGTCGTCTGGCAAGAAGGAGCATCATAATTACATTCAGATTATGGTACTGGCTGCCAAGAACTCGTTTCTAGAAAGGTACTTGTGTCTCGTTTCTAGAAAGGTACTACTGCCTGTCCTAGAGAGTGTCCTGCTGTCCTTTGAGAGAAGGAAGGACAATTGTATAGGTTACAAAACGCAGAACAAAAGGTTGAATGTATGCCTAAAAAATGTAGGAACCGGGACAAAGGAACCAGTAATGTAATTTGTACGTACTATATATCTGTACATGTATATTGTTAGGCTGTTACATGTATTACTGTCGTATATTACTGGGTTATAACTTACTGAAAGGTAGATATGAGTACCGTATATAATTGTATGGACCTGATGTGAGGAATGATAAATCTCTGCTGCCAGGACTGCAGTAATATGTGTAAGTGGCAGGGTAGAGTTCTGTGAAATACATACACTATCGGTGATGTGATACAATTATACACCCGTGTCTCCCGAACGGACTTCCGCTGACAACACGGACTGAAGCAGCGTGAACAATGCCGGAAAACACCAGAGCCTTTTGATCTTCATAATTATCATCATTAGCCGCACAGGAAGAGTCCCAATTGTTAAAAATAATTGTACGTGTTTGCTCTTTCATTATCACTATAAAAAAAAATAGAATTTTGCCTGGTGCCAGTAAAATTGTGCTGATTACGTTTTGTAACAGTCATACCGGGTAATTGGCATTTTCATGCAATTTCAGTCAAAAGTTTTAAGTTGTAAATTTGTTTTGTTTTTTTCTGGTGGTTGTTTGCATAAAACTGCATACAGCTGAACTTTGCTTAGATTGCTGTAGGGATATATACTGTAACCCTACCAGGTGAGCAGTCTCTCTTCATGCTGAAAGCTCCTACAACAAAGGTACAAACAAGGCACCTTCTGCTAATAATTTCTCGATAAAGACCATTTTACTATAATTAGGTATCTATAATATAGTTACAGGTTTTTGGTAAGACGCAATCCCTGAAATAAATTAGTTACTCTACTTGATAGAAAATCATGTCATCACCAGTGTTCAAGTCACTGTACTGACCCACCCCACAGTTCCAGGGCAGAATGTACTCCCTGGGTTTCCATGGGCGATGGTCATGGTGGGCTGGAATGGTCAAAAATACTTAAGTCTTAAGTTTTAACTTAAAACAGTAATTTTCAAAAATATTAAATTTTTTAAGTCACATTCATAGCCAATGAGATTGACTCAAAGTTAAAATTTAGACTTAAGTATTTTCGAGAACTCCAGCCCTGGGTTACTACTGTGGAGTACACAGATGACTCTCTCGCTGTCCCAATCTTGTCTGCCCAGTAGGGACCTACAGCATTGTACAACTACTACACTGGACTACTACAAAGCTACTACAACCCTTTGATGTAGGCAAAGCTTCAGCTCTTGTAAACTGTGACAGTTATATGTTTTGCCCAGGTTCCCATGGCCTCTCCGTGACTTATTTGAAGAAAGAAGCGCCCTTTTCTCCTTCAAGGCTTACATGAAAATATGTCCTAGAAAATGATGCCTGAGGTTGGAAACTGCCTGATATATCATAATATCACAATGCATCGAGTATAGTACTTTTGTAGAAGTAACAGCCGTGAGCTCTGCATTATTATTATATAATAACCCACGCAGCTTGAGGAGCAGTTACTGCAAGGTGTGTGACCCTGAAAGTCATCACCAGGACATCAACTGTGGGCATGCTGTCCTTCACCTCAAAATGTGCTCAAAAATGCTGGATCTGTTCTAACTTACCAACCATAGAGACATTTTGAAATCAGTTATGTTATGGTTTCCATCCAGACTTTTTTAAAAAATAAAAGAGTGCAATGTAAAAGAAGTTTGTATGCTTCTGCAACCACTTTGCTGCTGCTTGGAGGATTTTCATGGATGTCATATGTCTGCTGCATATTTGAGAACATAATACACTGTACAGACTACAGTAGACCCTGCATTTTAAGACCATGCCCATTCAACCAGAAAGTGCTGTCTTAAACTAAAGGTGGTCTTAAAATGGAAGGATATTTATATGGAAAATAGAAAGCTCGAGCTGGTCTTAAAATAGAAGAAAGTCTTAACATGGAAGGTTTTAAATTGCAGGGTCCACTGTATTTGCTTATAAGCCTATGAAGAGTGTCTTCAGTAGATGACATTTGGTAACTAGAACCAGGTCATGCTAACTGGGCTAGATGGATGTACAGTATATCGCCCACGCCCAAGTTCCAGAATAATTGCATGAAAAAGCTCAGGTCTGGTAATGATTACACAAGCTGAGAGCACCCTACTCCTACTGTGCAGGGCCAATTAATAAACGGCACAAATTTTGCAATTTTGCTCCAGAATATCGTGGGATAGATACCAAGTGCCACAGTGGATGCTGTGCTGCGCCATGGGACAGGAGACTGCATTGCACATAATATAACGAGACAAATTAGCACGAGGTTTTTACTTCATTGAGAGAAATGAAATTTTGCTCCGCAGCAATTTGTTCAGCTTAGTAGGTCACTGACAAGCACAAATTGGAAACTGGGATGTGGGATTTAGACGCTAACCAATATATCACCATGTATTACGGGTGTGGTGTGCATGCATTATGAACTTGAACATATCGCGGTTGAAAACGATAGACGTGCAAACCCAAAGTCAGACATCTTTTGAAAATATTGGCTGTCACATAATGAGAAAGCAATTTGAAATAAGAAAAAGGAAAGGAAGAATAAAAGAAAAAAAGCAGGAAAGAATGGGAGGGAGGCCTTGGAGGGAGTAGAATTTAAGGATGAATTAAACAGAAAGAAGAGGAGAGAGAAGAATTGCAGCTACAAACAGTAAAGATAAAAATAGCTTAGGATATAAATAGTTTAGTAAGTATATTGATAAATGGAATTAATTCCCTCCCAAGGCATATAATGTAAATCATCCCAGCTTGTTCCAAGATATACAGGCTCAGGTATGGATGACTCATTGCAAGCTCCCAAACAGCTACAGGAGTCGAGAGTGATGTATGATCTAACATTGAGGTCAAATGATAGGTTTGTGAGTATAAACATTATTATTTACTGCTGCCTATAAAACCAGTTGCTCTTGTAACAGTCCTATAATGCCATTCTCAGGAAAAGTGGAAAAGGTATGGGGTGGGGGTGGTGTGTCAGAAGCTTGGGATTATGGATTATAGGCAGCGAGATTTTGGAGTCCAGATTACCTGAAGAACTGTTTGTAAACACTGATTGCTGCAGGCAGATCTTTGAACTGTTCTGACGATTGGCAGTCCTTGAACACCCAAGTCAAACCTAAGGAAACCCAGAATACTGCAGGTTGATAAAGCCAGACCAAAAGAAGTGACTGGATAATTGGATTGGATTGCAGCTAGCAATTTTAACTTTGTAAGAACGGAGAGCTTCCGCATGTCCAGTTGGATGGGGTGGTCAGTTGGGATGTGTGTCTGGTCATTCCTGTCCATAGCAGTCAGAATGTTCAATCACAAACTTCTGCGTGGTGTGCCAGTGATATCTGCTGGCCAAGTGAGAACTTTGGGCTAATAAAGGGCATCCCAATCCACAATCCAGAATGGCTTCAAGACTTGATCCAGAATCCAGTGTTGGTGCCTGAGGCCTTCAAGAAAGTAAGAGGAGAACAGTAATGACCACAAATTCGGTGTGGAATTCTGTGTGGGGTAGGAGGAGAAAGCAAAGGGGGGAATCTTGGGGAAGGGCATTTGGGCATGGTTGCACAAAAACCATTACCTGGGACCTGCTTCTCAGGTTATGGAACTTAAGTTGCTTGATGAATTAAGTTCATACAAACTTTTAAACACACCTGGAAATTCAGAGCTGAGCACAATGTTGTGGTGTGGCATTCTGAGTTCAGGTGTCCTAAGTGGTAGTTGGGGGCATGATTGCCTGAGGGGGGGGGGGGGAAATGGGGTGAATCTACCTTGTAAAAGGGAGGGGGTATTAGTGGCATGCAGAGGAAGTGCTGGAACCAAGTTTGAAATTCATTATTGCTGCCAGACAGTTCCTGTGTGTGTAGCTCTGCAGTGTACCAGATGACTGCTAAGAAGGTAGAAACTCATCTATGATGGATTATGGGAGTTACTGAGCCAGAAAGTCTAGTAAAAGTTGATAGCACCCGAGATGGACGATTTTATCTATAGGATTATGTACATGCAGCAACTTTAGCTGTGTTACAGTTTCCTTGATGCATGAGTCTGTTCTAAAAAAAATTATCTGGGCAGTTAATATTCTGTTACACTGTGCTGAGGCTTAGGGTGCTAACCCTAGACAGTTGCGTTTGAGAACTAGGCATTGGCAGTGAACCAGAGATGCTAGAATTCTGTTGGCCAGGTAAGTTACTGGCATTTCTTTAGTGCCACCATAGCAAAAACAGTATAGTCTGTCACTTGCTTTAAACGCTGCACAATATTTTATGGCTGGTGATTCTGAACCCGTATGAGATTTCTTGTGATTACCGGTGATTACCGGTACTTGGAATTTGAAGAAACATGTGAGATGCCTACAGCTTCAGGTCAGAGTTGATTATGACTAACAGGTACCATATATGTACTTACTACTGCCTATGCATGGTATGTATTCTGTAAGCGTCTCAAGACCAGTTGAAGCCTGTACACTAAGTGTTAATCAGAATCCATGTTAGAAACTGAACTTTAATCCGGTAACATTTAGTGGTTTTGATCCAGATTAGGTTGAACCAATGTAAGTGCATATCCAAAGTGGCCTAACAAAAGCATATACATGTATAAACATATATATCTCTGGCCTGGATCTCCATGAAGCATCTGAAGAGATATGAACAGAACAGAAATTACATTGCAACTGATTCAGGGGACCTGGGTTGAAGCATTTTAGATGCAAATGCGAACCGAAGCAAAGCCATATTAGCCAAAAGTGAAATCAAGTGAAGTGACTCGAAAACAGTTGGAATGCGGATTAGCTGTAAAAGGAGCCTAAGTCCATTGTCGTCTGGCATATATTCCCTTGTCGGGAATTGTTATAAACATATCCAGCCAGAGACTCCAGAGACAGTTATTCCCAAGCCAAAGTTACTTGTCCGCAGATGTCTTTTTGCCCTGTGTGTAGGCCTTGGCTTTGTCCTATTCACACACCGGCGTGTTGCGGCGATTACAATCTGTTGACACGCCAATGTATTATTCAGAGGCGATTTCCACACCGAGGATTCAATTCAGTCAGTCATCCGTGTGCTGTGACTATTAAATTAATCAGCCAAGCAAATTGACGCACCTCCGGGTTTGAAGGGAAGATTTTGAATTAGTTATAAAGATGGGCATTTCTTGTGTATTGGGACTGGAATGAAGAGTGGCGCATGGTGACATGAACATTGCTTGCAGACAATAAGATCAGCTGCACTGGGGGTTCAGGGTGATGTGTTGAAGTTATTTTTTCCTTTTGACAAGTGAAACTCAATGAAGTATGCTTGAAGGTTATTTTAGGATAGAGTAATAACTCGAATATTTGTTACAATTTTCCCTGGGATCGTCTCCTGATGTAATAATGGCAACTTGAGCGGAAAGTGAATTTTCCTACTGGTATCTTTAGTCATTACTAGTAGTATTCCCGGTAGTCATAACCTTTACTTTCTGTCAGTTAATCTGGCAGCTTGGTAACAAACTCTCAAACTGTAAGGAAAATGTAAACTGCTGTGTTGCATGGTCATGTACTAGTATTGTATGTTTCTTTCTTATCACATTTGTTCATGTTGTCACACATGTTTCAGTCCAAGGATAGTATCAGCCAGGCACATTTTAATGTATAATAGAGTAAAACCTGCAGTGTAAAGCCTTCAGGCTTACTCTTTACTCTTTAATAATATGAGTAAACTGTGTACAGAGGTCGCTCGCTTAAAGGACACTCACTAGAGAGGACACCCTTTAGAAAGGACAAGATTTCTTGGCAGCAAGTAGTGCCAAGTACCAAGAATACATGGGATGCTCGATCTGATTAAAGGACAGCTCTAATAAGGACAGAGTTGTTTGGCAAGTTCTGATTAGAGGGAGACTACTGTATCATACTGTATCTACTCTATATTTCCAGGTTGCCGATTTACTGATCCAGTATTAACATGAGCAGACTGTGTGTTATAATTCCAGGTTGCCGAGTTACTGATCCAGAGTAATCTGTGTAACAAGCTCCTGATTGGTAGTCCAGAGGACATGGCGGATAATCAACGAAGCACGTGTCTCCATCTGGCGGCCAAGAATGGACACAGTGACATCATCAGGTTAGTTGTCATCTCCGTAATGACATGGGTCACCGGCTGTATGACATCATGGGAGAATATAGACAGAGGCAGGAATTGTTTTCCGAGCTCTTCAAAAACAACAACAAAATTAAAATGGAATCATAGTACTGTAAGTAAAAGTAGAAATGTTTGTGGGATTTAATTTTCACGGTTTTGAAGCATGCACATGTTTGTGAGGGATTTAAGTTCACTGCCAAATAGTAACACCCGTACGGGTAGTGAAAATCGTGCTTCTTTACTTTCGGGGGAAATTAAGTTTGTGATTTGGCTAAACTTACAAACTTGGTCAAGTAAATTCAATGCCAAAAATTTTACTTTCACACCCTGGGGGCTGGGGGGTACCTTCTTATCTGGGGTTAATGAAGATTATTTTTCTGTCAAAGGCCATTGTCTTTTCTGTAACAGTACATTATATTAGGTATCAGTGTTAGTATCCGTAAACATGTTGCATTGGCATAAATGGCTATCAGTGTCTGTAAACATGTTCCATTGGGTATTAATTCTAGTATCTGTAAACATGTTCTATTAGGTATCAATATGGATATTGGTAAACATGTTCCATTGAGTATTAATGCAGTATCTGTAACATGTTCCATTGGGTATTAGTGCAGTATCTGTAACATGTTCCATTGAGTATTAGTGCAGTATCTGTAACATGTTCCATTGGGTATTAGTGCAGTATC
>JAAUYG010099593.1_pt1 | contig 14471 bp, 9 predicted proteins | sample 7278091 | NCBI WGS metagenome assembly JAAUYG01 (sample SAMN14350201, study PRJNA611818) | marine sediment metagenome | isolation source: surface marine sediment (0.6m) | place: French Polynesia: Moorea | collected 2018-08
ACAGCCCAGGGTAAAACTGAACAATTTTTAGCTGCCTGTGTGTACATGCTGTAGCAGTCTTAGAATGTTGTGGCCAGGTGTGATTTTCCAACATCTCGGTAGCCTTTCTTCTTTGTTATTGTTTCTTGTTTTTTTTTCGTTGTTTCTTTTTCCCTTTTCAATATTTTTTTCTCCTTTGTTTCTTTGTTTAGAAAACATTTTACTGGGATATGAGATAAGGCAGGCTGAACTTAAGTGCGGCGGTAAAATAGGCCAAGGAAGAAGAGCTCCTTCTTCTTTTTGCGTTCCGATAGTTTATTCGCAAGAGAAGTTCACGATTTGATCTTGAGCATTATAAACCCATACCCTGAGTCATTCCTAAGATGAGTTTATGGCCGACTCTACTAGTTTTCTCACCAGCAGAAAATTGGATGTCGCCATAAACCAGGGACTTTCCTGCCTAGCAGACAAATGCTCGTAACCAGTGTCTCCTCAGACCTGCGTGCCTGCGGTAGAGTCGTCGGTACAGAAACAGGTCAACAGGACCATAATGACACACGCTTGCCGAACATACATCTTGATCCATCTGAACAGAAACCCATCGGAACAAGGACAAAAAACTCGTAACGTACGTATCCTTTACATCGTGTTAGAATTCCGGGACAAGGAAACCATGGCAACCCATTTCATGCCTACAGACCTTGACCAATGACACATTAGTAGGTACATGTATTTCCAAAACATGACATCTGTGTACCCAACCCCCCGAGTCCCCATCTTGGACAGTGACAGGTCAAAGTACATTCCTAGAACAGGTTGTGTCATGCACCTATATCAAGGATAACCTGGTATATTAGTTTAGGTGGAAAAAACAATTTTTCCACAAATTAGACACAATTTTTTAATCTTTGGAAAGGATACATATTTTTGAAAATTTACAATGGAAAATGATCAGCCATAAAAACAATTCAGATGAATATATATCAACAATATTAGCTGTGCCAATATTGTTTAGCAGATATGGAGCCAAATAAATATTCTTGTATGCATTGGTCACATGATCACGTCACATGATCAATGATAAAATTCTGCTAAGGCCCTGTTCATCAATAACATGCAAGGTGTTTTGAATGATAAACAATGTCAATACAGAATGCCTTCATTTCTTCATACAGACATAGAAATAATTTGAGTAAATTAACACATTTCTCCATATGCTATAGACAAAATTCCTCTATCAGTTATTGCATCTTTGGTCCAGTTCTTCTGTGTTTGTCGCTAATGACCTCGGTGGAAGATTTTGTCACTATCCCGACCGACCGACCGCCTGGCAGTGATGCAGATGGGATAAGCGTGCGGCACAGGTGACGAAGACATCTGAGTCACCACATGGCTAATAACATGGACCGAGGGTGGCACAGATGGCATCCAATAGGAAAGGAAGGAGTGTAACATACGTACTCTAGCTTTAAGGTCAGAAGTCGCTTTTTAAAAATATTTCATGCTTCACAGCAAAGACGAATATGTAACCCTATCTCAGTAGTAATTCCTTTTATATTCTATAATTTAAGATCAGATTTTTGGATGTAAGAGTTTTTAAATAAGAAGCCACTTCTACTGCAAGACATGCGATGGTCAGATCCTTCTTTCTCAGTGAAAGTCGTGGGATGATCAAAGTCCAAGCTGCAATATATCTTGCGCTATAGTCACACACAATTGCCAGGTTGTGAGGTGAGATAAGCAGAAGGCGGTTTACAGTGAGATCCCCGTGATTTAAAACCCCTCCGTTTTAAGACTTCCTCCTCTTTAAAGACCCACCGTCATGCACCATTTTTATATTGTCGATATACACAGAATATTTAGAACTTGTGTAACAAATGTTACGCACATTTGGACAGCATAGTATTTCTGTTGCCAATGACGTCCTATTGTGTTGTCTCCAAAAAAAAAAAAAATGAGGACATTTAGTGAACTTGGAAATGGTCGATTTGTGTGGTCAAGCATCCTTCTTCCTCACTTTATATGCGCAGCAGGTCACAGACAAGAGAGTAAGGGGAATTGCACAAAGCACTCGTTCCCACAAATAAAATGTTGCCAGCCACCTTGGGATGGCGCGAGCTGAATAAGAAAACTTCGACTGCGGGGCGGCTAGGCAACTGTAACATCGTCATGGCAATCAATGTTACCCCGGTGACAGCAGCAAACCCTGGACACTGCAAATCGGGAGGCCTGGCTTCTCAGAACTGGCTTAAACCAGTCACACACATATTGTATCGGGAAGACAGCAACAAATGAACTAATGTTCAACATTGCTTTGAGCTGTGCCTTCAGACATTTTTTGGAGCCAGGGACCAATTTCTCAGTGAAGCACTATGCGTGGTTGGCAGGATACCGGGAGTTCCGGTCCTGATCAGAGGCGAAGGCAACAGGAAGTGCGTTCCGTGCATTCTCACAAGGACACTTGCCAGCCGGAAAAAGAGACCCGCATGCCACATCTGAACTAAATGCATGCAGTCATGAAGGCAATGGGATACGATGGGAGTGGTGTGGGGTGGAGCGCCGGGTTGCTGGAGTAGTAAGAGAAGGGTGGGGAGTGGAAGGTGGGAGGTCCAGGGTCCAACAGTTTGAAGTTTTTTTTTCCTGAGGCCCCCAATATGGTAATTTGTGTTAACGGAAGATGACTGTCACGCTGGTGTCCTGCATTACCGAGATGAATCGGCGGTTGCATGAGAGAGAGATTGGCTGAAGGATCACACTGTGGAGGGAATGCGAACAGCACAACAGGAAGAAATAGGGATTTCCGCACAATATCCGTGCCATATTTTATACCAATCAGCATTGTCACTCGTTTTATTTGTGGGCAAGATTCCACTTATCACAGTTAATGCAAGATATAGGGATTTCCGCACAATATCCGTGCCATATTTTATACCAATCGGCATTGTCACTCGTTTTATTTGTGGACAAGATTCCACTTATCACAGTTAATGCCAGGCTTACGGGTTAGGACTCGCTGAAAAATCTCCAAGACAGTGACACGCCATCTCTGGCATTCCACATTATTAGGAAAAGCCAAAGCATGCAGTGTATATAAACCTGGTACCAGTATACACCATTATCAAGAGTTCCTAAATTTTCTTTTCTTTTTCAAAAAAAATTACAAGTGCTGGCACAGGATATAAACTCACAAGTTTGAAATGATCACAGATTTGGCTTTCTTAGACACTGCCTAATCTTAGACTTAATTCTCTGTATTTTGCTCCTATTGCTCTCCCAGATACATTGCTAAGTAAATAAAAAAATTTCAATTTTATTTAACACTATATAGGTCCAGCTTGTGAAAAAAGAATGAAGTACATTTGTGACCCTGAATGTGGAAAACACCACGATTGCAAAGGTGATTAAATTATCTATAGTAAGATGTCTCTAAATCTAAGATTTTTCTGGAAAGAGGCCCCCTGCTTTTTGGGAAAACTTTTCCATGGCTATAGAGTAGCTCCTTAAAATGTTATGTCAACTGACAACCAATGAAAATGTTCAAAATTGTTTAAATATACATGTATGTGTGTATATTGTGATCTTTTGTCACTGGTTGTCTACAAATAAAAGGCGAATGTCTGACATATGGAATGTTTGAATGCAAAAAGAATCCACCGTATACCACAGGGAAATGATAAATTTCAAGTTTTCAAATGATATTCTTTACATCCCAGAACCCAAGTTGCAGAGAAATACCTTCTAATATACTAACCAGGTACCGTAACTTAATATATCATAAACTTTGTAATATGTCATAAACTTTGATTTTCAAATATTAAATTGTCCTACACAAAGAGAGACAACCACTACCGGTAGTACTATACACCAGAGGTACCCAAGTTCCATGGTACCCTATATTTTTGATAGTTGAAAAATGTCACAAACCATTACTCATGGATTTTTTTTTTTCAAATTATGTTTATTTTTAATCTAATGTGATTTCAAGTGAAAAAAAAGTTTGAGGAAAGCTGTCATTCTATCTATTCTATTTAAGTATCACAATATTTAAGAGCACTGAAAGATATGGTTAAACCAGTATACAATGCGTGCAGTGCTTATGCTTGTTAAGAGCCGGATACATGTATACTGATCGGAATCCACCCGCTCTTCCACTGTCATTATCCCCTGTTGAATGTGTCCCACTCACTGAAATAACTGAAATAACAGCGGCACGGATCACCCATCTATAAACAATGCTCCTGGCACGGAGACAGATTTTAAGTTGCTGACCTTCCAAACAAAGCGGAGAATAGATGGCTGACTGTCGCAACAAGAGACTTGGTCGCCGTGGGAGATAACGGCAGCAGAAGGCCAGGCGCCAGAGTTCCCACCGACACCATTGTAGATCTGCCACGCCTTCATTGATCTCCAAGGAGATATATCCTTACGTGAGCTTTGGCTAAAACTCCTGACGACCCCCCAGCCGCACATTAAAACCGCGGTGCAATGAAGACGTTCTGTAGGAGTGTTCTGTAATGCTTATTGATCAGTTGTATTTGTGTGTTTTGTAATGGGAACAAAAAGGCCAGGGTTGACTCGGGTGGGGGTCAGCCGTTGCTCAGACCTGCAAATTACACACAAATCTGACAACATATGCATCCACGTTGACTGAACTCGGCTCACCTCGGCTCTGAACTCGGTTGATGACTTAGAGTCTCTGACCAATATCATAGACTGGGGGTGCAGTTCCAAATGTTAGAAAACAGCCTAAAACAGGTGCCAGTTATATTATGCACAAGCACATAGAATAGGGAGTATTTTAAACCTCTTGGCAGGAAAATTTTCCAAAGATACCTGAAAAAAAGGGTAAAGGTGCGAAAACAGGGGCATCTCATGATTGGTGGAGCTTTTATTTCTCGCAATATGATTGGCCAAAGGGTAGTCATATGACCAAGGTAGTTTGGCTTCCGAATAAAACCAATTATTCATACTGCGAATTTGTGGCGCCAAATACTCCCTATTGACATCATAGTGGCCAATGGCCTTTGCACAAATTTCATATGTACCATATTTTTATATATGTTATATAATAATACTAGACATGGACATTTTTACAGCTTATTTTGAGTGGATTCTGAGTGATTTACATACAAGCACCAAGTCACCTGGGCAGTGGCGAATTACTTCTTCTGAATATTAAATGTCAAGCTATAGGTAAGGTATCATAAAAAGAAAACAAGATAGAACCCAAGTGGGACAGAAGGAAACCCTGTCCACCCACAAATTCCATTTTGTGACATCCAATTTGCATCGTATACACTACTAAAATACTGATCATGCATATTGATAATGTACAGATCTCCTGCCATTCAAAGCCTGAATGACCTTAAACTTGACCTTACAAGGGCACTTAAGGTCAAATCTGATGGAGTGGCTGGGTTCTCAATATATGGCTTCCTATTACTGCTCAATCAAAACACTATGCCTTGATTTTATTCCTTCTGAGGTATAAGGGTTTGAAACAAGAGCGAACTTGAGAATGCGACATTTAAAGGTCATTCAAGGTCACTTCTTATTAGTGTTTAGCAGTAACAAATTCCCTAACTCATCTCTTTTATCAGATATAAACCATACATATACTTGTACAAGCACGAAATGGCCAGGGTTAGAATTGTCACTGGTAGTGTGTTACTATTATTCTGTATGTTGAATTATGCCAGCAATATGTAAGTCATCATTGAAAGAAAATTACTACTATACTGTCACCGGTCTTCCTCTGGACTTATTAACAAAAATTCAGGCAACGTACATATACACACACACACGCAATAGTGTATACAGTGATGGAAACAATTCAAGCGTACAGTATGTGCTGCTTTCAATAGTTTTAAGAAATTCATTCATTAATCATTGGTTATGGAAATTTATGGACGCAGAGTCTTCTTCCTAGACAAGTGTAATTTCCGTCTGTCCGAGGGATCCCATTATGCCACCAGCAGTATCACCAACACTTGGCCATTGTACGTTATGGCTCCCTGCCTAAACCGGCCTTTTCTGTCGTGAACACAGCATAGTACTAATCAATCGTCCAATAGCAAGCAATTTCGTCCCCATCTGAATGGCCTTCTCTGCCCTCCCACTTCGTGTTTATCCCTGCTGGAATCAATGATTGGGTCATATTATCCCGGTATAAATCTCAGTATGCACAGCAGCTGGCTAAAACCCTATCTGACCAGTCTGACCCCGCTAACCCAACCCTGAGGGCAATCAAGTTTTACCGAGCAGCACTTAGCTTGGGCACTACATAATAATGTACTCACAGCTGCATATTTAAGAAAGTTTAATTGAGACATCCATAGTCTATGTATCATGTACTTAAATTTTCAATCACTTTTTTTGTACTTTTTTAATGCTGCTGAACAGCACAGAATGAAAGACAGGAAATTTTAATCTTCAGGGCAAAGTTCAAAGTTCGAAATTCCAGAAATATGGAATCAGTAAAATATAACTCGACAAAAAAGAAATGTTTTTCAAAAACAAAAAATGTTCGTCTTTATTGCCAAAGAGAAATGCTACAGCATCTTTCATTCATTTTTGTAAATCTAAAATCCTTGAATAACACAATGCAGTGGATCATCCCTTTTACAATTATTAAAATACAGTTGTCCATCTCTTAGTGGCCACTCAACAAAGGCCACCCTCCATAATAAGGCCATAAATCTTTGCCGCTACTAGTATAACCTCCTTCTCACCAAAGGCCACCTCTATAATGTGGCCACAATTTCTTGTCAAACAGGGTGGCCTTATCAGAGAGACTACTGTATTATGGTAATTTAAGCCACTGCTGCAGTTAAGGACTGTGGTAACATATATTGAGTCCCACTGAAATCTAAGCTCTGCTGCAAAGATTAAGTAGTTTTTCAAGATAAATATGGTCCAACATTGCTTCCTAGGCATATTTCACTCTACATACATATACAGTGGTCCCCCTCTAATAAGGACACCCTTTCTGCCAAACAATTCTGTCCTTATTAGGGAGGTGTCCTTTTGTGAGAGAGAGGAATACATACATTCATAGTACTTGCTGCCAGGAATTTGTGTCCTTTCTAGAGGGGTGTCCTCTCTAGAGAGTGTCCTTTAACAGAGGGACCACTGTACATGTAATGATAAAACATCCACCTGACGTGGCTACCTTATAAAGCTGTACCTCTGTGGATCTCTGGGACTTGATATAGAGCCTCGGAGCCCGATGCGAACTTTTGCCTGCCTGGTCACGTGCCGCCTAGTGACAGCAGCTATCATACCTGGACAGATGACGACTGCCATGTCACATCCAGCCAATGAAGACCACTGCGTCAGACAGCAGAAGCCATAGATGTTACCCTCGGCCTGACTGACCATAGTCTGGCTGCCGTGACAACAGTTACCATGGTAACAGAATAAGCTGTCGGCCACTCCCTCAACCAGATCCAAGGATTCGATCAACCCCCATGCACACCCAACCCATGACATTCTGAAGAAAACTTGAGTAAAATTTCCACTTGAGGAATATTTTGAGGGTTGTCAATTTTTCTGCCTTTTTAAGTAAACTTTCGACAATTTTCTCGTAGTATTTTTGTTTATGCCATATTTTATTTATGGTTGTTGACAAATCCACTTTGGTGTAACATTTCTTGAGGGCGCCAATTTCCGGTCCATTATCTCGACAACACATTTGCTTGAGCTAGCTTAAAATTTCGCAGAAAATAAAACGCATTTCATTATGAATTACACCAGACAAACTTATAATGATAGAAATGCAGGGGCATAGTTAACAATACATTTTTTTATAATATAACTCATAACGCCAGTCTTTTAATATATTTTTTCTATACATGTATATATATTTTGCATAAATGAGGCCACAAAATGTTTTTGAGCATCATGACCCATAATTTGTATTTTTTCCTCTTAAAGAGGATGTCCACTTATTTTAAAAAAAAATAAAAATGCATTTTGTCATTTTTTCAAATATTGATATTTTTAAATCCCTTAAAAATTTTGGTTTCCCCATTGCAATGAATGCTAAAACAGGCACATTGTTAAATCTTATTGTGTGGATTCAATATGCGCTGTATCGGAAAAACGAATTCCATAACCCAAGTATCTTTGATGGTCTTAAGCTTATCAAAAACTAAGAAAACAATTAAGACACAAAAGTGGAAATTCTGTTTATGAACCTAAATTGGCATGTACTATATTAAGTAAAGTTTAGAGAATTAGGACTGGCCCACATTTTTTTTGCTTAAGCAAAAACAATAATGCCTTAAGCATTTACAACAACTCGTGCCCCATGGACTCAGCATGCATCTAGACAAAGGTAGTAGAGGTGCTTTCTCGTTAGGCAGAAACCTGCTCAGAATCTGTAACAGCATGTACACCGTAATTAAGTAGCCCCAATTTTTCTGAATGATTGGCTTTGCCCTTTCTACGAGGTCTGGCAACATGACGAGATGAATTTTTCACTCCACTGCAGAGGAGGCGGGTTAAAACGACTTCCCCGCAACAGATTCCAGCTCTCATTTTCCTCACAGGACACAGACCTCTGAGCCTCCGATCCTGACTGAACCTTACTTATTAGACAGCACTAGGGGAGCATGACTAGGGCCTTTCGTGTTAATAACAACCCATATGTCTTATATTGTCATCATATTATATCTAGTATCTAGGTTTTATACAACCTGATGGCTCAGGAAATGTCCTTTGGTTTGCACTACGTTTTCATTGTACATTTTTTTGCATGTTTTCTGTGCAGATCCGAGAATAAATTATTACTACTAACTACTACTACTGCTACTGCTACTACAACTACTACCACTACTACTACTACCGGTACACAAAATGTCAACACATGTATTTCCAATACATGACTCAGGGCCAAAAATGCTCTATTCCCAAATTTTGGAGAAAATTTTCATGTTATAAAAAACAACATCTTAAAGAAATTACAGACTTCAACTTGACATTGAAACCAACATGTTGATATTTAAATTTATAAGAAAATGTGTCAGAGAATAATACATGGAACTCAAAGTATAAACTGGACCACTACTATCTACAAAAGTGGTGCAAAATATAAGAATTAACAGGTAACTAACCACTGATATGCTCCCAGAGTGCAGAGACATGTCATGCCAGCCACTGAGTCTCTTGTGTTCTCGAATTTTAAATGTAAAGTACTGGTATATGTGTGAACTTGTAATGTAACAATTTGACACACTGGATACATTCATGACTAATGGATAAATTGACATGCCTGGTATTCGCAGCTGGGATCTTAATAAGAAGTCTCAAATTTATGGTACAGTGGTCCCTCTCTTAGTGGCCACTCTCAACAGAGGCCACCCTCTCTAATGTGGCCACAACTTTTTAGCGCTACTGCTATTAATGTATTTACTTCTCCCTCTTGCCAAAGGCCACCTCTCTAATGTGGCCACAATTTCTTGGCAAATAGGGCGGCCTTATTAGAGGGGGACTACTGTATGTCCAAACTAGATTTTGAACATGGTAAAGACAAGTAACTGCTCCCACGTAATTTTTTATTAAATTCTATGTTTTTGGAGTGGTTTGTACTGAAACTAACATTTTTAAATAATTTTCTGCACTATGGTATTTTATTGAATGATATAAGGCTTGGGGAAAGAGAGCCATAAAGTAAATATAATACCCTAATATTACCTGTAACCTTTATAACCCTTTATTACCTTTTGTAATACATGTATGTACATGTACATTGTTTAGCTCACTATTAATCTTGTTGTAAAGCGCTGTGAGAACTCTGTGGATAAAGTGCTATATAAATGCTGTATATAATAATAATAATAATAATAATAATAATAATAATAATAATAATAATAATAATAATAACAATAATAATAATAATAATAATAATACCGGTAATAATAATAATAAATATAGGCCCTGCAGAACTTCTCCTCATTCTACCAACACATGCAATCTTGACATTGCGAGCCCTGGAAAGATAAAATTCGCTTAAAGAATGAAACCCATCAAATAGAAGCACTGCATTCAAAACTGCAGCTGCACATGTATATGTATGTAGCTTCTACGCACAGACTTATACAGTGGTCCCTGCGATATAAGACCGCCCATTAAGCCAGCAAAATGTGGTCTTAAATTGAAGGTGGTCTTAAAATAGAAGGATATTTATACTGAAAATATGCAAGTGGTGTTACTGATATCCGGTCTTAAAATGCAGGGAATTGTTAAATAGAGGGGTCTTAAATCGCAGGGACCACTGTAAATATGTTCTACACTAGCATTCTGAGCAGCAGTTCTCAAAACAATTTATTTGCTGTCTTAAGTTTTTCTTTGACATTTGAAGGTCAAAATATGGATAATGATTAGCTGTAACTTTGATTGAAGCTAAAATTAAGTCCTTATGGTGCACTAATATGCAATTGTCTTCAAGAACTACAATTTTTCCAAATTGCTAAAAGTTTCGGAGAGAGGTTAAGGCAATTACTAAACTTTGCTAAACCTTCAATGTTACTATAAAGTCAAAACTTCAAGTGCTTTTGCAAACTTCATATCAGGGACCAATTTTTTAAAAACCAAGTCAAAAAAAATTACCTTAAGAATGGGGCGACACTAGGGTTGCTAAAATGCCAAGGCGATTATAGCAAACTTGAGCTTATTTAAAAAAAAAAATGAAGTTTTCCATGGGACTGGAATTTCTAGGTTGATCTTTCCATGGCCGAGGTATGGTTGTGACAGATATGAACCCAGGGAGATTGTTCCACGATGGCATGTCCTGTCAGAACACGCCACACCACGACCGTCGACTTTCAACTTGATTAAACCTCATTGTCACGTCAGCCCTCACCACGACAGTGCCACGTACTTCAAAAGTTTTTGGATTCATATCCTCTCTGTGCACTGTCAGCTGATCAATACGCAGCTCTCCCGGATGAGATAATTTGGGAAGAATGCTGCAACCCCCGCGGCGTGTTCCACAGTGTCGTTCTGCTCAGCTGGCCATAACAGACAGTATAGAACATCCTGCCTATCAACTCTTTGCCCTAGCTTCCCAGGAAGCACTTTTTTCAGCTCTTGATTACAGTTCCCTTCGGATATTAACTACCTTTCTTTGTTGAGCGGTTCATAGCGATTAATTAAAATTTCACACTGAAGTTATCCTTTTCAGACACATTCAGACACAGGCAGGCAACAGAAAATTGAATAACCTGAAATGTCTATTTTGCATCAAGCATGCATGGGTAGCCTTTTGTTATTCATGATACTGCATTATATATAAATTTGTATCTTTTTTACTAAGTTTATTATTAATCAAGCCTGAAACCTGCTAAGGGTCCTGACCATACATAGAAATATACCTTTGCAAAATCTTTATGAAAATATTTAGTCTTAATTTTCTGGGTCCAGTTTCTCAATAAATGTTACATCTAGAAATGGCCTTAAGTTCACTAATCACCTTGACAACCATTAATGTAGTTTTCTTGCTTAAGTTTTCTTAGTTTTCTTGTTTTCACTAGTGGACATAAGATTTTTCCAGAAACTGGCCCCTGGGCCATTACACGTGTATACAAATTTCAAATGTTTGCATCATACTGTTTGCATAGAGATAGAGGTTTGATTTGATACATAACATTACACCACTCGCAACAGCACTCACAAACTGGGCTTTTTAAATACTTACATGTAGCACATGAAGTGGTGCTAACATACTGGGATAAGATCCCTTCGGATATTGTTATCAAACCTTTGCATTATTCAGAAAAAATAAAATTCCCTTTACGGTACTGAAAAGGTATTGCACCATTGCCATCTCCCCCAAAATGGCCTGACTGTTTTATACAAGGTTTTAAAATACAAGTGTTAAAATACAGGGAATAGTCCTAAAGACAGGGTTTCTAAATTTTAAATTTAAATATTAAAAGACAATAAAGTTATGCAATACAAGGATTTAAGACAAGGGTCTTAAAATTAAATAAAGTCATAAAAGCCGAGAAAGTCTTTAAATAGAAAGGTCTTGAAATGCAAGAACCACAGGACATATAACCTACTGGGGTTGGGAGAAGTCTGTCCTCCCCGCACCACCATGTCCCGCCCTGGGCCCTATTCACAGGAGCGGGAGAAAGCCGGGAACCCAATTAAGACCTGGCACATTTCTGTCTACTGCTGCCATTCAAACCTGAATAGCGGCAGGGAAAGAGAAGAATGGGCCATGTTAGTCCGGACAGAATCGTTGGCAGGGAAACTGCCACTAGGTACAGCACATGGCAATCTCCTCGGTTGTCCCAACCAGCTCAGGATCCATATACAGTGTATATATATATATATATATATATGTCGACCAGGGATGATGGTTTAGTATGAAATTTTGAATCTGGATAAATGCAGATTGCATATTATGTTTCTCCAGCCCTGGAGTGTCATTTGTTATGTACATAACATATGCTTCTGGCCCGGTACATGTAGCTGCAAGATGTCAAGCATTAAACTGTCAGCTTTGTACATGATAAATGGTTATACAATCCAACCTGCTAGTCCTGACAACTGTGTAGTGAAGCGCGGCATGTAAGGCAGAATCATGTAGCAAATCTCAATGTCGTTTTGCCACTCCCCCCTCCGCCCCCCCCCCCCCCCTTGTGTCTTCCAGAGTATTATTTGACCAGACACCATCTGTCGGAAAGGAATGGACCATGGATGGATTTCTCAAAATTACTTCAGTCTAAGGTATGACTAAGTCATATTCTTAGCACTCACACTGATGATCGCTCAGATTGCTGACTTTGGTCAAAACACGACTTATGTATTTTCAAGACCTCAATCCCATTATCTCGACATACAGTAATCTTTTTTGCGGTTTTGCAGTGTCTCTTCCTGAGCTTTACAACAACTCTGCCTCTTTCTGCAGTTTTTAAGTAGACAGGTTTATACTTTGGCATGTAATGTTGGATCTTTCCTTACCTTCAAAGGGGCAGGGTTCTACAGAGCTAGGGTCCTGTATCCACTATCAGCCTGACACAAATTGGACTGAGTTTGTCAGATTCAGAACTGGACACCTAGCTGCCTTCAGACTTATGCATAGTATGTATGCACGAAGACAACACTCACCGGCACAGTGTAGAATTGTTGTTGTAAGGTCACAGCAGCAGGCAGTGTGACATCAGTGTCCAAGAATTAAGTGATCACCCTCGGTGAGGTCAGTCCACAGCTCCCGGCTGGGTATTCCACAGCGGATCCAACACTCCAGGAAACACAGCAGCCGTCTTCAGACTTGGCGCTGTAAGATTAACTGGGTCCGAGATGAAGAATTCCACGTGAGGCAGGCACCGTGGTTTTCAGTTCACGGCAATCAGATCCCAGCCAGAGCAACAGCTCTCCCAATCAGAAGGTCAGAGTTTGCACTGCATTGTGGGATATGATCACAATACACACGCACGTACTATATAGGTACTATATTATGAACAGAGAGCTTTACGAAATTCATACCTTACCAATAACACACACGCAGCCATCGGGTCCAAATCAAGTTCAAATGAGAATGGATGGTTGAGAAGGCGGCTGGCGTCTCCCGCTCCCCACGGAGATCGAGCTCCCGGCTTTCTGCTGCCTTACTTCCTTCCAGCCTTGCCACCAATGTGCTCTACGAGTTGGAAATTGTATTGATCTTTCTCTGTCTCTCTGTCGTCTTTAAGGCCCGTGGCTGCAAGTTATGCAGTAGTCACAGACTTTCTCCATCCCCCAGCGAGACTCGGACACACCGCGGTGCCGTGGACCCGATCTGCTTCCCGTGGCGACGGCTCAGGGTTCCGCTACGGAATGACAATCATAGCAATTTAGCACGCGGCCCGGTTAGGGCACCCTGTGGGTTAGCACCTCTGTGTGGAATATACAACCTGTAAAAGAGGCAGAATTCTGTGTTAGGGATGCAGATTTCAAGCCGAATATAGAATCTGGAATGGCTTACGTAATGGTTCAACCAACAAATCCTCAAATTTTGGCCTAGAAAACATAAGCAGCAACACCATATGTTATTTTTCATTGATTAGTTCTTTCTACATACAGTACACATGCATTCACAGTACTTGCTGCCAAAAATTTGTCCTTTATAGAGGGGTGTCCTTTCTAGAGAGTGTCCTTTAAGAGAGGTACCAATGTATATTTATTTTATGATTAGATGTGTGTCCGTGATATGTCTATGACAGACATGGCAGCATCAGAACTAGGTCAAAAATACCAAGGATGAAATCGTAATTGGAGTATATAATAATTAAACCACATCACAATTTCTAACAGGCTGCTAGACAGTGGTCCCTCTCTTACATGACACTCTCTAGAGAGGACACCCCTCTAGAAAGGACACAAATTCCTGGCAGCAAGTACTATGAATGCATGTAATGCTCCCTCTCACCAAAGGACACCTCTCTAATAAGGACAGAATTGTTTGGCAGAAGGGGTGTCCTTATTAGAGGGGGACCACTGTA
>JAAUYG010164066.1_pt1 | contig 14470 bp, 6 predicted proteins | sample 7278091 | NCBI WGS metagenome assembly JAAUYG01 (sample SAMN14350201, study PRJNA611818) | marine sediment metagenome | isolation source: surface marine sediment (0.6m) | place: French Polynesia: Moorea | collected 2018-08
GCCTGAGTGGGCCACCAGCCCACCCAGGCAAAGAATTATGGTTTGAAACCGAATCAGGTGATGAATCTTGCTCTTTCACTATGAACTAAGTGACCTCAAAGGTAGATACCCTTCGGCTACTAGTATGTGTAAAAACACAGCAGGTGGTACACCCACAATGAACTATGAGCAGCAACCTAGAACTCTTAAAAGACCCTGTAATAAACTGGCTTACATCACGCAGTGTCTCGAGAAAAATTAATCATAAAAAAGCTTATAAACCTTTATGCTTATGGCACTTTGGAAACTCATAGAAAGCTTTGAAGTTTCATCATGTAAGCATGGTAAGTACTATTTTCAAGGACATAGCTGGGTTTAATATTTTACAAATTTCAATGAGTAAACATGGTAAAATGGCAGGTAATATTGCTTCTCCTTAGTAATGACCAATTTGGAAGAACAACAAAGCATACCGACAAGAAACCTGGTATTTGTGGGGTGGGGTGGAGCATTATTAGGGAACGGCAATCTACCAGACACAAAGTAACCTCCCTGACCCATGTGACCATACCGACAGTGACCGCTAAACCTCACAACACATACACCATGTACATGGGTCAGGTACTCGACAAAAATGACAAAAGTGCGACACATGTGTTGCCAGTCCTACTGTGTGCTGCCTGTGTACCTGATATATCAATTAAACACTCAAATACACGTACACCAATCCTCATTGCTTTGATGCTTTCACAGAGTCACAAACACGTCGATACACATGTATTCCTCATAAATTATACAAAATCAACCTTAAAAGACTTCTCTCATAACTTGAGAAATAATAACAAATAATTCAAAACGAACTCATCGGCTTTGTTTCACATAAGCACCAACTGTAATAATAAACTAATAATGTCACATATCACCCACAAATGTGTACTTTCTCATTAATATGTGATTGTACATATCTATTATGTCACTGTGAGAAGGCCGATGATGTGCCAAAAAGCCTAATCAGTGGACAAAGGACTGTAGTAAGGCCAGATATGACACGCCTTACACAGCAAACAACAGGGGGTCACAAGTTGACACACTATATATCTCTAGTATTGGACTCATCATTACATAGATGTAACCTGTATCATGTGTATGCTGGACTAACAACATTGACACCCACCCTCCTATAGCTGATCCCTAGCTCCCGGTGACTAGCTACCTTAGTCCATGAGGCCGTACATCATAACCTGCTGATGATGTATGCGTGTGGCATGTGCTTTGACAGCGTCAGCGCTGTCTGCAGTATAGCCGCATATCTGACAACGGAACACTACCTGGGCATGACTCTCGACGCGGTGTCTCTCTAGTTCCTCTTCGCTACCACATGACACGTAACAGCTCTTATACGAACAGCGGTGAATCTTCCCAAATGTCTTCCCGTGGTCATTTGATACCTGGATGATATCATAGGGCTTCTTTATGTGGTGATGATCTATTAGGTGATTGACAATGGAACCTTCAAACACAAACAATCGCAAACAAAGCGAGCATCGAAACAGCCTCTTGTTACGCTCAAGCATTTGTTTCTTCCGCTGATGCTGATATGCATGTTTTCGACTTTTTCCAGGGTTGACACCTTTACCATTGGTTCTGCCGCTGCCACTATTACTTGACGAGCTCCCGCTACCTGGCGAAGAACCCCCAGAGTCTTTGTCCTTGTTGCTCTTGCGAGGCTTCGGCAGTGTCACGAAACATGACGATGTTGTACCAACGCTCATCTTCACCGATTTCTCTACCAGGAGTCTGTTTTTGCTCAACTTCTTAGTGATTCTCCAGCAAGGATGGCTACAGATAATATGCGACTTGAAGGCACTGTAGCTTTCCGTTTTAAACGCGCACAACACACACTCCATCGGTCCATCAGAGCAGATCACAAAGCGTTCTACAGCTGGTTTCTCCACCCAACCTACCACATTGAGAAGGGAATCAGACATCTCTCCAACCTCCTCCAGCCCATCTTGACTGGAAGACGAACCTCCGGATGTTTCTCCTGGACCTAACTCTTCAGTTTCATCAAATTGCGTGTCTGTATACTGGACAAGACCCGGACCGGAATCCATTTCCTCAACTGGTTCAAACACAATTTTGTTGTCTTCCTGTTCCACAATTAGCTCTTGGTGCTCATGCTGGTCACTAACAAGTGCTTCCAAGTCACTACTGGCAACTTCCCCAGGCCTAGGAAAACTGGTCATGTCTGCAAGATTCGGTGAGGTACACCTAATACCATTGGTTACAACCCCTGAATCACATAAATCCATGTGTTCATCAATGTCACTACCTGACAGCGAGTTAGTGGCTGAGGCATGTCCAGACTCTAGTGAACCGCAGGGTGGGCTAGTAACAGTCTGCTCTGCCATAGTACAAAGGTCCCCACTATCAGGGAAGGCTTTGGTCTCGGTACCAAGGCTCGGTGTGATAGACAAACCAGGAGCAAACAGCGTAACATTGCTCATACCTAAAGCTGGGATATTCAAGTGCAACACGTAACCCTTGTTGTCCTCTCCTGGTTCAATCCTGGTGACCTGGGCAAAGGCAGTAGTTGTCGAAGATCCACTCGAGTTTGAACTGGACACTGCAGCAGATTCAGTCTGACTATCCACGTTGCCTGAGCTTGACTCTGGACTCTGTATCCCCCCATCAACATCCCTGTCAGGGGCCAACTCAGTGTCCTCTGTTAAGCATGTTAAGTGTGGAAGGCTTCCATTCAGTGAACTAGCATCAGACTGTGGTTTCACTATGAGTGGTGCAGAAGTCAGCAAAACATCTGAGGCATCACTTTCTGACCTTCCTACAGTCAACTTAGCTGAATCCAGGCCATTCAACAGTGTGGCATCACACTCCAGAGGGCAAGTCAAAGACTGTTGTATATCGTACTCAGGTTCAAATATAGCAGCCTTGGTCAATGTTTCATCCTCTCCTTCATAAACCACTTCCTCCTTTACAGCATATTTTGTCTGTTCTTCAAACCCATTCTCTGGCAACTGCCCTTCAGTGGGTAAGTCTGGCGAGGCATCAAACCCGTCCACGTCAACCTGCTCAGACTCGGAATCTGCTGTCACATCAACATCAACGTCTTCATCTTCTCTGGCACAGCGAACCAGAGTCAGGTTTTCTGTCTGCAAGGTCAGGCTCCCAGCAATGTACTCAGAACTGCTCTTCATTGCAGCAGTACCTGCAAGCAGAAATGCATCATCAGGTAAATATGCAGTAGGTAGTACATGTACAGGCTAGCTTAAATAGGAAATATTACCCAGTCAACAACAAAAGTGAACAAAAGCCATGTAGCATGTGTCTAATAGCGGCCAAAGCATTTTCATACACAAGATACACATGTATATCACCACAAAAATTTGAACTTCCCTATTGTGAATACAGCTGTAGTTTGAATACAGGCTCTTATTTTTTTAAATCGCATGTAGGTAGCCAATTTTGTAACTTTTTCCAATCATGATGGTATACTGTGCGATAAACAAAAGGTCATCATGTAGTTAACAGATTTGCCATACTATTGTTCTAATGGTAAAGAATAAGGAGATTTTGCAGGCATATAAATACTGATTATTGGCTTGCCATACCTGTGTATCACATGATTACACACAGCCTGGTACAAATGTACTTGTCATGTCATGTATTTATAGAAAGTATAAGCAAAACTGTTTATTATGCATAAAAACTCAACTTTTTCAGCAGTGAGAACACTGCACTGTGTAATGGATATATACTTGATAAGGTTGTTGTGATTTGTCAATGTTGACCATGTCCCGAGCCCCGCTTCATAACATGAAAACCAGCCTTTAAATGAACACAGGGACTTATTTTATTAACTGGTTCAAACAACCAGCAGTAAAATGTTGAATTACTACTGTACTTCAAGGACTTGGAATATTATAATGAATTGATAATGAAGGACGTTCAACATTCTTACTCATGTTATCTTTGATTTCCAGCTCTAAACTTTCCACATCTTGCATAGAGCCACGTCTTCTCTTTGTGGTGCTACCATCTAGACTCTTTCTCCCTCTTTTGTTTCGCCGACCCATATTGTTACATGTTCATTGCCTGTTACAGCCTGTGCTCTGAAAAAAAAAGAATGCAGTCTAAATAGCAAAGGCAGTGGTTCCTATCACTATACTACTACTAGAAAAGCCATTAAAAACACAGCCACATACTTATTTGTCCATCTTTAATTGTGTGATGTTTAAACAAATAATAAATATGGCATGAAAACGAAAATTTGAAGCCTTCAATTTCCCTTCATCGTTCGCAATATTCTGTGTCTATTAGTCCATAGAGCAAATTTTGTGACATGCCTTTGCACAATGTCAAGTATATACAATGGCAAAGAAAAGTTTGTACAGTGGCCCCTGCATTTTCAGACCACTAAATTAATTCTGTCAGAAAAAAATATTGTCTTACATGGAACATGTGGAAGATGAAGGGATATTTATATTGAAAATATTGTAGTGTCTCTGATGATCAGTCTTTAAAATGTAGGGTATTCTTAAATGGATGGGTGTTAAATCACAGGGACCAGTGTTCTTCATACAGTAAAACGTATGATAAAATCACTGAATATATGTACATAAAGTTCATAGTCACTCAACTTCATAAGGTGGCTATATGTGATGCTTTTGCATGGTACTAGTAACCTAAGTACAACTGGTAACCATCATAATCACACATATATCTGAGACTGATGTCATATCAGTCACACTAAATGTTTTTTGTTTTTTTTTTGTTATTTTTTTTTAGGGGTGGGGGTGAGGGGCATATACAGCCCAGCCAGGGCTGGGGTCAATTCCAATTTTTACATTCCAATTCTGGTCCCCATTGAAAAGTTCAATTCCAATTCAATTCCAATTCTGGCCCCTATTAAAAAATTCAATTCCAATTCATTTAAACTTAATTCCAATTCAATACAGACTACAGATTTTTATAAATTCATATGGACATGCTATTTTCATGCTATTACTCATGTTACAACTTACTAGTAACAACACACTGTTTACTAACAACACAGCAACTCTATCCCAACTCCATTCTACCTCTCCATCTTGTCTTTTTATAATCTTATGCAATTGATGTTATTATCTGCAGTAGCTGTAACTGGCTTCCCCCTTTCATCTTTATGTGGATGTACAGGCTCTGTACTACCCCACGCCCAATCTACCTAGCACTTCTGGGACAGACCCTGCCAGTTGTGTCTGGGCAAACAATAGGATTAGCTGGATTAGCTTTGTTTAGGTGAACAAGTGGACCACTAGTACATTTGGCTATGCCTGGGGGAAAACAAAGGGATTAGTGTCAAGTGAAATTTAGTAGCTGCATGACCTGATGATGGGATAGTTTAGAAGCATTCAGACATCCACACTTGATGGATGTAACAGACCATGGTCTTAAGTACTAGTATTAATTGGCAGAATTTGTAGTGGAAAAGTAACAGCAAATGGTGTTTAAATGTTCAAGGACATATTCAGAGACATGTCACACGCCACTAAGAACCAACCCAGATGCACTGGCTACAGTGGACTGGTGACAATAGCCATTGTCACTGCTTGCTTTATGCTCTCTATTTCAACACACAGAGGATTTGTAACCTAGCAGTATTGCAAAAAGGCATGCATTATTCACTATGTTGTTGTATTTAGAAGATGGGTTGTTACTTTTGTAGTATCCACACAGATTATTTTGATTATTTCAAGTAAATATCTACTATTTATGTGGTACCCTATATGAATGATTTATGCAGATTTACACAAAGCTACAGTGTTAGAAAACCACTGTGAACATTGAATCTTGTATATCTGAATGACGTAACAGAATATGTTACGAGGTTTGAATTGGTGGAATTGAAAATGGAATTGGCCAATTCCACTCTACCGAAATGTCAATTCCAATTCCACCCATTTTGGCTTAATTCAAATTCAATTCCAATTCTGAATTGAATTGATACCAGCCTTATCAAAACTAAGACTTCTTAAAACCAGTGGTTTCAAATATCATATCGAAAAGATAACCACAAATAATCTGCTAATAAGGTCATAAGAGATCGAGTACTTGAAAAATATGCTTGTGAAGAGCTCCACAACATGATTACAGTTCAGAATTTCGATATTAATACCAATAGTACAGAACAATGTACTTTGGTGTCAATGAATTCAGGTGTAGTATCATATAATAACAATAGCACACTGGCCATGAAACTGAAAAGGAACACTAGATCCCTAACAATTCACTTCAGCTGGGGGGGGTATAACCCCGTTTAAAATTCATGAAAATGTCTCAAGTCTGTTTTATCCCTGATCGCATGCGTTTTGGGGGAGCTACCTTAGGATAGCTTAGAACGTACTAACCGCAGGACTAGGCTGCTATGGTCAGATGTAATCTAACTGCGATAGACTTCGATTTCCGGTTCTTGTCAATGCTGCCCATACTTGATGGCCTGGCATTCCCAATGCTTATCTAAACGACATTTAAAAGTTTGAATACTCTGATCCCTCACGACACAAATGGAAGGCTATTCCACATTTGAATACAAGTCAACATGCCCCACAGACGACCCGCCCTCAAAATTTTAAGACGACCCTCCCAAAAGGTACCTGCTTTCTGAGAAAGTTATGGAAGGGTCGTCTTAAAATTTTAAGGGCGGGTCATCTGTGGGGCGGGTTCACTTGTATTCCACCTAATCACCGAGAACAACCAAGAACCACCGAGAACAACCGAGAAACACCACCGAGAACAAGCATGAAACGACCGAGAACAAATTGATAAACCTTATAAGTTGTAGTATGATATGGTAACCTGACATGTAAAGTGTTTGTAGAATGGGAAACATCTTGAAAAAAAGCGCTTAGGAGGGAGAAAAGCCGGGAGAAAAGTTTGCACATTTTCGAACACATACACAAAATGCCACATAAATTTTGAATATACAAATTTTATTATGATGTTAATCTGAACCTACACAGCAGCCGAGGATTGTCAGCAGTCAGATATTTTTGTAATCTACATGTAAAAATACATAATACAGACAAAATACATCAAATAAGCCTAATTAAATAAGCCTAATTAAATAAGCCTCAAATAAGCCTAATTAAAATGAGTGAGTCTGCCTTTATTCAACATAATCTATGGTATGTGGCATTAGACCTGAACACATTTAGAAATTAAGTTTCATCATTCACATTTGTTTCATATCATTCTTCCCACTTCACACAATTCATAGCATTTATAAAGTTATGTATCTGATGATAGACCTTTGTTCCCATTTTGAAGTTAATTAAGTAAAGTTCCACTTGCTTTTTTGCATCCCAGGAAAATGCGACAACTGAAGAGTTGAAAAAGACCCCATTGTACCAATTTCACATTGCCAATGGGGGGAAAATGGTGGAGTTTGCCAAGTGGTCTATGCCTGTCCAATATGCAGCTATGGGAATCAAGGATTCACATTTGCATACAAGGTCTGGATTTTCTGATTATTTTCTGTAACAGAATATAAATCATGCAGTAATATTCCAAGGTTGAAGTTTGGGGATATTCTCAGGCAGAGAAGCAAAGGTGTTGTTTGCTAATGAGGTTGATAAGTATGTTTGTTACCTGAAATTCTGATATGTAGTGCCTTGTAGTAATATAAATGTAAAACTGGATAAACTGCATGGTGGAAAATAACAAGAAGACCGCTGGGACAGCAGAAAACCTGGCCAGCCAATAAATTTCTGATATGACATCCAGATTATGCTACCATGAAGTTTACAAATGTATGTATAATGCATATATCTCCTATCATTCCAAATCCAAACATATCACATTTAAATAACTTCACCAGGAATTACATGATGCAATTTATGTTATTTCCTAACCAGTGTAGGAGGCATCTGTTTGGAAATCCCTTAATTTGAGAAAACAGTCATATGAGAATTCAGAAGACCAATATGACAAGACCTGGGCACCTACATGTAGCTGTAACAATCACAGATTTATCAACAGTTATCCGAATGTGTCCCACCCGGGGTGTCCCATTGTCAGAAATCAGATATAGCTAGCCTAGCTGATCATTCAGGGAAACTGTCAGGGGCATACAGGCTTGTCTAGGAGGAGTGAACACTGCAAGGCATTAACATTTTTCATCAGCATAAGCTTAAGGAGTTTTATCAGCCATAACTGTCACAGTTTGCATCTTTGAGGCATCAGTTTGTGACAGGTTTTGAACCCACGCAACAGAGATGTATCACCATGCGGCTCCCTAATCATTAAACCACCAGGTACAGGCATATATTACATTGGTCCCTGCGATTTAAGACACCTTGATTTAAGAATTAATATATATTTTGTATTTCCAGAAAACATGCTTCCCTGTTTGACGTGTCACACATGCTTCAAAGTACTGTCACTGGAGCAGATCGTGTCTCTTTTATGGAGACGCTTGTGGTTGGTGACATAGCTGGCTTGAAGGACAATCAAGGCACCCTCACTCTGTTTACTAATGATGCTGGGACAATAATGGATGATCTGATTGTCACCAAGACAACTGATGATCACCTCTATGTGGTCTCCAATGCCGCCTGTGCAGAACAAGATCTACCCCACATGCAGGTAATATTCGGCTTTTTTTATTTCAACCCAAAAACTCACAGCGTAAATAGTTAGCTTCAATCAGAAGCTAACTACCATTGGCCCTTTAGTCAATAATATTAGGTCATACATGGTCATATGAAATATTAGCCAATCATCAAGGACTGCCTTTTTCACATCTTTTCCGTTCTTCTGGGTATTATCGTAAAATTTTCCCAGGAAGGGGATTAAAATTTTCCCTATTTCTCGTACCTGCTCTTGGTAGAAGTTGTGATTTCCAGACACTGTAAAAAGTTGCCTGGTATCAGAATTTACTCTTCACGCTTGATTTGTGATTGGGGCTGTTAAAATAATAAAAGTAACTCATTGCGTGATGTAGAAAATCATGTACTGGTTCGTCATGAGCACAGTTGTAGAATGGCACAAAATAGAAATTTAATGATTGATGTCTAATGATTGATTACTGGTAACAATTAAATTTTGCATTTTCTAATGGTTACTGAAAGGAATACTTCATTTAAACCAAGGCATATGTGTGGCAGTACAAATGCGAAAGGGCCCTTGAACAGTTCATTTTTGATATAACGTGTACAGTGGAACCTGTCTTGAAAGACCGCCCCACAGGCCATAAACATATGATTTCTCAAGAGAGCTAGTCTTTGGTGACAGGTTCAGTTACATTGAAATGTGGGACCTGCCAGGAGCGTATGGTCATTCAAGACAGGTGGTCTCACATGGCAATAGTCTCTTAAGGCAGGTCCCATTGTATTCAACGTTGAAGTCCTAAGTTTGCTGTTTTTGCTTGTCAAAATTTCAGGAAGCTGCAACAAGATATCGGGCTGCTGGGCATGATGTCACCGTGGAACCACTGTACAATGGATTAGTGGCATTACAAGGTGCATGTCATAATTTGTAAAAAAAACACGTAAAACTATAAATTTATGTAAGAGGATATTTTCATCGATGACTTTCATATTTGGAGGACTTCCCCAGGTTATCGTATGGGAGAGATTTTCAGTGTGATGCCCCTTTTCACACGACTTCACAGAAAAAAAATGTGAAAAAGTGTATTCTGTTCATTAACTCTGAAAATCCTTGGACAATACTGGTTGTATTTCATGATTGCTATCTCTAGATAAGTGCCATGCTGATTTTATACTGAAACAAACTCATATGGACTCTTTTAATGACTTAAAAACACGGAAATGCAATAAAGACATATATGATTGAATACTTTGATGCTCAATAACGGGATGCCTCCTCGCATTGCAGGAAACCGGCGCTCTAGTGTGGCCAGAAATCTTTGCTGCAGCTAATGCTATCAGTGCATTTTGTTCTCCCCCTCGCAAAAGGCCACCTCTCTATTGTGGCACAATTTCTTGGCAAATGGAATGGCCTTATTTGAGGAGGGCTACTGTACTAGATGTGTACTGTATTAGATTTGTACTTCTGTGAGCCAAAAAGTATATATATTACTGTTGATGCAATGATAAATCCCAAGTTTATGATATTAGTTTTGCAAAATAATTTATCCACGATATATATACTATTGAAAAGACATGTGCTTATGAGAAGGATGAAGTATCAAGTTTTAGTCAGACATGGTCTCCCTTGCAAGAGGCATAAATTAATGTTTTCTGTAATTAGTTTCAACTGTACGCATTCACAGGTATGATAGTTACACTGGTATTACATTGTTGCTGACTGATGCCTTGTATGATATGCAGCAATAAAAATGAATTTAAAAAAAAGTTTTCTGTGCATTCCAGGACCTGAATCTGTGAACGCACTACAGTCAGGAATAGACATTGATCTGAAGGAGCTGACATTTATGTACAGTGCACGGACCACAGTGTTCGGTGTACCAGACTGCCGAGTAACCCGGTGCGGGTATACAGGAGAAGACGGTGTTGAGGTAGGCTGGGTCTAAAAATGACATGCTCATTGCCTTATCACAATGAGACACATTGGTTCTTTGAAATTTGAACTTTTTCTGTCATGCTTTTGTATTCACCGGGTCACGAGATGTTGGACACATGTGTTTGGAGTATCTCGTCTTGTTGACAGAGACACACAGGGGAATTCATTCGGTAGAAAATTGCTACAGAATGAGAAGGTGATGAGAAGAGTTTCAGTAGAAACCCTTCTCATGAGCTGAGCACTGGACCCAATTTCTACTCAGCATCATTTCTGGGCTTTACCAAAGATGATCAGTAATAATCCTGATAACTGAGTAGTATGGTCTGTGGCTTGCTCAGTCACCAGCCTATCTCAGGGTGTTGCGGTATCGAGAGAAGTTATTACATATGCATCATATGCATATGATAAGATCAACGTCTAACCTAGATGCCTGGGGTGTAAATTGTGAATTACATGTACAATGGTCCTTCTCTTAAAGGACACTCTCTAGAAAGGACACCCCTCTCAAAGTCTTGACAGCAAGTGCTGTGAATGCATGTGATGTTCCCTGTCACCAGAGGACGCCTCTGTAATAAGGACAGAATTTTTTGGCAGAATAGGTGTCACTATTAGAGGGAGAGAGGAGAAATAAACATCATGGACTGGCACCTGTTCCCGGTGTTCCCGACCAGCTCCCAGTAACATACAGTAATTTTATTGTCTTTAGTAGAAGTAACTACACCTTAGATCTGACTCAGCATTTCCCGTCTTTGTTTGTAGAACAACATTACACTGAATAGTTTACAGGTAAAACTTAAGGCAGTTGTAACATTATTGAAAGTCACTAATCTCATCTGAACAGAATTGCTGTAATCTGATCCTTATATTCATTCTGTATTTACCGACTGCTTCCATCATTTCCATGTGCTGCTTCTCTCTTCACACCACCAGATATCAGTGGCACCGGAAAAAGTCCAACACGTTGCGGAATGTTTGCTTGATTCGAAAGACGCCAAGGTCGCCTTGGCAGGCCTCGGTGTCAGGGACAGCCTCAGGGTTGAGGCTGGACTGTGCCTGTACGGCAGCGATATTGACACAACGACGACACCCATTGAAGCCCAGCTTACCTGGACTATAGGTATCTACTGTGACTTGTAATACTGGTGTGCTGGTCTTAACACAAATCTTGACACTGAGACTATTTCTGGATTATATTAAAGACTGTAAATATTTGAATTCATGATGTGGCTGTTGTGTTGGTCTATAGCATATATAATCCCACCATCACCACCCCAGCACTCCCCACCACCACCCCAGTACACTACTACACGTACCTTTCAACTGTACATGCTGTACAAGAACTTACTTTTTATTGAACATGCTGAAAGACATTTACTTCTGCACGTGGTGTTTGCGCCGAGTGGTTATTTGGGTCATATTAAAAATAGAGAATAAACATGTTGCTATTTGAAGCAGTAGTATTCATCACCTAAATCGGTGTCAAACCATAACTCTCTGCCGTGGCCGGGAGCCACGGCAGAGAGTTATGGTTTGACACCTCACGGTGAGAATATATAAATTCGTGCGAATTTATCAAATATTTGTATGCATGCATATAAACAGTATTCAGGCAGTTGCTCAAATGTGGTTCTTGTATTGTTTGAAATACGTTTATCAGTCGTGTTTTAGCTACTGCATGGGCTGAACTATTTCTGTCATAGGCAAGAGAAGGCGATCAGAAGCTAATTTCCCTGGAGCTGGTAGGATTCTCCAACAACTGAAAGACAAGCCAACACGGAAACGTATTGGTCTGGTGTCGACGGGACCGCCAGCTAGACGTGAGTTCCACAGCATGTTTCTGGTGTCATACCGCTATAAGGTGGAATCTCGGAATTGGGACTACCCATGACCAAGATCGAAGTGACCTTAAGTCTGGGGTGGTCTTAATTAACATGATTAAATTAGAAACAAAATAGCACTAGTTTGTATCTTTTTGTCTTTAATAAACAGTGTTAAGTCTGGGGTTGTCTTAATTAAAATGAGAAACAAAATAGCGCTGGTTTGTACCTTTTCATCGCTGAAAAGCGGTCTTAATTCTGGGGCAGTCTTAATTAAATTAGAAACAAAAAAGCGCTGGTTTGTACCCTTTTATCACTGATAAACAGTCTTAATTCTGCGGTGGTCTTGTTTCTGAGGTGGTCTCAGGCAGGATTCCACTGCATATGCAAACACTCTTTTCATAATTCATATGGTATTTTAGGGAGTGCAAAGATGCTGCTTCTCCACCTGCTGGTATGTCTGAATGTTGTTTACAATATTAATTGAACTTCGATTATTGGCTCTCTCAACAAAAATACCTTGCTATACCATGACGATCCACTTTTTCAATCGGCTACCCTTTTAAATTATTATACCTTTAAGAACATTTAGTAAACTTTCATCAAGACGGCAATTAAATTTATGTGAATCCAAATCAAGAAATATATATATATATATGTAGTGTATACAATGGTTCCTGTCCTAATGGACACTCTGTAGACAGGACACCCCTCTAGAAAGGACACCTATTCTTGGCAGCAACCAGTGTGAAACTCTGAATACATGTGATGCTCCCTCTCACCAAAGGATACCTCTCTAATATAAGGAGACAATTGTTTGGCAGAAGGGGTGTCCCTATTAGTAGAGAACTACAGTGGTCCCTCTCTTAAAGGACCTTGCCTAGAGAGGACATCCCTCTAGAAAGGACACGATTTCTCGGCAGCAAGTGCCATGAATACATGATGCTCCCTCTCACCGAAGGACACTTCTCTAATCATGCTAATAAGAACAGAATTATTCGGCAGACGTGGTGGACTACCGCATTTTAACTTGATAGTATTAGTGGTGGGAGAGATATTACTAAATATTAATCCCAAGTTTATAGCTCTAGACAAATTATAACTTATCATGTACCTATGAATCATATTTAACTGCCTCTTCCACAGGTGGCTCCAAAATCTGCATGGGGGCGGATGGGTCCGAGGTCGGTGAGGTCACGAGTGGCTGCTATTCCCCGTCTCTACAAACCAGCATCGCCATGGGCTATGTGAGCAGCGAACACAGCAAAGCTGGCACAGCACTGTCAGTTCAAGTCCGTAACAAGATGTATGAAGCCACTGTGACTAAAATGCCTTTTGTACCAGCAAAATACTACACTGGCCAGTGATTTGTTAAGTTAGTGAGATTTAATAGGGTCACATCTACCCTCTATGTTTCAAGCTTGGGTCTGGGGTCGTTGAAAGTGTCTGGATGTATACTTGGGTTACTCTATATAGACTGAGAATTTTGAGTTTTATGAGTGGAAATGTAGACTTTGGGTATTTTTAAGATCTTAGTCCCAGAATGGTGTACATGATAAGGAACAGTGATATCATGTAACAGAGGTGTGCCTGGTTTACTGTGAAGCCAAAGAACAGAATATATGTTAACATTTTAACACTTTTCAGTTTCATTCTGAGGCCTTAGTTGATAAATACATTGGTACATGTACTGTAAAACAGTGGTGAAGGCTGGAGCCATATATACGGATGGTAACTAACAATGTACATGTAATAATAATAATAATAACTACAGCTGCATGTATTTTGCTATCTAATATAGTGATCCCTGCAATTTAAGACCGCAGCATTTTACGACTTTCTTGTTTTCTAAGACTGCCACAAGCAGCAGAATTCTTATATTGACAATATATATGTAAATGCTACAAATTTTAAGACCGCCTTCAATTTCATGACATAATTTCACTTTTTCATTTAGTATTTGTATATCAACAACAAAACAACCATTTGTCAGAAATATTCTCAAATTACTTTACAGCTAGAGAAAATCTTCACAGTAGGAATATTAGAAACAGAAAGGATTTACATGTAAATCATTCAAGGAATAATTATGGGGAGAAATCAATAAAGGTTACTGGAGCTAAATTATATAA
>JAAUYG010008142.1_pt1 | contig 14466 bp, 12 predicted proteins | sample 7278091 | NCBI WGS metagenome assembly JAAUYG01 (sample SAMN14350201, study PRJNA611818) | marine sediment metagenome | isolation source: surface marine sediment (0.6m) | place: French Polynesia: Moorea | collected 2018-08
AACTCAAAAGGAAAGAGGTTAAGCAGTATCGCTACCGCGATGCTTGTTTGCTGGTCGGGCTTCATCTCAAGGTACAAGACACATGAGTTTTCGCCCGACATTGATTATAAAAAAATCCGCCCTAGAATCAACTAGAAGCGGAAAAGTATTTATTTAATTATTAACTAATGAACTAATTAACTATTCCTTTGTTTGTTAATCACGACTGTTCATCGCAATCAATAGACGTAGGATAAAGACAAACAGGTTGATGTATGTAAGGTACATCGAAAGAGCCGCAGGTAAATACTGCTCATCTTCATAAGTGCGGGGGAGAATATAAAAATCTACCACTGCAACCCCTGCAAATAAAGCTACGCCAATACCAGAAATGGCAATCTCTAACCAACCAGGAGTGTATACTCCAAAGACAGAGAAAAGTAATTGTCCAACCAAAACAACCAATAAAGCTGTAACGCCGAGACGTACCGTTTGTGCTAAAGCTAGACCATCTTCTTCGGAAAGGTTAGAACCGATATTACGTCCGAGGATAAAAGTGACACCGCAACCAAGAGCAGCAATCCCCACACCCTGAATACCTACTCCTGAAGTGCTAAGAGCAAGGAAAACAATACCACTAAGGGTATAACCAGACAAAAGACTATAAAGAGCTAGTAGAGGTAAAGCGGTGCTGTTATTTCCCTGTTGAGCAACTCCACGAGCTACAAAAAAGAGAACCAATTCCGCAATCATTGCCCCAATAAAGGTGGGCATAAATAAATCTGGACGGGAAGCAATTACACCCAAACCGCCATAAGTTCCTAGAGCGGTTAAGACCAAACCCCCTCCCAAATAGGGTAAAGCGTTAGGAATTACATTGGGTCCAAGGATCGCCTGTCCCTGTACCTCCTGCATTGCTTTTCTAAAGTTACTAGTGTTACTCATGAATTTTTTGACTGAAATCTATCTTGATACTTTAAACTTGCTTATTTACCTTAGATCTTAATCCAACTATTAATTTTAAGGTGTATGAGGATTACCGAATATTACAGATCATTGGTCAATCAGTTAGTTTACGAAGTCAGCAAAGCAACCAGAAATCTTAGCTATAGATTCTGAAGTCCGTTTATTAGCAAAGGGAGTTAAAATTATCTCTCCTTTTTCTGTAACAATTAAGCCCCGTGCAGGGTAAATACTTCCCTGAGACGTTACGATAGGAGGATGTTGTTTAGGTTCGGTGGATAATTCTTGATAACTATTTTGACTGAGAGCTACGCTGGGAGTTAATTTGTTTGCCTGAGAAAATTGCTCGGACAATAAAATATTATCTGAAGCCATGGCTGCAGTTGGTTCTATCGGCAGATCGCCTCTACCTTTGAGGCTCAAGCTACTTTTTCCATCAAGGTTAGTTGCAGCACAAGCTTGCTGAACGCTTTCTTCAGGAGCGATCGCATTAACTGGTAAATCTCGGACTCCTTTCGTAGCACTGACATCAGGGGTATTAATCGATAAGTTACCATCAAATCCAAACTTAGAACTAACATCTAAGTCATTAGTCATATTTTCTGCTTCTGCTTCTCGCTCTTCTAGCCCAAAAATTTCTTGTGCTTTTATGTTAATACTGCCTCCAGAACCTTCATTAGCATTGGCAACAATATCGTTACCGTCTGCTTTAGCAGGAAAAGCAATTACAAACTCAGCATTAATATTGACATTTCCACCATTAGCATTATTAAAAGCTTGTGCCGAGATTTTGCTATCTCCCTGAAGAAATAACACATCATCTATTTGTAAATTGATATTACTAGGCTGCTGTTGTGCTTGACCAAATTCTGTCTCGGCAATTAATTGACTCTGATTATCTAAATCAAGAGAATTAGCTGTAATCGCCAGATTTCCCCCATTACCTCTTCCTTGACTATCTACTGCAACCTCCCCCCCATTAGAAATAAAGAAGTTTTTAGGTGATTCGATTTGGATATTCCCTCCATCACCGCTAGAAACACTAGTTGTATTGGCAAATAACCCTGTATTGGGTTCTAATCCTTGTAGGGTTACTTCTCTAAAACGCAACTCTTCGGTGGGTATGGGAGCATTATCGCCATTAATAGTAATTTGATCGGTAACATTCAAAGTTATGTTCCCCGCACTACCGTCACTGTTCGTCCCTGTGACAATTTTGCCTCCAGTAACTAACTCAATATTTTGGGCATTGATCTCAACTTCTCCACCTGGGGAACTATTTTCTGTGAGGGAATTGATATTTGAGCCACCTGCAATGGTTAGAGTATCGGTATCCACGCTAATATCCCCTGCTTGACCAGTAGCATTACTCAGGGAATTACTAGTTATCTCAGAAAAGTTATCTAGGGAAATAATCCGAGAATTAATAGTGATATTTCCTGCATCTCCAACATTGCTCAACAAAGGAGGAATCGGATCGCCTGTATTACTGATGATATAGCTGCCTGTGTTTAGGAATAAGCCATCTGCATCAATCGTCACAGCCCCTGCATTACCCCTTCCTTCTGATACTTGACTGACAATTAAGCCATATTCATTTAAGGAAATGTTTCCAGAGGCATTAATAATAATGTTGCCTGCATCGCCAATACCTCTAGAATCAGCTAGTAAGGAAGCTCTAGTCTCCTGAGACTCCCCTGTTAAAGATAAGTTAGTAGTGGTAATTTCAATATTACCTCCGTTACCTTCGCCAACTGGTGCAACTGAAGTTAAGAAAAAGCTACTGTCTTCTAAGGATATATCTGTCAGAGCTTGGATAGTGATGTTACCTGCATTGCCTCGTCCTCTTGTGTTGGCTAATATCTGAGAACGATTCCCTTGAGTTGCGTTTCTCAGTAATAAAGAACCTGTGGTAATGTTTATATTACCTGCATTTCCGACCCCTTCTGGTGTAACGCTCGTTTGAAAATTACTGCTTGCTAAAATAATGCGATCGCTTGCTTCTATATCAATATTACCTGCATTACCTTCCCCTGAAATATTAGTAAATATAGAAGAGCCTTCGCTTAAAGTTAGAGAACCTGTATTGACGTTAATATCTCCACCATTGCCAACAGCATTAGGCAATATTTGGCTTTTTATTTGTGCTGTTCTGTCTAGGGTAATATCTTCTGAAACTTGAAGTACTATATTTCCTGTATCGCCGTTACTCTGAGCAATAGTCGATATTCTAGAGTCATCAGCAAGAGACAAATTCTGGGCTGTAATTTCAATATTTCCTGCATTACCAGAGCTATTTTCACCCAAGTTATTTCTAATTAAGCTACCTGATTCTAAAGCAATAGTTTCTGAGACATTAATCGCAATATTCCCTGCTTGGGTTTCTGGGGTAGAAGCAGCAGAATTAATTCCAGCACTAAATTTACTAGCTTGGGATAAGGTTAAATTACGAGCATTAACAGCGATTGCACCACCGCCTGTTCCGTTAACATTTACTGTTGCGCCATTACTTAACGAGATATCTGCTAAGGATAAATTACTAAAATCTAAATCTAAATTTTCGTCGAATGTAACTGTCCCCGCCGCTGATACAGCACCTAAATTAACTCTGCCTCCTAAGGCGTTTAAGCTACCACCATTAAAATTAATGTCACCACCGAGTAAACTCAGTTTTTCTCCTGGTGATACAGTCAGATTTGAGCTTTCTACACCAACATCCTCTGGATTATCGCGAAAATTTAATCCTATTGGTGCATTTACCGTCAAAATTGGCCTAGCAGAATCATTAGCATTAAATTCCACATCATCAGGAAATAAAATACCCCTAGCAGTACCACCATAAAACGAACCACCAATATCTAATCTTGCCCCACCACCAAAAATAACTCCCGCAGGATTGATTAAAAATAAGTTGGCATTATTAGCTCTAATTAAACCATCAATAGACGAGATATTTCCCCCAGTAACGCGAGAAAAAATGTTAGCAATATCAGCAGAATTATTAAAATAAGCTTCGTTACCGTTAGGAACAGAAAAATTAGAAAAGCTATGAAATAAATTAGAACCGGCTTGTTCTCCTGCATTGATGGTAGAGACATTCCCATTAGTATCTACCGTCGTTGAAGTGCTACCATCGGGAGTGATTTGGGCTGTAACAGTAACTGGCAAAAGACCAAGCATACCCGCAAATAAACAAGTGGTCGAAATATTCATTATTAATATTTTTTAATAACTGCTTATTTATAAGATATTTTTCTTTTATATCCTACACATATCCTACAAGATTGAGTCGTTTTTAGGAATTTATTTAGGATTATTATCTTGATTTAATCGATTTGCAGTAGATTTTGAAATGTTGGCGATTAGCGTGAGCCTGTAGGCAGAGTGCGATCGGGTCAAGCCTATTAACCAGAGTTCGTGCCAGAAAAGGAAGTTATGAGGCAAATCCAAGGATACTCCGATAATCCCTAGTAGCACAAGTGCGCTTGGTGTTACGTCTGCCAGCAAGTTTACCCAACTTTGCCTAAATTTTTAGTTGCGCTTAAAAGACTATTATTTTATTTAATAATCAAGAGTGGGATGTAAATGTTTAGCCAAAAATTGTCTGAGTTCTTGCCAAGAGTCTTCAGCCGCTAACTGATTATAAGAAGAACGTTCTTGACAAAAAAATCCATGATCGGCATCAGGATAGACTTTTAGCCGATAGTTTTTGTTAAGTTCTTGAAATCGGGAGTCAATTTGTTTAATGCGATCGCCTGGAATAAAAGGATCTGCACCACCAAAGAATAAGTAAACGGGAATGGTAATATCTCTAACAGCTTCTAACCACTCATCAAGAACAACACTATAAAAAGGTGCAGCCACCGCCATCTCAGAAGAGAACCTAGTAGCAGCATAAAACGCCATACTTCCACCAAAACAAAACCCTGTTACCCCTATCCGATCTGGCTCGACAAGCGAGCGTGATTTAATGTAATCTAATGCCGCTTTAATATCTTCTTCCATAGTTTTACGAAAATCGAGACGGGACATCATTGCCTTTGCTAGCTCGACTTCATCGTAGGCAAATTTATTATTTGGTAACTCACGATAATATAAATCGGGCGCAACAACTTCATAACCCTCGTTAGCAATTCGGGCTGCTACATCTTTGATATGCTGTGTTAAGCCAAAAGCCTCCATTAGCAGCAAAATACCTGGCTTGCGTCTATCTTCAATAGGTGTAGACAAAAAAGCTGGCATTTTTCCATCGGGAGTAGAAATCACTACCTCTTTTTGTTCGACTTGCATCTTAATTACTCCGTAAATCTCTAAAAACTTACAGATAGCTTAGAAAAAATGCTGTTCAAGACTCTAGAAAAAAACTGGGGAATTATAGTAAATTATTGCGATTCAGCTTTAAGTTTTTTGGGTGTAATCCCAGTGATCCTTTTGAAATAACGAGTAAAATGGCTCTGATCGCAAAAGCCCACGATCGCAGCAATTTCAGCAATACTCAGTTCCTCGTGTTGCAATAAATATTGAGCTTTTTCTATTCGCTGCCGCAAGATATATTGACGGGGTGTTTTACCTGTACTGTCTCTAAATAAGCGTATAAAGTGATATGGACTTATTTGTGCGATCGCAGCAAGTTTAATTATTTTTAAATCCCGATCCAGATTTTCGTGGATATACTCTGTTACTTGTTTCAGCTTCGACCTAGATAATCCATCACTATAGTTAGACAGTTTGGGTTTGGTGTTGCAGTATTGCCGTAATAGGTGAATTGCTAATGTCGTTTTGAGACTATTAATCAGCAAATCACCCCCAATTCTATTAGACCCTAATTCATCTTTTAAAGTTGAAAAAATTCCTTGTATTAGTGCATCTTGCTCGTTCATAAACCGAGGGATTAGTTCGATGCGATCGCGATCGACTAAATCTTGACCGACTTGTTGCAGAAGTTCGGGTTCAACTGCCAAGATCGCAAACTGGGCCCAATTGTTCCAATTACAGCGATGAACAATACCAGCAGGGATAATTGCAATGTCTCCTAGACTTCTTCTTTCTCTTTGAATCTTTCCCTCTAACCATCTTTCCCCTGGTGAGTTAGAAATACCATAGGCAATTATGTGCATAGTATGTCTATGTTCCAAAGTCTCAAACTTAGGCTGTTGATGAAATTCGAGATAAATACTATCCCATCCTGAACTACGAATAACAGCAGGATTGGGTACAAAAAGATTTGATGCTTTCTCTTGTCTATAATCTAGAAGTTTAACTGTCTGTCCTTCTACTCTCATCTTCTACTCAAAAAGTTGGGCGGACTTTCTTATTCTGACCGCAAAAGACAGTTAGTGGGATAACAGAATTTGTTCACGCTATTACTACGAACGCAGATACAAACATAATATTGCTTACAATATACCTAAGTTATTCGTTCCCATGTTAGCAATGTATATTTTTGTGAGCGTTTGAGTATATAGAGGCACAATAGCACTGATAATTTAGAATATTCTATCGGATGGTGGTGTTTACTTGCTCCAAATTTTGATATACATATTGCTTGCTATATCATCTATCAAAAGTACCATCTGTTATTAGTATTGCATATCATAAATTTGAGATCGTAAATAAAATTAAAAGTTCTTGTAATAAAAGTTAATTTTACTCAATATATGTTTACAATACAAATAGCGTTTTAAACAAAAAGCGTTTTTTGATTGCACAATAACTTAACGGAGGTACATCTGTGCCATTTACTATTGATTCAGCACGTAACATATTCTCAAATACTTTATCTGCTGATGCAGTACCAGCTTTAACAGCAAGATTTAATCAGCTTAGTGCTGAAGATCAGCTGGCTTGGATCTGGTTTGCTTACTTAGAAATGGGTAAAACTATTACAGTTGCAGCTCCTGGAGCGGCTAATATGCAGTTTGCCGAACCAACTCTTAATGAAATTAAGGCAATGGGCTTCCAAGAACAATCTCAAGTAATGTGCGATCTAGCTAACAATGCTGACACACCAATTGGTCGCACTTATGCCACTTGGACTCCTAACATCAAGCTTGGTTTTTGGTATCGACTGGGAGAATGGATGGAACAAGGTATTGTGGCTCCCATTCCCGAAGGATATAAGCTTTCAGCTAATGCCAATGCCGTATTGCAAACACTCATTGGATTAGATTCAGGTCAACAAATCACGGTACTACGAAACACTGTAGTAGACATGGGATTCGACCCCTCTAAAATGAGTAACTTCAAAAGAGTGAGCGAACCAGTTGCTCCTCCTACAGAAATGTCCAAACGAACCAAGGTTAATATTGAGGGCGTTAGCAATCCTACCGTATTGAGCTACATGAACTTGTTGAATGCCAATGATTTTGACGAGTTAATCAAACTGTTTGCTCCTGATGGTGCGCTGCAACCTCCTTTTAAAAGACCAATTGTTGGTAAAGATGCGGTGTTGAAATTCTTTAAAGAAGAGTGTCCCAATCTCAAATTAGCTCCAGAGCGTGGTATTTCCGAACCTGCTGATGAAGGCTATACTCAGATCAAGGTTACAGGAAAAGTGCAAACTCCTTGGTTTGGTGCTGGTGTAGGGATGAATATGTCCTGGAGATTTTTACTTAATTCTGAGAACAAAATCTTCTTTGTGGCGATCGATTTATTGGCATCTCCTAAAGAGTTAATGAATTTAGCTCGTTAAGAAAACCTGCAACAAGCAATAATCAATTGACAATAATCAAGCATAACTTAGGCTCTAACTAGGGAAAAGTTATTGATTAAATATCTTAAGTCGATCGCCAAAAACCGAAAGCGATCGACTTTTTTAATATCTACTAAAACTTCAGGGCAAGGTACTTTTAACAGTTTCGATTTTAATTTTAACTTTGTTTTTAATGTTACGGATGTTACGATTTTCATAGTAGGATAAATGTATTAAATCAAAATTAAGTATTGTATAAATGTTACAAGAAAGTGAAACTAAATGGTCTGAAACGGAGGAAAAAATTGCCAAGCAAGCTTTACAGACAGCTCATAATCGAGAAACTTCTGCTTTAATTGCCAATATTCGCGATCGCGCTAGTTCGCTCACAGAGTTAGAAGATTTATGGTATCTGCACGATCTACTAAGTACCAAAAGACACGAAATAGATGGCAAGTATGTGTATAATTATTCCACTATCGTGTTTGATTTTGCCAGATTGGTAAAAGAAGGGTGGCTTGAAATCGACGAATTAAAAGGTTTTAAACCAGAAATGTTATCTAAAATATCTGCTTTGGTGCGGATGTAGATTAATGTAATTTATTTATATTTAATTTATTAAGAGTTGGGGTAGGTAAGTTATTATGCTTACTCCAGCTCTTTAATTGTTTTTAAAATTGTTTTGATAGCAGTTTTCGCTCTTGGTAGACCACCATAATTTATTTAGGGAACAGGGAACAAGTAACAGAGAACAGAAATTGATTTAGTCGCGTGGTCTATTCAACTCAAAATCACAGTAAATATGTTAAGGCGTATCGTTTGATATTTTATTCTATTTTTCAAGCAAAGCAATGGATAAATATAAGTAAATTTGAGCAATTATCAAGATTTGTTGACATAATTACGGGGCTTTTAGTCAATTTATTGCAACAAAAATTCAGGTTATTTATAATATTTGTAACAAATTATGCGTAATTGATCTAAATACAAGTAAGTTTGTAAATTTGTTGCAATAAAAATTTAAATTGCTTAAGATAAATATAGTAATTCTCAAGGAGGTAAAAACTGATGGAAAACCAAGAAAATAAATTCGGCTTTACTCAATTCGCAGAAAACTGGAACGGCCGTTTAGCAATGTTAGGCTTTATTATTGCTGTTGCCACTGAGTATTTTACTGGTCAAGGAATTCTCGGTCAGTTAGGCATAATGTAGTTCAAGAAACTGTTTGGTCTACAGAGTCATTACTTACAGTTCTAGCTAATTGAAATTGAGTAAAGACTGTTAGTTGCACTAAATAAATATCATCTATAAATTAAGAGAGTTTGGTTTTACAAGTAATTGTTTGCCAAACTCTTTGTTTGTTTATTTAAACTTAAACTAAATTTTTGATTTTAATCAATACAATAAGGTTATTATTGAATCTACAGTCATGAAATAATCGGTTCTAATGAAGAACAGCCATTAGAAGCAATGGGGAAAGTTTGGTGCAAGTCCAACGCTGTCCCGCAGCTGTGATGAGATTAACAACTAACAAATCTCTTAGTCAGAATGCCCGCCGATTAAAATAGTTAATTCTATAAATATATCTGCGAGGTACAGATGTTTAACAGTTTTTTAATGGTAAAAATTATCAATTTATTTTTAACAGCGCCACAAGAATTAATTCATTCATTAAATTAATTGGTTGGTTGTTAGAATGGACAATTAATTTTAAGCAGATCAAAGCTGCTTAACTTTTTGACCGCGTAACAATTAGCTTATGCGATCGCTAGATTGTTCATTTTTTCAAGACTTAAGATTTAGAGGTTCCAAACGTAAAATTTCTTCACCCGTTTCCCTAAAATGGAGCTAATTTAACCTACGGTTATGGCAAATTATTTTGATCGATCCGCTCTCAATTCGCTTCAACTACCTCCTTTACCTTATCAAAGACCTTTACTGGCGATCGGTCACGGTACAAGAAATAAACGAGGAAGACAAACTTTTCTCGATTTTGTTGAAACCTACCAAAAATTAGATACTTCTCGTCCTGTTATTCCTTGTTTTTTAGAATTAACTGAACCGACAATTCAAGAGGGAGTAAAAGCTTGTGTCGAAGAAGGGTATACAGCAATTACGGCTCTCCCTATCTTGTTATTTGCTGCTAGACATAATAAATTTGACGTTACTAATGAATTAGATCGAGCGCGATCGCCTTATCCTCAGTTAAGCTTTAATTATGGTCGTCATTTTGGCATTACCCCTAAAATTATTGAACTGTGGCGCGATCGCCTCGCAGAATTAGACAAGCCGCAAAATAATCCCCATAATATTTCCCGTGCTGATACAGTACTGTTATTTGTTGGTCGAGGTTCGAGCGATCCTGATGCCAATGGAGATGTCTGTAAACTAGCTCGGATTATGTGGGAAGGTAGTGGCTACAAGACAGTAGAAACCTGTTTTATTGGTATTACTCATCCTCGTTTAGAAGAAGGTTTTCGTCGCGCATATTTATACCAAGCCAAACGCATTATTGTTTTACCCTATTTCTTGTTTACGGGAACTTTAATGGAAAAAATCTTTAATATTACCGCCCAGCAGCAAGAACAATATCCCGATCTCGATTTGATCTGTTTACCTGAAATGGGTATTGCACCTCAACTGTTGCAAGTGATTAGAGAACGAGAAATCGAAGCACAGTTGGGCAGGGTAGTAATGAACTGTGAAATGTGCAAGTTTCGCCTTGCCGCAACAGATGAACATGGACATGAACATCATCACTTCCATAACCACGGACATCATCACCATCATCATAGTACTAACGATCCCTACGCCAAACTAGAGGATTATCACCAACGCATTTGGCAAGCCCCCTAACTTAACCGCTATGGTGTACACACAACTGTTTATTGAATTCATTTGTTTGATTTTGAGTTGAATAATGCCCCCTAAATCCCCCAAGCTTGGGGGACTTTCAGCCAATTACTCTTGTTCCCCCCAATTTTTTGGGGGGCTAGGGGGGCAGAGATTAACTTGTGTTTACACGGTAGAACTTAACCAGGGAACACCGGTCACCGCAGGCATCGGAGGGGCTGTCTCTTGAATCGCATTCAAGAGTTTATAAGCCCCGTTCGTTGTACGGCGGTGTAACGGTGACTTCAGTGCGAGCAAAAAAATTATTTCAAAGCTGAGGTAATAATTTCTGGAGTAACTTGATCGCTAATAATTACTTCACCAATGGTAGTAGGCAGAATAAAACGTACTTTCCCTGCTTTTACCTTTTTATCACTTTTAATAGTTGACAAAATATCTTCCATTGCCAACTCAGAGGGAATATCTGTAGGTAAGCCAGTTTTAGCAATCAAAGCATCTTGTCGTTTAGCTTTTTCCTCTGTCCATAAACCCATCTCAACAGCAATCTTGCCTGCTGCAACCATGCCAATCGCCACAGCCTCTCCATGAACAAACTGCTGATAATTAGTTAGACTTTCTACCGCATGACCGATAGTATGTCCATAGTTAAGAATCGCTCGTAATCCTGCTTCTTTTTCATCTTGGCTAACCACTTCAGCTTTTGCCTGACAGGAGCGAGTAATAATAATTTCTAGCAACTCATCGCTGAGATACTCTAAACTATCCAAGCGATCGCAATTTTCTAATTTAGTAAATAAATCCTCATCCCAAATAATGCCATACTTAATTACCTCTGCCATACCTGCACGAAATTCTCTAGGAGGGAGGGTTTGTAACAGGGTAGGATCGATCGCCACCAACTTAGGCTGATAAAATGCACCAATCAAGTTTTTACCTTGAGGATGATTAACTCCAGTTTTACCTCCCACAGAAGCATCGACAATCGCAAGTAGAGAAGTTGGTACTTGAACAAAATTTACTCCTCGTAACCAAGTAGCAGCGGCAAATCCTGTCATGTCGCCGATAACTCCACCTCCTAAAGCCACAAACGTAGAAGAACGTTCCAAATGATTGGCTAAAGCAGTATCGTAGACTTGCTGGATAGACTGGGGAGTTTTATATTCTTCTCCTGCTGGTATTAAATGGGTACAAGTTTCAAAGCCAGCCAATTCTAAAGATTTGAGGCAAGTCTCACCATAGTGATTAAATATCTCGGGGTTAGAAATAACTAATACCTTGTCACCGATAGCTAATTGTTTCATTTGGCTACCTAATTGAGCCAGACTACCAGGAGATATAGCAATTTTATAAGAATTTTGAGGTAGATTTACAGTGATGTTGGGCATATCGGCTACAGATATTTAATTAAGCCTATTATGGCAAATTTTTTTCGACTCAATTGTAAGAATTAAGAATTAAGAATTATAAAAATTAAAAACTGAAAAATAAGAGCTAAATTAGCTTAAGCTTTACTAGAATAGTAAACTTGGCAAAATCTATCAGTGAACGATAAATTCAGTTTGACCCTGTCCCCAGCCAGCAAAATATTACGGCGTTTCGCTCTTAATGGTTGGACAATTTTAGTTATGGCGATCGCCTTAGTGGTTGCCACGCCCATATTATTTGTTTTTAGCAGTATTTTTACTAGATCGACTGCTATTTGGAAACATTTGGCGGCAACTGTTCTACAAGACTATATTACTAACTCTCTCTTGCTAATGCTTTTGGTAGGAATAGGAGTATGTCTAATTGGTGTAGGAACAGCTTGGCTAGTAACTATGTGTCGTTTTTGGGGAAGCAAATGGTTAGAATGGATGCTGCTATTACCTTTAGCTGCTCCTGCATATTTGTTAGCTTATGCTTACACGAATATGCTAGATTACTTTGGGCCAGTGCAAACGAGTTTACGCAGCCTGTTTGGTTGGACTAGTGTAGAAGATTACTGGTTTCCTAACATTCGTTCTCTGTGGGGGGCGGCGATAATGTTGCTGTTGGTACTATATCCCTATGTCTATTTGTTAGCGCGGGTAGCATTTTTGGAGCAATCAGTATGTACCATAGAAGCTAGTCGTGCCTTAGGATGTACCCCCTGGCGCAGTTTCTTTACTATTGCAATTCCTTTAGCTAGACCATCAATTATGGCGGGTTTGGCCTTAGCCTTGATGGAAACTCTCAATGATTTGGGTACAGTAGAATATTTTGGGATTAATACCTTTACCACAGGAATATATCGTACATGGCTAGGGATGGGGGAAAGAGCTGCTGCTGCGCAATTAGCAGCTTGTCTAATGATCTTGATCCTAGTGTTAATTGTATTAGAAAGGCGATCGCGTAACGCAGCCCAGTATTATGAAAGTTCTAGCTCTCTAAGAAGATTAACTCCCTATCAACTAAACTTTTGGCGTGGTACATTAGCTGGGATCAGCTGTTTATTACCTGTCATCTTCGGATTTATTATTCCTGGAGTCTATCTATTACACTTGACCTTAAAGAATTTAGACTCCGCTTTTGATGACAGCTTCTGGAATTTAGCTCAGCATAGTTTTATCCTAGCTATCATAACAGCGATCGCTGCTATGATAATTTCTTTATTTATGGCTTATGGACAGAGACTAGAACCAAACTGGTTCATGAAAACAGCAGTCAGAATTGCTGCCATGGGTTATGCTATTCCAGGTTCAGTAATCGCTGTGGGGGTATTAATTCCTGTAGCAGGGTTAGACAATATTATTGATAGCTGGATGCGTTCCACTTTTAATATTTCTACAGGTTTGCTACTTTCAGGAACGATCACTTCTTTAATTTTTGCCTATTTAGTACGTTTTCTGGCGGTTGCTTTTGGTTCGGTAGAATCAAGCTTAAACAAAATCTCCCCTAATTTAGATGATGCTTCTCGCAGTTTAGGTTATGGTTCAACTAGTACCCTCTGGAAAATTCATACCCCCCTAATGACTGGGGGTTTATTAACCTCGGCGATGTTGGTTTTCGTAGATGTGATGAAAGAACTACCCGCTACCCTAGTAATTCGTCCATTTAATTTTGACACCTTGGGGATTAGGGTTTATCAATATGCCTCTGATGAAAGACTAGCAGAAGCTGCTGCACCTGCTTTAGCCATTGTCTTGGTGGGTATAATTCCTGTAATTCTTCTAAGTTGGCGTATTACTCACTCACGGTAATTAGTTTTTGTACACGACTTGGCAATTTACTTACTGGTTAAGATCTGTTTCATAAGATTGCAACATATCAAGCAGAAATTGAAGATCCCGTTGCATAAATCACCTGAACAGAGGATAAGATTTCTTGACGACGCAAATAGTTACGACTGGTTTCGATGCCTTGACGAGTAATGAGATCGACTTCTCTTATAGATTTTAAACAAAGATGACAGCTAGTTAAAAAATCAGCTCTCAGTATATTCGCAAAAAATATCTAGTCCAACTTTAAGGATATAGAGAACAATAATTGTAGCGATCGCTGGGTCAATTGGTAAAGTAATTAAACCCACTAAATAAACAATTGTTCCTGTTAGTAAAGGAGCTGCATTAGCTTTCCCTTTATTTTGATTGTATTCTTTAACTTTGGCGCGAAAACCTTCATTACCACAGATTTCTTTACGTAGTACTTTTTTAGTTACTTCCCAGAGCGATTTTCCTTCTGACAAGCTTTGTACCCTGTTTTTCTCTTTCCATAATTCCTCGAAACTAGCTTCAAGTAAACCGTTATTTTCTTCTAGAATAGCTATAGCTTCTTGAGCGGGATTATAGTCTTGTAGTAACTGTCGGGTTTCCTCTAGTTCGGTGCTGGTTAATTGAATTGCCATACAAGTCAGAATAATCAAACAATAAGCTATTTCAGACTAATTTAAGCCTAAATCTTACCCTATCATAATTATTTCTATATCTATCGATACAATCAAATTAAACCCTTAAAAGTCGATC
>JAAUYG010005385.1_pt1 | contig 14463 bp, 12 predicted proteins | sample 7278091 | NCBI WGS metagenome assembly JAAUYG01 (sample SAMN14350201, study PRJNA611818) | marine sediment metagenome | isolation source: surface marine sediment (0.6m) | place: French Polynesia: Moorea | collected 2018-08
ACTCGTCTTCAACTATGCCTAACTTGCACACCAAACAAAGCCTCTCCTCCACAGGTTTCGACTGCCAACGCCCGGTTTCGATGTGTAGAGGCAATATGCCAGACCTAAATCTACAAATCGCAGCCGAAATTGATTAAACTTCTCCTGAATTATCTTCTCAATAGTCGTCGCAAAATTATGTTTGGAATTTTCAAAGTTTCGGAAAACTGAAAATTTTATGATGTTTTTTCGTACTCATTAACATGGCACCCAATGGGAGTGAAAATTTCCTGACACCACTCCTCCTACAAATGGCAGGCAAAAGGTTTTTCAAACTTGTCCTGAATTGTCCTTCCAGTTTTTCTCACAAAACTACGTTTGGAATTTTTGAAATTTTGAATTTTTTATTTTTAACGTTATTTTTTGTCGAAAATTTCAAACAATTGTACCCTAACAATTGTACCCTATGTACAAACCAAAAGGCTCAATTATCTGAAAAAGGAGCGATCTTAGAACGGGGTGAAATTTGGGATTTGCGGGTAGTAGTTCAATATATATAGAGTACCTTTGGCCTTGTAGCGTTCAAGATAATTTTGGGGTCATTAGGTGCAGTTACGATTTTTCCGAAATTTTGTACCTAATGATAAGGGATTGGAAAAAATTTCGAGGGGCCATAACAGCTAAACAGTGAGAGATAGACATATTGTTACTATTAAATATTAATAGCAGGTCATATATGAAGAGTTGGATGGCACAATCACATTTGACCTTGTGACCCTGAAAGATCAGTATCAAGGTCATTCAGTTTTTGAAGACTTATATCTCGTAAACGAGCCGAGGTAGGCAATATGTTGCTATTAAAGATTAATAGAAAACCATATATGGGGAGTCCAATAGTAATATTAAATTTGACCTTAGTGACCTTAAAATGTTAATATCAAGGTCACTCAGATTTTGAAGGCTAATACCTCGTAAAGGAGCCGATTTTGGCCATGTGTTACTAATTAAACACCAACAGGAAATCATATATGGGAGTCCAGAACCACCATCGCATTTGACCTTGATTGACCTTGAAAAGCAAAGTCATGGTCACTCTGCGCCAGAAAGATTTTGATAAAAAAAGTCTGCAGAAAATTGCAATTTGTCATACCAACTGCCTGCAGTTGTCAAGCAGATAGCCAAGGTCCATAGACCTCTTGTTACTTTATCAAGTAGGTAGAAGCCTCGACTTTAAATGAGCAGTGCGTATGGCTATTTGAAGAACAGAAAAAGAGGAAGTCGAAAAAAATCGGCTTCACTCTGTTTCTTCATGCATTTTTATGTCTATGATTTTGGAAAAAAAAGAAATCAGAACACTTGCTGCTGGATGAAATTTATGCATCAATTTCAGCCAGGTGATAGCTGAAAGTAAATCATTTACTTTCACCAGGGTCATGGATTAGTGTCAGAAAAATAGCCATAAAAAGCAACACTGCAGCCAATTGCGCACCGCTAATTTAAAAGCGGAGACTTCTGCATACTTGAAATAAAAATGAGACACTCTGCGTTACACCCCAGAGCGTTTCATGGCGATCCATGCCTCATAGTTGACATTTTGTGCCGTGAAGTGGCGTTGGTGCACCGAGAACTGGACACTCATACCGACAACGGGAGAATTGATTCTCATAATTTCATGTGGTTATGCTACGAGATCGATTCTGTCATCAAAACGCTGAGACTGGGCGATATTGTGACAGATGGTGAGCTTTCTAGCCAGCTGTGGTTGTAAACCAACTGTTGTGGAGAGAGCTATATATTGTGGTTCGAGTAGCTAATGCAGGGAGTTGACGCCTGATTAGTGAAGAATTGTGACGTTTTCATTGAAGTGTTTCACTGAAATGGCCTTTTGGTGAAGGACTCACAATTTGAAATTCACATGGATAACCATACGGTGTGTAGAGCCAGTTCAGAAGAACAGGCGATTTTCTGCACTTCGGGTGTGTAGTCTGGGGAAGCAGAAAACACCACGACTGGGTGGTATGCCATCTGTCGGTGGAAGCATTGCGATAGTAGTTCGGAGTCGTTCTGCCTGGACGTCGCTGCTGCCGTGAAGAAAAAGTCTACTCGGATGTAGGACTTCTTGATTGCACATTGTGCCCAGCACCTCTGTCTACTCGGATGTAGGACCTTCTGATTGCACATTGTGCCCAACACCACTGTCTACTCGGATGTAGGACTTTCTGATTGCACATTGTGCCCAGCACCACTGTCTACTCGGATGTAGGACTTCTTGATTGCACATTGTGCCAAGCACCTCTGTCTACTCGGATGTAGGACCTTCTGATTGCACATTGTGCCCAGCACCACTGTCTACTCGGATGTAGGACTTTCTGATTGCACATTGTGCCCAGCACCACTGTCTACTCGGATGTAGGACTTTCTGATTGCACATTGTGCCCAGCACCACTGTCTATACGGATGTAGGACCTTCTGATTGCACATTGTATGCATCACCTCTGTCTACTCGGATGTAGGACCTTCTGATTACACATTATGCCCATCACCTCTGTCTACTCGGATGTAGGACCTGCTGCTTGCACATTGTGCCCATCATCTCAGAAGATTCAAGAAATAGATCGTCTCATTCAAGGAGGCCTGTCTCGTGCTTCTATTCAGCCTTACCCAGAAGTCAACGTTATTATAACAACTCACTCTAATCCTTTGAGATTAAACTAATACTGTGAGTGTAGTCAAGTATGTTTAAAACCACTAACGGAGTTAAACACGTAGAAGTGTTGTCACCCACACTACTGTATTTGCTTTGTACCTAGATGTGTTGCTAAAAGATTAAAATCTAGTGGTGCCGGGTGCTACATAGGGGTTTTTTTGTTCATGGGAGCATTCGCGTATGCAAACGACGTAACACCCCTTTTCCCCGCTAAACGGGCAAAGTACACGTTGCAACATATCGCAAAGGAATTCAGTAAAAAGTATAACCTGACTTTTAACCCAACAAAGTCTCTTTGACGGTGTATTGATTGGGTGGCTTTGATCCAAATATAAATGTGGTTTGCAATGGGATAAGCATTCGTAACTCGCCATGTACAACTCATTTGGGCCACTTGGTAGGAACATATTCTAAGGATGAAGACATTGGACTATGTGTTGCCGATCTGTGTGAGTGAGTTAAGGTGACACTTGCGTAATGTAGAGGAATTAATAGCCTGTTGAGGTATGGGGTTTTCAAATCGTTCCGCATGTCTGTTTGTGGTTGTAGTATGTGGGATTTTTCGCTTAATGAGACCTAATTATTCTTTGCAGCTTGGCGAAAGTGCCAGCGTAAAGTTGTTAGTGTACCAACTCACTGCAATCTGCTCCCGCTGAATTGTAATGATAGAGATGTGGATGTCCAGTTACACCTCAGTATTATGTTCCTTTTTGTTTTATAAATAGTGCTAATGTACCTGTACGCCTTTGTGGTAGCGTTGAATGGAAGTTGTTCTCCAATCGCTAACACCATGACTTACATATGCAACCGATATGGGTTCACCAAGAATGCATTATATATGAAACCTATTGGCCAAATCTTAGGAGTGATGAACAATAAAATATCGCAAGAAATGGACAGAAGTGACTATATCACAGCTTGGGCAGTTGCTGATTCATTCATATGGAGACAATGTATCAAAATTTGGGTCTCACAAATATATATTAGAAGACGTGCGTTATATTATCTCTGTACCAACTAACACAATAATGTGTACGTATGACATTATATATATAAGTTTTATTATAATTTGCGTTTTTATCGTACTACGAGTACGAAATAAATGTATTTATTATTTATTGTGCCATTGAATTATTCTTGCGAAAACCTTATTATGCTGCAGCTGTATTGTTCAGTGAATTCTTGTGCATTTTGTTATTTGCCACTCAAGAATAAAAAGTTCCGTTTACAGTTGGCATTATTTATTTGGTCTGGAACTAGCATACGAAATAACCTAAGGCGTATTATCGACCTTAACATTAACCCGTACATTCCCGGTATGTCTATAGTGTTTACAGTAACTATTCTTAGGGATCATTTTCTTTGCATGCCAGATAGAACAGTTAAAGAACAACCCGCTTATTGGCAGTTCGGTTGCTTCAGTTCGTCTGAACGACTACTCGTCTGACACCTACCGGCTTTACAGGGAGTTCTTTTACAAACATTTCCAAGTGGCGGTGCTGGAAAATCACCTAAAATGGCGACAGACAGAGTGGGTTAAGGTAAGTGGACTGGGTGATTGTGAGTGAATGAGTGGAGTAAGGAGTGAGTGGCTGGGGGAATCAGTGAGTGATGATGGGTGCGAGTTAGTATGCGATTTACTGAGTGAGGCAGTGAGCGAGTTAGTGAACAGGGCGCTGGTTTAGTGACGGTGAATAAGAATGAATGAATGAAGTTGAGTAAATGAATGAGTGTGGCAGGTGGGTGGGTGGACGGATTGATTTAGGGGTCTGAAGGAGTAGGTACATGTTACTGAGTAACGAGTGAAGGATCAAGTGACTGTGGGAGGAAATGAGTGACAAGGTGAAAGAAGGAATACGGGACTTGGTGATTGGGTGGAAGGGTGGACGAGAAAGAATGAGGGGGTGACTGACAGTGAGCGCGCGGTTGAGTCCTTGGGCGGAAAGTGAGCGAGTGACCAGGTGGGTAGGCGAGTGTGTGAGAGAGTGAGAGAATGCATGTGCGAGGGAATGCAGGTGTGACGGTAAGAGTAAATTATGTATTTCAATAAATGATGAATAAGTAAATTAAGAATTAAGGAAGAACACAGGAAGGGGAGAAAGTAAGATGCGCTATATATAAATGATCCTTGAAGACCGTATGAATGAATGAATGAATGAATGAATGAATGAATGAATGAATGATGATAAACAAGTGTACACGAGTACAGCAATGGAAACTAGTAAGACTTTGATGTACTGTTGAAAAATATTTTCCGTGTTCTGAATCAGCCTTTTTACAAGTTTAGAGTGTAGAGTTTTCAAGACACCATGATATTATAATGTATTTCGATTTGAACGATGAACTGAGATTTCAGAAATTTAAATACATATTGTTTTCCTTTAAAATAAGCCTTTCCCATATGGAATATAACTAGTTAGAACTTTTGCTAAACTTAACTTAGGACAGATTTGGGAATTTAAGAAATGGGTTATTTTTAGGCCTCTTCATCAAGAGCTTTTCTTAACCTTTCAGGGCGTATTGACCATTGAACATGCCCTCAAGGCCATTAAGCAGCTTCTTGACAACGGGTAAGTAACGACAAACATCTGGTCTGGGATAGGCCCGTCTTAATTATAATCTATATTTTATATACACTGCTTAAAAGAATTAACAGATAACATTACTTCTCCAAAAAGTGCACCCAAAATTGTTAGAAGAATCAAAATATTGCTTCCCAAACCCAGACACACACACACTGAAGGACAAAACGCAATTCGTTAATTATTTTGAGCAGTGTATTTCTAAAGATGGTGAGGAAGCATAATACAGTGGAACCTTTTTTTAGCAATAAGGCCGAGCCTCAGCTAGGGGAACTAGGTACAGGTAGAGCTGCTCGGAAAAGTCCCATGGCTTACTGGACACGTTGTAGCCGGACTGGAGTCGTCTCGAAAATACTTACTCTTAAATTTTAGCTCTGCTTGACGATGTCAGCAGAGCCCATGTCGTCCGTTGTCCGCCCGTCCTTAGTCTGTGTCGTAATTATATGTGAACCTAATGACACGGATTACTTTCAAAGTTTGGTTGTTGCTTCCCGTGGGCCATACGCCCGGATAGTTTTTGAATTTGTGAAAAAAACACAACAAAAAAAAAAAAAACACACACACACACAAACACAAAAACAACAACAACACATTTTCCATTTTTACGATTGTTTTTTTCGTTTGCGTTAACATAGGACCTTATGGCAGCAAACATTTTAAAATGCTACTCCTCCTACAAATCAGAGACGAAATGTTTCAAACTTCTCCTGAATTTTCTTCCCCATGGTCCTCACAAAACTCCGTTTGAGATTTTTGAAATTTAGAGTTTCCGATTTTTAACGATTTTTTTTCGGATTTTTCAAATTAACCATTGTACCTTTGGCCAGGGTATCTTTGACCTTGTAACGTTCAAGGTCATTTTGGGGTCATTTGGCGCAGGACCTAATGATAAGACATAGGAGAAGCCATTTCGAGACATGTTACTATGAAATACCAATAGGAAATCATATACCGGGAGTCCAATAGGTCTATCAGATTTGATCTTAAGGTAATAGGAAACCACATAAGGGGAGTCCAGTAGTATGATTACATCTGATCTTAGCGATCTTGAAAGGCCAATGTCAAGGTCACTCAGATTCTGAAGGTGCATTTCTGGAGCCAAATGTACAGGTGGATCCAAGATAGATCCCATGTTACTATTAAACAGTAATAGGAAACCACACATGGGAGTCCAATGGTATGATTACATTTACCCTTAGTGGCATTGAAAGGTCAATTTCAAGGTCACTTAGGTATGTGAAGTCTTCTATCTCTTAAAAGGGCAGAGTTAGGCCATGTGTTACTATTAAACAACAACAGAAAAGCATAATTATATGGGGAGTAGTTTGGCAACATGACGTTTGATCTTGGGTGGCCTTGAAAGGTCACAATCAAGGTCACTCAGATTTTAAGGCTTATGTCTCTAGAGGAGCGAGATGGACTATATGGCACTATTAAACTTTAAGATGAAATCATATACGATACATTCATTACTGGTCACTCGTTTAGACGGGGTGGAGCAACTCACAGCACTCCACTGCAATGTTCCATCAGAGACCATCAAGGCACAGGGGGACTGGAAATCCCTATTTTATTTAGATGACCTGGATGCGCTAACAGAAGCTTGGGGAGGTTTCTCACTAAAACCCATGTTCATGTAATCGTCTACTTTAAACTAATCATCTTCTAAGTCTTGTCTTTTTTTGGCGGGGGGGGGGGGGGTATTGTCCTTTTAGCGGGCTGCAATAAAGTTCCGAAATCCCAATTATCAGTATGATAGTTTTCGCTGACATTAAAAACTGACATAATTATGCTGAGGTACAGTGTGAGAGTTAGGCAAAAATTTCACTTTAACTTCTTAGTCTGCAGTTTAGTCTGCAATTTTTTAGTCTGACTTTCTGATAGAAATCTACGTAATACTGCCATTCGTCATACCAACTGCAGTTGTAAAGCAAAGTGGCAAGGTCCATAGACCTCATGTTTTTACTTAAGTCACATTTTGCAATACAGAGCGCGCCTGCTGCGCGGATGAGCTCCGTCCGCACAGTAAGTAACGTGCGGGTATTTCCGTATCGGGTGCCCTTGGGCGTCCCCAATGGACAGTGTTCTACTGCAGCGACAAATAACACTTTGACACAAAAATCCAAAACGTGCTACTCACATTATTGCTCGCTATTGATCCAGACCAATTGGATTTCCTTTATGACACAATAATGGTCGCAGAGTGGAAAGACAACATCTACCGCAAGTAAAATGTGTACAATTATGTACGTATGACAGTTACTGTTTTCCAAACGTTCTGTACTAGCAATACCAATCGCGATGTTGATCATTCAATGTCTCGATGTCCACAAATCAACAACGGGGCGTGAATGAGTTGCAAATCGGTATCCCTGAAACAGGAGACTCAATGGCTGCATTTTTTTTGAAAACGACAAAAAATGTGAGATACTACGTGACCACGTCATGGGATATACAGCTACCACGTGATTGCCGCCCATCCAGTGTTCTCAAAAGATTTCATGTACGCTGGACCTTTGAATCGTAGATCTCACTAAACTACCTGACTACTAATATCAGTATCAAACGGTTCCGCTTCTCGCCGTTTGTTTAATTGCTTACAGTGTAACTGTCCGGTGAATTATGTAAGTATGTAATTTATGTAAGTGAAATAAATAACACACGTGTACTTGCCACCCACGACTATAGACTGGACTCTGGTTGGGCTGTGATGGAAATCGCATCGCCTTATCAGTTTTAGTGTAGGTTTCCTGCATACACGATAACTGCATGTGCCTATAGATACTGTATAATATTATACTTATTGTACAAGTACATACAGCTTGTATACTACAAGCTGTATGTACTTATTTTTCTTCAAATACGCTTGTATCAAGACCTGTCATTGCTATACATTGTATACAGTTTGAAAATAAATTGCTACTACTACTAAGTACTACTACTACTACTACTACTACTACTACTATTACTACTACTACTACTACTACTACTACTACTACTACTACTACTACTACAACTACAACTACTGCTACTACTACTACTACTACTACTACTACTACTACTACTACTACTACTAGTGCTGCTGCTGCTGCAGTTGCTACCACTAGTGTTACTACTACTACTAGCCCTGCTACTACTGCTACTAAATTTAATACTGCAACTACTTTCATGGCTGCAACATCAACAGTTAATTCCACCCTTTGGCTTTCCCTCCCCTAGGTCTATCAGTAGCAGTCATAGACAGCCCCGTACTCAGCCTGGTAGGGACCTACTTCCAGAGACGACGGTTCCTGGCGACCGGAGTGGTGTTCGCTGGTAGCAGCCTTGGTACGCTGGTGTTCCCGCCACTCTTCACGGTCCTTGTGGACACTTACGCGATCAGAGGAGCCATGCTCATAGTGGGAGGCATGTGGCTTAACACGCTTGCCATAGGTGCATTGATTAGGCCTCTGGTGCGGGAACCTCGTCAGGAATGGCAGGAGGTGGAGGGAAAGGACCTGGCGGAACTGAAAGGTTTGAGGGAGGTGGATTCTCCAACCATGCCTACTACATTGCCTAAGCCTTGCCCACAAGTGCAGACAGACCATGTACCAAGCAATACTTCACCAGAGGAAATTCTGGCAAATGGCAGAACTGTGGATGTTTCACGGGAAAGTTCCGTGCCACAGGAACAAAGTTCCGACCTGTGCTACTGCCAAATCAAAAGCGAATCGGACGATAGCAATGCAAGAGCTAAACCAAAGTGGTTCCAGAGGAGGACCAAGTCGGCGAAACGCTGCTCAAAGTGTCCGGATACCAAACAAAGCACGTGTGACGTCAATAATCACAACCTGAACGGTTATTCGTCTAAAGATCCCGAGAAAGCAATGTTAAACCCGGAACCTAATAAGAGCAAGAAAGAAACCCCCCATCCAGACAGCAGTCGCTTGCGTCACAGACTCCTCGCGCATGTCAAGGATTATATCCGGTTTCTGCGGACCCCTGGGCTATGCGGTCTTGTCGTCGTGTTCACCCTTGCATCCTTCGCCTACTTCAACCAGTTTTTCGTCCTCCCCCCGCTAGCTAACGAGATCGGTCTGTCCAAGATGGAGGGAGCATGGCTCGTCTCAATCGCCAATGTCGTCGAGCTCTTCTCCAGGTTTTATTTTTGTCTTTTATATATGTCTTATTTTTACTTAATATCTAACATCTCTATAACCTAGCCCTTACAATTGCATTAATGTGGCCATATGCATGACTTGTATCGGCGCAAGATGCTTTGGATTTGACCCCTGAAAAGGATGATGGTTCCTGGCCTGGATTGTAAATAGTGATATTTTTAACAAAGTGTAGTCGCTAATTTTAACCATTGATATTTCCTCATCATTTTGCTCTGAACTATACATACATCTAAACTATACAAAAACGTTAAGGATATTAAATATCGTTAACTATATTTATATAGTTCATATATGCTATGCGTGCATGGTTAGCATATATCAACTACACAAAAAAGTTTGAGATATTTAAAATATCCTAAACTTTTTTGGGTAGTGTATGTTCTGCTTTCTCTTATTTTTTATCCGCTTACGATTTTGTGTTGTCTGATCCTGACTTCCTACAGGTTACTAAGCGGCGTGCTGGTGGACAGAAAGAAGGTCCGGAAGACTCTCCTGATCCAGATTAGTTTCGCTGCCACCGCTCTCTTGGGGTTCGGCTTCTCGTTCTGGATACAGCGCACAAGTCTGATGGTGTACGCCGCTCTTTTCGGCCTCCTAGGCGGGATCTTCATCCCTCTGTGCATCCCACTTCTAGTAGAACTGGTCAACGAGAGACAGGTCAGCAGTGCGGCAGGGCTCTTTCCTCTCTTCACAGGGCTGGGCATCTCACTGGGACCCCCGATACTGGGTAAGATATATACACTACACAAAAAAGTTATTAGGATATTAATTATCCTTAACTTTTTGTATAGCTCATATATGCTATGCGTACACGTATAGCATATATCAACTACACAAAAAAGTTAAGGATATTTAATATCCTAAACTTTTTTGTGTAGGGTATGACAAGCACACCCGAGTGCTAATAACTCACAAACGCAGCACTCATAAAGACAATGCAATTAACACAGAAGTGTACGACTATTTTGAACGGGTACTGCGCACAGAATACATACACTTAAGATTCCTACTTGAAAGCATCCAAGCCACATCGGTTTATATTATACCTATATTTTACAGTTTAGTCAAGATTACTAGTATATCTAAGTTATAAATATACACTTCGCTGTGTCCATTATGATACTCAGTTTCGCCTCCGACGTTATTTTCCAGGAGCTGTTATGGATGGCACAGGGACGTTCACAAACTCTCTCCGTCTGTGTGCCGGCTTCTATGTCCTATCTTTCGTCGTGTTTGTCATACACACTCAGACCCGCACGCGCCGCCACGTGCTGACATCACGTTGCCGTGGTAACTGCTCACCAGTGTTCGTGGAAACAGAAGTCTCACGCGACCCTGAAACATGTCCTTAGAAACCAATAATGGCAGATGACGCTGTAAACAGTCGCCTCATGATCACCATGGTTACAGCCAGGACCTCGCTGAGAACAATGCACGACCTTGATGAGTTAGATGGGTGGGGTTGCTTTGTCTGCCAGGAGAATGTACCTTTCTATTAACCGCCAGCCATATACCGATACCCTGATATCGTGTGGTTGGGTCAGATTGGTATTAACGCGAGAAGACAAAAGATTAATGCAGCAGGGTTGCTGGTGGTATCTCATGAGGCAGATATGACCACAACCCGAGATTTTATGGGTCAAAACATTATACACCATAGGAAAATAACATTGATGTACAAACTGCCTTATGTACATGGCACATATATATTTTTTTTCAGTTTATTATTGAGCGTATTTGTAGGCTATATACTACTAGTATGATGTGCGTTTGCTTGCCTTCTTTTGCATGTGTTTTGTGGGTTTACAGCGGCATGAACAGGGACCAAGCCTGTACTGTGATACTGAGGCACCGACTGTTGTCATCCGCCAGCATATATTATAGGGTATCGCCGAACATCTTTCAAATGAAATATTTACATTTACTGTGAAATCTTAAGGCAGCTGAGATTAAAACAACCCCATATCAGTTTGTGTTACTTATGGCTATTTAGCGCGTTCGTGTTTCTGCGTTTATTGCATGTATGTGCTTGATATTAGTTGTTGGAGTCTACTATAATATGCACCTGGTTTAGCAGTTGCTTCAAGTATCATTATATTTCTAATTGTTAATAATACGGTACACAATTTACATATGTTTTCAAGCTAAATGCGCAAAGGGCAATGTAATGTAATTTACGTATTTTTTTCGTATCACACAGTATGTATATTTTAAAGATAATGCCCACACAATTGGCACGATATAGCCACACATCGCATAATTCAAATCCAATCGTTTCGCCCCATAATGCATTGGAATCGGAATATATGGTGACTGCGTAAACTACTATCAATCTTAAAATTGCGGTAAGTCTAATTTAGATCTTATTTTTCAACTTATTTGTAACGGTTTTTCAACGGAAGCAGCTAAACGTTGCGACATATACAGTTATATGACTATATCAAAAAGACCCTCTCGTCTCCAGCATACTTCGCTTTGTAACTGCAACTACAGTATATTGTCTTTGTTCTATGCTTTTACGTTGAAAGTATCTTGATGAAATACGCTTCAGAAGAAAATCTGCATATAAAAATGTACATTGTACTCTTTTTAACCGCCATGCAATGTGTTATGTGCGGGATGCGTCAGAGTAGTAGCGGACGGGCTGCTTCCGAACTGTGTCAATGCAATCATGGTCATCAGCCATATCGCAGTTATAGACTAGTTATGCTACACGCTGGCAACGTTATGATAGAAGATAGAAAGAACTGTCAAAGAGTCACACCAGCAGTTCTCTCATTCTCTATTCTATGATAGATCGGTAAGGACTAATAAAACAAAAATGACCCTTACAAAGTTACAAAATGTTCTTTATCCCGATTGATCGTCTCAGAATTTCTGGTAAACACACACAATTGTTCATCACTCCAAATTGTGTCTGAAGCGGGACGGTAGCCGGTTAATACATGCATTTTATTCACAATAGGAAATATGGTGGAGCCTTATTCACCTAACAAAGGCAATCCATACACCATATACTTGACTCAGACAATTTTGCAGGTGTTGCTTAACAATAAGACAATAAAAATCAAGCGAATAACCCAACTTTGTAAAATTTTGAACGTAGCACTCAAAAGTATACGTACATTTACCCAAAGGTCCAGTGCACGATGCACCGAATGCCCCACACAATGACCTGATATTTAACGATCAAAATTGCCTGTGCGCACAAATACTTATTGCAATATCTTTGTCCGTTCTGCTCAATCAGGCGTTTACGAGATAAGTTCGTCGAATGTGACAAATGCACTGAATAACACCAAAAGAACCCCTAAACCGTCGAAGGTACCCTATGTACTTTCTCTCAACCGAGGTATAAACTGGTATCGGCTTTGCCATACGGCCACCTCCCCGTTGGCATACTTTATATTTTATAATTACATGTACGCATTGACTACCACGTTAGATATTGAATGTAGACTACAGATTGGTGAAAAATTAAAGATTGAAATGTCACATTTTTAGCAACCGTAGTAAACTCTCCCTAGGGATATACATGAATTATTGGTTCCGGAATGAATCTGTTTGCTAACAGAATATGGTAAATTGAAAATTTTATATGTGAGCTCAGAATTTCAAATCAAAAACAAAGCAACAACAAAACTGAAGACAATTTACAATTCGTTTGGCAACTTTGCTAGACCCCCCTCCCCCCTTCCCCCCTCCTAGAATTTTTAAGTTACTGTAATAGAGGGAAATGTCAGGTGCAGCCCAGGATAACGTGATATACTAGGTGCCCGTAATAAATTAAAGTTTTATTATTAACCCCAAAGATGGGTGTCTGAAATTATATGACAGATTCAATCAATCAATCGGTAATCAATTAATCCAGTAATACATTCACAATAAGACATTCATTCAAATACCGTGATTAAGCTTACTATATGATTCGTACATTAGAATTACATTACCAGTAATACATTACTAAGTATTTCATTGCAACTACATTTACAATTACACACTATTGCATTATAACAATATTCTTGAGCAAAGTTACAAGTACAATTACATTTAGTACCTGATCGCGGAAATGATAATGAAAGTGAAGACTGAAATGATTAATACTGAAAATACATAAAGGGTTTAGACCACTTTCCTGAAGACTTGTCTGGCAATCCCGACCATATGGGGTTCAAAAATGCACAGTGGAGCAAGCTATATTTATATAAATCTACAGTAAGTACAAGCATAAGGCTGGAGGAAACCATCCCTACATATATGTGGATGGACTAGACACTGAACAGGCTATAGAAACAAAAGGCCAGACAGTGACCGCGATATGCACATGACAAGCTGTCCTGCATGACCGATCAGAAAACGCTGTTACTTTAAGATGAACAACTACAGAGTTCTACAAGCTAGACAAGACTGGGCAAAGAGCAGTAAGATTGGACCTAGCAACTGCGACCAAAACTAATTCCTGTTACATTACCGAAAATATGAAAAATGGAAAAATGGATTTGTTTTTTAAAAAAATAGCAGGAAAAAGACTTAGCTAAATGTAGTGGTAGCTCTCTGTAAAGACAAACTTTAACAAACTGTTTAATTTTTACAGCATGGAAACTTTTACAACGAACTGTCTTTATGTAATGCATTGATAAGGCGAAGGGGCCACATAAAATCGCAAATGTGCAGAATGGCCCATAATAGCCCTGAATACTTAGCGGTAAAAAAGTACCATGTGTAAAACAGATACTTATCCCCATGACCCAAATTGCTGTCCGTTTTACTCTATGACAAAGGGAAATCCTGCCCTGGTATATGCCATTGTTACTGAGTGTATCTGGTGTGTACTTTTAGAGGGCATGCCGTTTGGAGATTTTACTCCCACGTAGCCCATGTTAACAAAAATGAAAGTGATTGAAAAAATTCCAAAATATGCAATTTCACAATCCCCCCCCCCCCGGAGCGTTGGGAAGTTGAAAAACTAGATTGGGCAGTTGCACGTTGAGGAGTTTGGGGGGCCTGGGTGCCCAGCTGGTGGCGTCCCGGAGGG
>JAAUYG010126731.1_pt1 | contig 14463 bp, 7 predicted proteins | sample 7278091 | NCBI WGS metagenome assembly JAAUYG01 (sample SAMN14350201, study PRJNA611818) | marine sediment metagenome | isolation source: surface marine sediment (0.6m) | place: French Polynesia: Moorea | collected 2018-08
ATTTAGTCTGCAGCAGTGAGTTTTTGATACAAGTCTGCAGAAAAAAATTGCCAATGTCATCCCAACTGCAGCTGTCAAGCAGAGCGCCAAGGTCCTTGGACCTCTTGTTTATTTTGCATCAAACTTTACCGTTTTACAGTAGCACACAGCAGTGAGCATGCAGCTCAGCTCGCCGACATCAAGAACTCCGTCATGCAACTGTATGGAAGCCTTAACGTGGAGCAGCATCAGATGGAGCGAGAGCAAGAGCTCCTGGCTAAGCTGGACCATCTCAAACTGCAGATAGAACCCATGGAAAAGGTAAGGGACAGGTCTCACTATCAAGGCATTTTATCCTAATACAGTGCTCCCTGCATTTTAAGACCGCCCCATTCAGCCATAAAATGTTGGTCTTAAATTGGAGGTGGTCTTAAAATGGAGGGAGATTTATATTGAAAATATCAGAATGATGTGCCTGACAACTGGTCTTAAAATGGAATGAATTGCTAAATGGAGGGGTCTTAAATCGCAGGGACCACTGTACATGTATACCATATTTAGACCATTGTAGACTGTGCATCCACAACATGACATATGCTTCAGATGACTAGATAATATGGCTTTGGATTCAGTGGCGTGGTAAATTCAAGAATATTTAAAATAGTTGGCCTGTATGTTTCATTTCTTTTCTTATATAATGTCTAGTAGAACCTGTCTTAGGTAGATTATGCCAGAAAAATGTGGTCTCTCAAGACTCTCTGGAACAGGTTCAGTTGTATTGAAATATAGTCTGGACCAGAAATTTGTTTGTGGTCTTTTGACACAGATGGTCTTTGATGGCAGTGGTCTTTCAAGACCACTGCCATCACTGTGTTGTTAAAACAAAGATTGTAATAAAGTTAACAGTCCTCCGCTCCATTTCTAGTCGTGACACACGATGTAAGCATAATGATAAATGAGGCCCGGGATATTTTTTATGTAGAATGTAGTACATGTACATTGTAGTACCGGTAATGTTCATACAGCACTGTCAGTATCTGTAAACATATGTAGACATGTGTATCTCATATATATTTTACTATAGACATTAAAAAAAAAAGCAGAAAAAGATTTTGCATTTTAGTAACAATCTAAATGTCCATCATGTCCATTACACATGTTACAGTATAAATATTGAAAAACGAAATGACCTCCCAAGCCCAGTTTGGCTTTTAAAACCAAAAGTGTACATCAGCATTTCTCATGTTCCTATGGTAGATAATGTGGTGTCTGTATAAATTACATCTCGCCCCCATTTCTTTATGATCAGAACACACTGTCTGGAGAGATGAGGATAGGGCATTCAAGATGTTCAATACCAGATACAAGTATTGAATTATACAGAAAACTCCAAAATTCCATCCACAAGATCCGCTCCCAAACTGAAGGCAGCTCAAATATAGTTATTCCGACTATTGATCGTTAGGTCTCAGGCGTCCAGACCTTCTGATGTTTGATTGGATAACCACCGGGGAAAGGTGATGGGCTTCCATTCATTCTGGGACCATAAGGTGATGGAATGTATAGAAGCCAGGGATCCGCCATGGAAATGTGATTACTGCCCTCCCGATAATCGGGTCCCCCGCCCTGTAACTGCATGGAACAGTGTGGGCCTAGGGTCGGGAGGATTGGGGACTAAGCCCCTACTTTCTGCCATGGATGGCCAGCCGCCTCCGAACTACAGTAGCTATTACCGAGGGCCCCAAGTTTGTCTGAAGCTCCCAGATGGAACATTCTGGGAGGGTACAGAGCCAATGCAAGCTAGGTATACCGTCTGCCTTCCTCAGGGCTTCCTTATGTGCCATTACCATGGTACCGGTGCGGGAGAGGTTGGAGATTGGTGCCTCGACCCCAACCCAATGCAACCCTCACTCAACCTGCCAAATGTCACTCCCGGTATGGATCTTGGCACAGAGCCCCTTAATATGATTACTGCCCTTAGTGAAGGCTTTTCTGCTGCTACATCCGCAGCATGTAGGGGATTCACTGGCTATCCTGCCAGATGAGATGCCATTATGCGGGGCAGGCAGCCCACAAGCAGAACTTTCCATTTATCACGCGGACCCATGTCAGATCCCCTGTTATCTGACCCCTCTTACCTGAACGTCTCGTCTACCCATCCAATGTGCCTGGTGTCAGTATAAAAAATATCCATTATGCTTTATCAGGAGACCAGTGTACAACATGATACAACATACACCAGGGATATAGAAAATGAACTTTTTTCCTACCATGATCATGATGATTATCCTCAGGTATAGCAATTAGATGAATTATTAGTAACAAAACAGGCATTGATGATTAGTCCTGCCTATTGTGTGATTACATTGTGCCAGCTCAGCACCCCTTCTCATGGTAACATTGCATGTCCCAGCGGGTGCATTTATGTATGATGCAAATTTCATAGATAAAGTATGGGTACCATAAGAGATGTTCGGTTGTTCTATTAAAATTTAGTCCAGATTATCTTGCAAGTTAAGCAAAGCTGCAGACTTCATTTCCTGTGAACATGGTCATGATGGTGAAGGAATGAAGAGTATGGTTTTCTGCTACCAGTTGTAATATACTGTAAATTCATTAATGTTCGCGGGGATTAATGTTTGCGGTTAGCTCAAGTCTTGTTAGTTATCTAGGTACATGAACGCATTATGTTTGCGGAGTATTAACTATTTATTTTTGCGATTTAAAGATGGTCGCGAAATTCGGCAAATAAATCCCTTGCAAACATTAATGAATCTACAGTACACAATGATCCATGTAACACATGTGTCATACATGATATATGTGAAGTAATATGAGCATGAGGAAATCCATAGTAATACCGTGGTCTTTCTCATGGCTTCTGTGCAGTAGCCATCTTCTCTAATGTACATGATGTGTCAAGCATCACGCATATGTTTATTCTCTCCCCCCCCCCAGTCATGTGGGAGGATGTGAGCCATTAATATGCAGTCTGAGAGCATTAACATGAATCAGTTCACAATCACAGGTGCTGGTATTTCACCAATACACGGTCACCCCCAAGTCCTCATGTGGTTATCGGTAAATGAAAACATTTATGATAGAATTTATTAACTTCACACCAGCGCAAAGTCTTCGAAAGTACAGAGCTTTTGACCAGTGATGTCAGGATGTCCGAAAACATTTATCATATGATTATGGAGCAGGAAGTTCCACAAATGGTTTAGAACCTTGGGGGGGGGGGAGTTCAAATCCAGTATGGGGCTCTTCCACCCATTGCTGCCAACGTGCTGTTTGGGCCAGTTCAATCTTCCATCAAACAGAAGACTCCATTTTACAAACATATATGACATATACAGACATATTTTACTTTTTGTTGGGTTTTGGTTTATCATATCGATTTCTTTCCCCTTCCTCCGTGTAGCTGAAGGCTGACCTGGCGGCTCAGACGGAGCGGCGTATGTCACGGCTGAGCTGGGTAGGCCTGGGGCTGATGGGTTTCCAGTTCGGGATCCTGGCACGGCTCACCTGGTGGGAATATTCCTGGGATATCATGGAACCAATCACGTACTTCGTCACGTATGGCACTGCCATGGCAATGACAGCCTACTACGTGGTCACTAGACAGGTAGGTAGCTGCTGACATTGGCTGAAAGCTGGATTATTTGACATCATAACGTACAACATAATACATACTGGCTTGAAAGACTGCAGTGCCCCAAATAAATGGATCTGTCAACATGGTCAATATGCTCCGTACTGAAAAGAGGTAATCTCTGCAGACACAATCAGTGATGCTGAAACTTGTGTACAGTGAAACCTGTCTTGAGAGACTACTACCATGAGAGACCACCTGTCTTGACAGACCACACATTTTCGGTGGAAGGACCTCCATTTCAATATAACTGGACCTTTCACCAGAGACCACCTATCTTGACAGACCACACATTTTCGTGGCCAATGGGGTGGTCTTTCAAGACCAACTGTATAATAATACTGTATAATAAAGACCACTATAGGGATCAACACATGTGATCCTTATATACAGATGGAGGTAGTCTTCACAGGTGTAATATGTTCCATAACATGTAAAATATACCATGGGTACCCATGGGAATGCAGTTAATATACAGGTGGTCTTTACAGGATATTCAGTTATACATCAGCTTTTAATAATGGGTGTTGCTTGCATTCAGGTTCCTATACCAAACTTTCAAGCATGGGCAACATAGAATGCCAGGGTATATAGAACATGTATTTCCCAAGATGGCTGAAGACCATGCCACCTGGCCTGGAGCCAAGTACCACACTATTAATGCTAATCATACTCAAGGTGACAAAAATTGTGCCATATAGGTCCCCCATGGTGTCCATAACCAAATATCATTTGTCACACAAACAGAATCCTTCATCTTCCGAGTCACATCATTATGTATCTTGCATACATTGCACATAATAAACATACAAACTGATGGTTCTTGTGTTGAAGCCTTGCCCAATTTTCAGTTGAGTTTTCATTGTAACTTTTAACGCATTCAAGTAATTTATATTGGTAGTCTAGTCAAATTTACCAGTAGTGCTTTTGTTTTGTGCTGCCATAACTTTTATTATCAAGTGCTTTCGGGCATTGTCATCTATCATGTATTTAGGGGGCAGTACAGATAACTATAATAATAATAATAATAATAATAATAATAATAATAATAATAATAATAATAATAACTTAGTTACCCTTGTATTCCCCTTTCCAGGAGTATAACTATGCGGACGTTCGAGACCGTCAGTACCTGCTCACTCTGCATAAACACGCTAAGAAGGTCAACCTGGACGTCGACCGTTACAACCAGCTGAGGGACTCTATAGCTCAGACGGAATACGACCTGAAACGTCTACGAGACCCTCTACAGCTGCAACTGCCGATACAGCACCTCAACTCACAGTATCCCATCAGTTCCAGCCAGGAGAAAGACAGCGGCAGCAAGGAGTAGACTGGCTGGGGGCCTGTCTGGGCTGGGTTTCACAAAAAAATCTTAAGTCTAAATAATAAAAAATGAAGTTAATCATGGAAAAGACCATGGTTGCCGAGGTGATTAGTGGACTTGGGTCCGTTTCGGGACTTAAGATTTTTGTGGAAAATGGCCCCTCGGCTTCTGTTCATAAAATGCTTAAGTCTAAGATTTAGCTTAATATGTCAAATTCGTGGGATTCCAAAGACCTGAGTTTCTGCTTATTTAAGTCACGGTCTTAAGCTGCTAAGATTGCGGACTATAAGTGTTGAGTTTCTATTTAGGACAAATTTGGAGCTATCCGACCTTCTCATGTTCTCAGGATATTGACTTGTAATACTAAGTGAAGGTCTAGACTTAAGTATTTCTGAGCAAGCCAGCCCTGGGCCTATCTTAGACTGTGGATGTGTCTGTGTGTGTGTGTGTTTGTATATGTGGTGATAGTAACTTGTGATATGTTCAGTCATGGCTGGGCCATGATGAAGGAAGAGTTGTGGGGGTGGGAGGCCGGAACCGTAAGTTGTGCCTTTACTGTTTACTTGTTATTAGAATGTTAAAAGTTATTGATACGTTTGATCAAAAGTTTGCTGTTTCAAAATCTAGGTATAGCAGATTTTCAAGTGTGGACTTAGAAGTATCAGTCAATTTGAAGCTCTTTGTAAATATTGTTGGAGACAATTTGATCTACATAACATTATTTATTATCTTCATGCCTTGATGTTAATATGAGTGATATTACAGTAATCAAAGGGTAGAACGCACACTGTGTGATATGTACGTATCACATATATCACACATCCATCATATCATTGTGTCCGAGAACATTTGTGCTATTTCTAACGGTAGTTACACGTTAAAGCATTTTGCAAACCAATCCTTTTGTAAAGACTGATTGTTAAAACGGAAGATGCAGTGGCTAGGCAGCATGGCATTCGACTAGTCATTGACTAGTGTGGTGAACATCGAGTACACCTCTGGGTGTGTACCCTGCTATATTTACTAACTAATGCTTTGGCTGTTGGTGTTTACTTGAACTTTTTAGGCATCATCTACTGATTGTAGTTGGTATAAAGTACATGTGCACCCAGCGTTATGGTAGCGAATCTCTTGCGTTGGTTCGTTTTGGGGCCTTCGTTAAAGGTAGCATTTCTGAAGAAGCTATAGCTAATGTGTAAGATGTTTGCTTACATGTACCATGTACATTGATAGTGCGATACAAATATCGGACCAAAGTCCTCCCATCTTTTTATAAGCATGGCAGTGAGCTAATTGGCAGTTTCTACTGTAGTGTGTCTGCCACTTCTGACAAGATCATCTTCCAAAGCAGGCAGTCGCTGGTGACAGGCCAAATATATGTACATTACTACATGTATTCATATGTACATTGTAAAAAAATATTATTTATGCATATATTGAATTGTGGGTCTTTCTGTCCCCAAACGTGAACTTTTGGAACAGGTGACATCACATGACGGTTGTCTCTGAGAAAATTAAATTTTTTTCTTTTTTTGCTGTAGTAAGGCTTTTAAATGGATCTTTTTTTTTTAAGTTTCTACCAATCTGGCTTTTTGTACCACCAAAGTTTATGGGGTATCAGCATCTATAAGATGTTTAAAAGGTATGTAACATAATGTCCTATACATTGGGCTTACAGGTAGTATCTTGGACTGTGTTTCTTCCATGGCGTGTTTCACTTTTTCTTATTCCGTTCTTTGTGTGTTTGGTAGGGCTGTACAGTTGCTCACACAACATTAGGAGGTCACACGCTTAATAGATGAGAGGAGCTTCTGAAATGTGATTACCAGTAGTTGCATTTTTATCAGCACCATGAGCACAGTTGTGGAATTGCACATCTTATATAATGATTGATTGATATTGGTGATTGAGGTCTGCAATTAAACTGATAAAAAACCCTCTATTCATGACTTTTCTTATGGGGCCTGGACCTTGCATGTTGTGTTGCGAAACATGCCGATTTTGTAGTTGTATTGCAGGTGAATTCATAGATATTATCTTGCTTTTGCAAATTATCTTGTTTATTATTTGCGGTAAAAATTGCTCATGCGTTTAAAGCTGATATTTTGCCAAAACAATTACAGATTAACTTTAATACTGATTGCATTATGTGTATATCATTATTTGAAGTGCGAGAAATTCTAGAGCAGTTCTGGAGCTGCGCGGTCTCCATAACCACACAAGATCTGTCCAGTATCAAAGGTATGGACTTGGTTGATAACTATGGTGGTGGAGCTGTGATCAAACGTTTGAAGAGTGTCACAAGTGCAAAAATCTACTAAAACATGCGGCTCGGGATATATATAAAGTACATTGTATTGTCTTGTCTCATGGTCAGGAAGATTGAAGACTTTTGCAGGCTATATGTGCTGTGCATTTCAATCTGTTCATGGTATGCCTTTGGAGTTTAAATGTGCAACAATACAAGAGGCTGAAAGTTTTTGTTTTGGCTGTAGTGGTTTCGCAAGATAGGATGCGAAGGGTTAGATAGCATGCTTTGTGGTATAACCTGCCTCAACTATTTATGCGCATCTGAATAGAGGAGGGATTAGTGTTTGTATCGTTTTTGTATTTGTATATTTTCCAGATAGTGTTATGGCATATCTGTAGTGATGTCGTTTGCTTTGTTTCCGTTGCGCATGTAGGTTATATACATATAGATATTTTTTTTAATATTTCGTTTTGTTGTGTTTTAATATAAAATTCTTGTAGCTCAGTATGTATTGGTGTGTTGTCCAATGCTCAATGCTTACACCTTATTATGCTTGAGAAGTTTTTGAAGTTCTGCCAGTGATTCTTGTTGTCTGTTTCCCCAACATTGTTGAGAGAGAGAGAGAGAGAGAGAGAGAGAGAGAGAGAGACTATGTTCCCCCCCTCCCCTAGTCTTCCTAGTGCAAGCTATGTCCCCTAGCTCAGGTAGCTATACGTGTATGTGGCTATGGCTTATCTCAGGTTCCCGGGATGTCTTTGCGTTCTACTTTGCCTTGTTCCAGTGTGGATTATCTGTGATCGGCTCTAATCACACAATATACAACACACACACTTGGTAATATATTGCTCTTATGAGCCTTGTGTGGATGGATCACGCCTATGTGTAATTCGACGCTGCTTGGAACTCCACTGCAATGGGTCAATAACAAAAATTCAGTTATTTAATACCGGTATGTACTAAGTCTGAGAACAAAGATTAACGAAAAAGAGAAGTTTCCTGTCTCAAGACTCTAATCCAGTCTTTGTCTTGGGGGTTGTTCTTGAAGAGATTGAACCATTTGCATCAGAAAATGAAACATTATAGACTTTCTCTCCAGTCAGAAGAATTCTGCCCATCACTTAATACTAATACTTTGCTTCAGCTCCTCAGTCCATGATTAACTCATATATATTATTTCAGGCTATTTATTGATTTATTGTCAGAAAACATGTTACAAATAGTTGTAAGCTTTGTAGGCTACTTGCTTTATCCATCAGACAACTTGGTGATACATCATGCATGTAACATGTGTAATATCATTTGACTTATTGTTTGCTTGTTTGCTGCAGACAAGGCTGCCCAGGATTTGCTTGATGCAGCTGTTCATGGGTCCAGCTGTTCATTATGATACAGCTGTGCAGCTGTAGTATGCCACCAGCACTCTGGCAGCCATAACATTTACAAGCATCACATCATGTAGATTCTACAGATGTAAAAGCAACAAGCATTTACTGTAATACTTAATACAACCAATAAAGACAATGTAGGTGCTAAATTCCGAAAATGCAGTCTCTCTTCAAACTGCAGATTGAACAGTACAGGCATTATGCAGAATAACGGGGGCATTATTTACTCAGAATTCATCCCAATATCTTGGTGAGGGATAGAATGTTGGGACCAGTCTCTAGAAAAATCATGAAAAGTCCATTCTTAAGCTGAAAATGCATAAGCAGCTGAACTTTGAAGCTCATTTCTCAACTTCAGATTTTTCTGGAAACTGGGACTCGATGTCAAGTGAATCTTTTCATCTGCAGGCAGCTAGGTATTGGAAGGAAAACTTGCAATATACATTAAACCAAAGATAAAGTACATCCACAAAGGGCATGGAAATTACTGGTAGTTTCAGCTTATTCGCTTTGTATATGTAAAGACTGGAGTAATAATATAGAATTAATATAAATACCAAAATCTTTTCTCATGTTTACTTAATTAAATAGCCTCTAGGTTATTAAGTGTGTGCAGATTGTGTTTCGTTTGTGCTGGAATTGGCGTCGGTGGGTATATGCTGTGTCTGGTGTGACTTTTTTCATCATTGATATGTATGTGACCATTGATGTGTATGTGACGAGCATATGACAAGATGTTTGCGACACATTTTCCAGTGGCTGTAGAAGCCTTGGTAGTGCGCTTTTGTACAAACTTTTTTGTTTATCTTTGCGATTGTTACGATGACAGTAGTAGCCTCTGCTAGGACTGTTATTTCCCACATCTAGAAGATCAGGGGAACCTATGGTGACTCCAGAATAAAATTGTACCACTCTGGATTGTGATGTTCGTGTTTTGTTATGAAACACACACCAGCCTTGGCAACATCCAGAGAAATTCACACAATGAGACATGAACAGTCAATGTTATTTGTACAGTAGTCCCCCCCCCCCCCCTCCAAACCAGTCCATACTAGAGATCAGGTACGTGTCCTTGACTGATGAGTCAAAACAGTGTCAAATGCCTTCACAGTACCCTTCCACTAAGATTTGTTTCCTTGCTAGAGCAAGCATCACATCCAGGGTGTCCTGAAAGAGTCCACAGGGCCTATTTGGTGCAAGGGGTGTTTATTGGGGGGGGGGGGGGGAGGTTACTGATAGGATTAGAAGAGGATGAACATCCTGCGATCTGAGATATAGAATTATAGGCAGTACAGAACTGGGATTACATATCCTGCTAACTCAAAAATGGGGCTGCGAAAAATGCAGTTAGTTGCTTAGTTTCTCCTAGGGTTAAAGTGATCAGTGAACAACTACCTCTTTTCTTAGTAATTACAATATATACGTTACGTACACGTGTACTTTTAGTTACTGGAATCTCTTGTAACTCGGATTACTCCACATAGCATAATTGGGATTGGTTAAAACCGTGACACCAATTAATTTTCTTTCAACGTTGTATTAGGCACCTATAACATTTCTCCCCTAAATGTTTACTAGATAAGGATTAAAATGTGCTGTACGTGTCACAATATTTGACATCTATGCTTTACTGCATGATCATTTATTTACGCCCTCAAACAAAATTCATGTCTGATAATGGGGTGTACATGTTTTGATCGATTCAACAGGAACCCCCAATGAATGTTATATACAGTAGTGCCGCTCTTTGTGGTCACTCAACACAGGTCGCCCTCTCTAATAAGCACATAAATCTTTTCCACTACTATCAATGTATTTACTTCCCCCCTCACCAAAGGTCACCTCTCTAATGTGAGTTTCTTGGCAAATAGGGTGACCTTATTAGCAAGGAACTACTGTATATCTATATGCTATTATATATAATATAATATTTTGCCATCCACCCGTCCCAGCACTGAGCAGGACTTATAAACCCAGTTATAAGTACAGTTAGTACACCATAAAAAAACCCAAACAGTTAAAACACTTTTACATAAACAGTTTATTTCATCAACATACCATAACTATGGCTATAACTCATTGCTGATATTGCCAGAAAACAAAAATGTGGAAGGATACACAGAGACGGTAAAGAAGCATTGAAGACAAGAAATGTGATTGAGTGGCCTTCAATTAACCAGGGAACACCACACCACCCCCTATCGAGGTAAGTTGTTCCTTGGGGCAGGTGTGGGAGAACAATATAACCAGCAGCCCTTGGCCTCTCCAGCCTCCAGCCCAAAAACTAATCCCACATAAATGAGAAACCTTCCTCGGATACACTGCTTAGAAATAGAGTAGTTGTGTCCAGTGCTCTGTTTCATAAAATATAAAGATGTCTTTACGTAGGCATGTTAGCCTATGTAAAGACGTCTTTGAAGTTTTATGAAACAGAAGCCAGGAGTTTTTGTCCACATTGAGAGACACGTTGCAATAGGTGACATTCACAGAAGACAGTAGGAAGAGTCTTAAAGTATGGACTATTGCCGGAGATGTCATCTGTCCTCTAGTAATGTGTCCATGTCAGGTACACACACAACTTTGTGTTTAACCTGGCCTAAGACGGACATGTCTCCTCCCCCATCGTCATGGAGGCGAACACTAACCAGCTCCTGAAATCGATGGAAAGTGACTGTGAGATTGGAATAATTACAATTTACATACACAATGTACACTCATAAACTGAATAGGAGAAAGCATAACAACCACCACATCGGCAAGAGCCATAACCACTTACTCTGTTGGGGCTTTCAATAACAGTATCGATTGAACTAAATGCACGTTCAGTGAGAGATTACCTTTTACAGTAGTCCCTCTATTTTAATAACACCCATGGTGTCAGGAAACTGTGGTCTTATATTGCAAATGATCTTATTAGTAAAGGCTGAATAGCACAAAAGACACCTTTTGACGGTGGTTTCAAAGTTATCTTAAAGGGTTGCAAATAGAGGAACCATTCTACATTGCACTAGAAGTGTACTACTGTGCAAAATGGTCAAAGAAGTACAATGCAGTATTTCTACGGAATCATCCCACCCTGAGTCCTGACCTGTAGGAAGCTAGCTGGGGTACCAAGAGACAGTTCCACCAACACTCCGCCCATCCAGAACCTCACCTGTAGAAAGCTAGCTGGGGTGCCGAGAGAAACCTCTAGGTTACTGTTGCCCAACACCAGGCGTGCTGCTCCAGACTGCAGGATTTGGAGTTTACCGATCAGACCCTCCTCGAACTCAGACAGACTACATAGACCAAGACGACTGGCTAACTCATCCTGAAAGGAAATATATAAGGAAACCTGTAATGGGTTATCTCACCCATGATAAGCCTTATTAAAGTTTAAAATACTTAATAATCAGGAGTCAGACCTTCGATTATTATCATGTTCTTTACTTACACAATTGCTTGCATTCATAATGGTTACGGCACACATTGTGAATGCAGCAGCAAGATTTAAGATGAACAATTAAATCTAAATTAAAAGTTCAAATAAACAGTGCACATTCTATCAGAACATTTCCTATCTGGACAAATGCAGAGGCCTTCGAAGGACTAGTGAATTTTTATATATACATGTACCTACAATAAGGGCAGATGGAGGCATATAGAATTACTTCTTTAGCTTTAACTCTTGAAAACTGATCAAACTTGAAAAGTGTCAAAAAAAAAAACCTTAACCATGCCTGTCACACCAGAAAATGGTTACTGTACTACCAGGGAACTTAAGATCTTTTTTTAAACTTAAGATTTTTTGAGAAACACGGCCCTGGACCACTGACTGTAGTGCTGGTGGTTCCTGAGGAGGCTTTCTTGTCTGAGGATCTGCCATCACGATCTGCCTGGCCGGGCTCGCCTGGTAACGTATCGGGCAGCTGAACAAATATCAGCTCGCCATGTTCTGAAAAAACGGGAGCGAGAGAAGACTGTGAACAGACATATCTTTAGAATTACAGCAATTTAAAGACAGAATGTCATTACAGTAGCCTCCCTCCAAGTAGGCCATCACATTTGCAAAGAAATTGTGACCATATTACATGATATTGTAGATGTGGCAGTGACAACATTTTTGGTCACATCAGAGAGGGTGGCTTCTTTTGAGAGTGGCCACTAAGGCAGGGACCACTGTATAGCATATATAAAGTAACAGGGAAACTGTATATACCCTGGTAGTTGTGACTTTTAATTCCCTGCAGCCATCGAGGACTATTACCCCTTTCTACTGTGCATTAAGTCAACATGACAAAATAGGGTAAAGCCAATGACAATTTCACTATAGCCAATGTACTGCTTAATACTAAATTACATGGCTAAAGATTGTATTGGTACCAATGTATGGAAAGGAAGTACATTGCCAGCAAAACCACTGCAGCAACAGGGGTTGTATTTTAGTACAGTAAACTGCCAGTAACATATCTTGAGAGGTTTGAGGAACCTCAAAATTAAGACAACCCATAGGACTGTTAACCTGGTCTTAATTGTGAGGTGGTCTTATATCAGAGAATAACTAACATTGAAATTGTATTGATTGTATTGTATTTTGGTACTTGTGTGAAGTGGTTGTCTTAGTTATGGGGTGGTCCCAGAGACAGGTTCCGCTGTACATGTATATATTACAATGTAACTTCATGTGTAGCAGACCTGATTTTTGAGCCTTGGAGAAGAGATCAGCGACAGATTTGGGTTGACCAGCCGTCAGGTCTCGATGTGGGCGTCCTGGTATGCTCCCTGTCGACTGAGACTCGTCTACTACAGGGGATTCTGTGTCTTCCCGCGGTTCTGCCTTCACTGGAAATAATATATGATACTGGATACATGTAACTGAAAACAATATCATATTGGATACATCACTGAAAACAATATCATATTGAATACGTATCACACAAAATACCATTACATGTATATCGAATACTCATGACTCGAAATATGGCCCATGAAAAACTATTGCCGGGAGCCCTATACATGTACTAAACATATTCGATGTCCTTGTAGGGTCTTCTACTAGAAGCATTTTTTTTACAGAGGTGGATCTCCTGACAGGGGGAAGTGTCATTTGGTCCTGTGATCTGTTGGTCTTGTTGATCTGCAGCCAAATGCCATGGAATTACGGCTTGAAGCTGAATTCAGGTGATGAAAGGTGGACTTAAAATTTTAAAGGAAGCCATATTGTAAGGAGCGTGTGATTTCGAGGGCTTTCTCACTAGATAAGATTTTTTTCTTGACAATTTCAAGCACCATACATCACTGTGTAATTATGTAATTTAACGGACTACTACCTTTTATTCCATCCTCAGCTGTTCCCTCCATCTTGACTTCTGTCTTGACGTCATCTTGGATTGAGGACATCAGCGGTAGGTGGACAGGGGTCAGGGTGGGGTCATCGCCCTCCAGTCTCTTGTCATCGATAAACTGAAACACAATTTCACACGGCATGCCTAGGCTGGTGTTCACTGAATGCAGGAAAGAAACCCCTACAGTGGGCTGCCAGGATCCCAATGTAATTACAGCTAGAAACCGAAGCTATGTATACAATATACTTTCATTTAGACTTGAGATCACCTCATACCATAATACTCCATTCGTCCCATCTGCAAATGATCTTATTAACAAGAAAGACCACTGGGACAGCGGAAAACCCCGCCGCCATAAAATTCTCTTTTGTGACATCCAGATTAAGGTGGCAATAAGCCACAGGCAAATATATGTATACATGTACCATACAGATCTGCTACCGCTGAAAATCTGAGTGACCTCGACTTTGACCTTGAGTGACCTTGAAAGGTCAAAGTCGAGGTCACCTCGATTTTGAAGGCTTATATCTCGCAAAGGAACC